>ERZ791659.198-NODE-198-length-47132-cov-13.9816_pt1 | contig 47132 bp, 44 predicted proteins | sample MGYA00510053_ERZ791659 | MGnify/ENA primary metagenome ERZ791659 (study PRJEB30046, sample SAMN00715192) | human gut metagenome | study: EMG produced TPA metagenomics assembly of the A metagenome-wide association study of gut microbiota in type 2... | reverse complement strand
ATCCTCCGGGGTTTTCTGTATTTCAGCGCTGTACCAGTCATTCCGGTGGGGTTCCATTCGATTAAAATTATGCCTATACCTATAGCATTCTAAATAAGGGTTTTGGCAACCACTTTTTTCAAAAAACTTTCAAATAAAAAAGCCGAAACAGGATGAACTACTTGCAGGCGCACTACTGCGCTGCATTCGCTCATTCTGTTCCGGCCTATATCACATATTGCTACGGTATCGCTCTAACAAACAGATATTATATTGTAGACCCAAAAGAACGTCTGGTGGAGCTGGTCGGCTAACCAGGTGCCGCCTAAGATTCCACCTCTGCGCTTTCAGTGTCGATGAAGCACTCTGCTTCAGGCTTCTTTTCGTTGGTTCTCTGCTGTGAAAAATTCGATACTCTTCACGGGAAGGCCGTGAATACACTCCACCAGAGATTCAGCAGAAATATAATCTTCACAGCCACCACGCTTGATCTGAAGCATATTCTTTCCATCAACGACACTGCGATTCCCGATCCGCAGCCCCTTTGGGGTGCGGATTTCATGTTCTCCGTTGCTCATCTTCTCACGGCCTCCTTTGTGTTGGTTTAGGTTTCTTTTTTCTTCTATTCAATTTCACCTTTTGAACTTCCGCTCTTTTTTCACCTTTTTCGGCTTGCATATTTACGATTTTTACGGTATAATAATTCAAAAGATGATAGAATATAGCATATATTATAAGCAAGTCGTGCCGCCGTGTCAAGAGGAAAATGTGAAAATTCATTGCATCTTTCAGATTGAATATTTACAAATTCCTTTGTACATTGTTACAGCACGATAACTACGCCATAGAAAGGTTGCAAACATGAAATTTGGAGAGAAAGTTCGCGATCTACGAAAGAAGCATTCTTTAACACAGGACGAATTGGCACAATGTCTGGGTATCAACAAAAGAACGATCATCGGATGGGAGCGTGATGGCCGCTACCCTCGCAGTATTGAAATGCTTGAAAAGATGGCCGATATATTCCATGTACCTCTGACCTATTTACAGCCGGATCAGTCTTTATTTATCGAACGTGCCGCCGAAGCCTACGGAAAAAAGGGCAAAATAGAAGCCCAGCATCTCGCATTTGAGCTTACTGAGCTATTTGCCAGCGGAGAGTTGACCCCGCAGGATATGGACGGCATCATGTATGAAATGCACAAAGCCTATTTTAAGTACCGAGAACAAAAACGAGAAAAGGAACGAATAATGAACCTGTGAACCACTGTTCTATTCACTATGCTATCCCCGGAAGGAGATCCCATTATGGATTCTGCATTTATTCACCAAGCCGCCAACGAACTTGTCCAAAATGCTGGAACTCGCAACATCAAACAGATCGCGCGCAGTTGCAGTCTGGACATCAGTGAAACATCTCGCATTAGAGATATGTTGGGTTTACTTTCGCTCTATTTTGATAAGCCACTGATTCTTATCAATCGCCAGCTGGACAAACAGACAAAGCAGATGGTGTGCGGTTATGCGCTGGGACATTATCTGGAGCATCAGTTGCTCATGGACTTGCATACCCTGGACAAGTTTCTGACCATTAAGGACAAGCACATCCTTCTTTACGAGCATAACGCTTTCACATCCCACCTGATGCTGGACAGTGATGAAGTCTATCAAATGACGAAGTGCGGGCTGGATGCTGCTCAGATTGCCGCTGCTAAGGGAATCCACCTCAATCTGGTGCTGGTGAAGCTGCTGGAACTGCATCATCTGGGGTACGATCTGCGTCACTACCACGCCCAGCATCATGCGTTTATCAAGCAGTTCAACCTTCCGGCACATTTTCAGTTTGATGTGGCCGCCGGATGAACTTATGTTCTTATAACTTTAAAACCCGTAATGAACGGCGCGTTATGCCTGTCCATCACGGGTTTTTCGTGTCATTTCAGTTTTGCGAGGATTTCATCGGCACTCATGCCTTCGGCAAGCAGCTTTTTCAGAACGGACTCTGCTTCTATCTTTTTTGCTTCTTCTGCAGCTTTGGCATCTACCTTCGCCTTTTTTGCTTCCAGCTTGACAATCTCCTTGTCGATATCTTTCAGCGATGCTTTCTTCTCTTTCAGGTCAGCTTTCAGAGACTCCATGTTGGTGGTAATAGATGTGATTTCAGCAGAGAGTGCTTCTCTTGCAGACTGCTTCTCTGCAATCTGTGTTGCAAAATCGGCAGTCACCATCTTTGGCTTATTCTTGCTACCTTTTGTTCTGGGCATAATAAAAACCTCCAGAAAATTATAGTAATATTAGTATAGCACCTCTTATTCAAATTCTCAAGAATCAATTATTATCCGGTGTCAATTGAAGCTGAGAATTCAATCGAAGTTCACTCACCAGATCTTCCATTTCGCAAGTATAGTCATTTCTTGTCACATCATAAACCACGGAATCCACAGCCTCGCATTTATCAAAGTTAAAAATCACGACATTAACACTGTTTTCATCGTTATAAAGAGAACTTTTAAATACAATTCCGTCATAGCCAATTCTCTTTACAAATTCTGCAATATACTGTGTGGGAATATAATCCAATGTATCATCATCTTCTGTCACTGGCTTTGAATAAAGTTGTGACAAAGCATGGAATAAGTTTATCTTTACCGACTTCATTCCCTTTGGGTAATTTTGCAAAGAAAAGTCCAGCAACCGCAATCTTTCATTAACGCGAATCCGTGCAACACTTACCCTTGCACCTAATCGAGGACGCACCTCAACAACAGATAAGTATGGCCTTGTTGCACAGTAGAGATATGGAATATAACGATAATTAGCACGCATATCCTTCGTGCATTCTGACGGTGCAACAAAACTCCCGTCTTTTCCAAATCCAAAGAACGGATATTCTCCGTTTAATTTGTCTTTTGAGTGAACAATCCTACTCCGATAAAGATATTGTTGTGAATCGAAAAGAAGTTCAGGATTTGTTTCCATTTCCTGCAGCATCTTTAATACGTTATTATCTACCGGATTTCGATTTTTATATTGTATCTCTTTAATAAACTCTGACAGCTTTCTTGAAATCTGTTCACTCGATTGCTTTTTTGAGTATGTATTGCCTCTCATTCTTTATCTTCCAGACTTTCCATATATTTTTTTGCATCTTTCATAAAACTCACTGCAATCATTACGATTACCGCGCCAATCGGAAATGCCGCCACAATACTCACTGACTGAAGATTGTTCATGGAGCTTTCTGCAAACAGCAAAGCAATCGGAAGCAAAATAAGCAGAATACACCACATCAGCTGAATGCCTTTATTCGGCTGCTCATCATCTTTCAATATGTGATAGCTGTAACAAGACGCCGTCAAAGCAATCGAATCAAAAGAGGTTGCATAGAAAGCAATCATTGTCAAAAGCACAACCACCATAATGACCGGTGCGAACGGCATTGTTTTTATAATGTTTACAATCATTCCGTAAAGGTCACCATCAGCCAGATACTGTGCAATAAAATCTGCTTTTCCGGTAACCTGCATACCCATCGAGTAGTTGCCAAGCACAATAAAACTCGTCAGAGTTGATCCAACACCAAATACATAACCGCCAAGAATCGTCTGACGCACTGTTCTGCCACGAGATATATTTCCGATAAAGAACGGAGCTGCCACGCACCATACCATCCAATATGCCCAGTAATAGATTGTCCAGTTCTGTGGGAAGTTCGAGGTTCTAAGCGGATCAGTAAAAGTAGACAAATCAATGAAGTTTTGGACCATCTTACCCAAAGATGCAAATCCAGTCTCAACAATATAGCGTGTTTCTCCTCCGAACAAAAGAACAAAGGCAATCAGTCCGAAGAACATATAAATGCAAATGTTTGCCAGCTTGCTAATTCCCTTAAATCCATGTAGCAAGGAATAAGTATATACAGCACAAGTGATCAGAAGAATTATAATATTGATCACAGTACGACTAATTGCAACATGGAACAGTTCACCAATAATTGTCGCCATCAACGGAGTGGCAACGCTGAATGTAGTCGCAGTACCAGCAAGAAGTGCAAAGACAGCCAAGAGGTCAATAATTCGGCCAGCCCATCCATCTGTATACTTTCCCAAAATCGGGCGGCAAGCTTCTGAATACTTCTGACGATTTCTTTTCCTTACATGAAGCATAAAGCCAAATGCAACAGCCAGCACAAGGTAGAAGCCCCAAGGAATAAAGCTCCAATGGAATAGCGGATATACACCTGCCCAATCCTGAATGCTCCCCATTTCCGCAATGTGCGGATCAGTTGCATACAGTACCCATTCAGAGAAAGAATAAAACAAAATGTCTGCTGCAAGGCCGCAGGTGAACATCATGGAACCCCATGCAAAAAAGGAGTACTTCGGTTTCTCATTCGGCTCACCGAGAACAATATTTCCATATTTAGATCCAGCAATGTAAAGTGAAATAATAAAAATTCCAAGACCAATAATCAGATAGTACGTTCCGAAAGTGTCGCCAAAGAAAAATCTAATCTGACTCAATACAGCATTTGACTGTTCCGGCACAAAGAAGAACAGCACACAAAGCGCAATTACAATTGCTAACGGCACTAGCGTTATCATCCAGTCTATTTTCCCATGCTCTTTTTTCGTGCTCATTTTAATTTTCCTCCACATATTTTTTATAGCTTTCATCCAACGCAATCAGTTCTGATAGATTGTCCACTTCGATAATATCCGATGCATTCATTGGACGAATTCCCAATTTGAAGTCATCGGGATGGCAAAACATTGCTACATCATCCCAATATATCTGCCGATTCTGTTTTTCTTTAAATTCTACTTCCAAGAAATGCTTCAACTTTCGGCCATCTTCCGCTGTCCATCTGGAAATGCTGTACAATTGCCAGCCGCCCTTGCCTCCAGTCCGGCTGCAAGAGGTCACAATTCCGTCTTTTACAGTCTGAAGCCACTCGTCCGTTTCATCGTCTGTCCAAACACTGTTATACCCTGAACGCTCAAATTCTGGCGAAAGAATGTCAGGATTATAAATAATCTGATCTCCGTCCATGATGATTGCGTTTTCAATATGATCTCGTGCGACATAAAGCGAAGCTATATTGTTGCAAGTATCATAATATGGATTTTCAATGAGTTTAACTCCCGGATATTCCTGTTCCAGTTTCTCAAATTGCTTCTTTAAGTATCCAACCACTACATAGATCTCATGGATTCCGTTCTTATGCAAACCATCGATTACCGTGTCAATCATGCGAATTCCATTCACACGAACCAGTGGTTTCGGAGTGGTTAGCGTAATTGGGCGCATTCGATTGCCAAGTCCTGCCGCCATGATGATTGCTCTTTCCACTTTGTGCATTTATTTATCCTCGCTTTCTTTTTGCTTCTTTAATTCATCTTGAACGATTCGATAGTATTCCTTTGCATACCGATACTGGCGTAGCGAATACTCTCCAAATTCCACACCCAAGTTTCGCTTATACTCACACCAGTTGCTCCACAACAGTCCACAAGCCGCAATGTAACAATAAATTTTAATTCTGGTTGCATCGTCACATCCTTCCGTAAAATATGCCGCTATCAAACGATCTACCTGCCGTTTGTTATAAAGCGAATAGATACAGAACATCGCCACATCAACATGGGGGTCTTGCATTCCTGCATACTCCCAGTCGATCAAGCGTATTTCTTCCTTGCCGTCCTGCTGAACAAAAAGGAAGTTATCCGGCACTGCATCAATGTGTGTCAAAACCTTTTCAGATACATTGGCATCAATATAGGGCTTCAACGAAAGAACATTTTCCTTTGTCTTTTGATAGTCTTTATAGACAGAGGGCGTTCCATCCCATAGGGTTTCGTAAAACTCCATCTGGTCAAAGATATTAAACTCGTGATTCACCTTCAGCTTTAGCTCATGGAATGCTCGTAGCCGCTTCATGCACTTTTTAACATCTTCGTAATTTAACGGATCACATACTCTGGCTCCTTCCAGAAACTCCGTAATTTTATATCCGTTTTCAGGATTAATATAGGCAATGTCATCGCAGATTTTTTTACCATCTATTGTGTGATACACTTCTGCTTCCTGTCTGCGATTAATCAACTGATCTGTCCCTTCGCCTGGTATACGCATGATGTACTTTTTTCCTTTACAAGTAAAGAGAAAAGAGCGATTTGTCATACCTTTTTTCAAGACAGTAATATCTGTGACCTCATCTGATTTTGCATTCAATGCTTTGCCAATCACTTGAATTGCATCTGTTTTTAGCTGATTAGAATCACTATCAATTTCCCGGAGCTGCTCATAGGTATTGATTTCCACAACATCTGCCGAATGTACAACACGCGCAGCAACAATCATACGATCTTTATGATACAATGCCTCTTCCCAAAAAGAACCATCATATCTTTGATTTCCACATAATTCTTCAATACGCCGCTCTACAATATCTGCGTCATCCTTGATCAGATAACAAATTCCAATCATCGCATTGCCGCCAGAAGACTCCGGCACAGTGACAAGTTCCATTTTCCGATTAACACGAACATTGCTCTCATTGTCTACGAGGTCACTAACCATATACCATGAATAAAGCTCATGCCGATGAAATGGATTTCGGTCACACCATATATCACACGGAACGATATACGAATTTTCCAAATGCTCCTTAACGAGTTTCAAAGAATGAAGATTATTTTTAGCAGCGTATTCTGAATTTACGACTAATTCTACTCCGTATTCATCAATTAAATATTCATACTTTTCTTTCATGAAACCTACTACTACATAGATTTCTTTGATTCCGACTTCATGAAGTTGCTTTATAATACGTTCAATGAGAGGTTCTCCATTGACCTCAAGAAGCCCTTTTGGCATTTCCGTATTAATCGGAACCATACGCATTCCGAATCCAGCAGCCAAAATAATTGCTCTTTGAGGAGTTTTCTCTTTGAACTCAGTAATTGCTTTCACTGTTGGTCGGATTGAGTCATCCAGATAATCTGCTTTTATCAGATCTTTCAGTGAACGATTGACTACACCCAATGAATGTCCTGACACTTCAGCTAAAATACGTTGATTAATAAATGGTTCTAACAAAAGCGCGTTCAAAATATCGCTTTCTTGCTTGTTCATAAACAGAACGTCCTTTCTTTTCGTGAACTGTCATTTACTATAAAGCCACTCCCAAAGTAATATATCTTATAAAGAGTGGCCAGTCATCATTTATAATTATATTTCTTCCCAAGAATCCAAGGACATCCCTTGTTGATTAATATAGAAAAAGTTGCGCAAATCAAACATACACAAGCTGTTTCAACAAGAAATCCGAGCAGATTCTTCGGCACTATAACTCCAGCTTTTCTACTGATAATGTTTAAAATTTTTACCGCATATGGATTCAACATATAAAATACCAGTGTATTTTGTCCTATAAAACTTAGTATTCTATTCCTTACAGATAATCTCGAAAAAGACAAGAACAGTGCAGAAACTCCTATTATCACCATACACAGCAGAAGTGCGATGTTATGATAAGCATTGGTATGAACATCCATAGCCTTTCCTGGATAACACATCATACTAATACATCCCAGAATAATATACACCGCCATTAATATGACTGATTCTTTGGATACATTATTCGCTCCTCTTGCTTTTTGAATCCACTGCTTAAGTAGCGTTCCAATCTCAACATATATCTGCACGATCATTGCCGTATTTATTAGCATGAAATCGCCAATACCAAAACTGGACAGCCCAAATCCTACCACGGCCAAAACTGCTGAATATAAAACCTCAAATTTTGTTCTATTTTGGGAAACTTTTAAAACAGCAAAATGCAGCACTTCAGCTACTATGCAACAAGGCATATACCATAAAGTTTTTCCAGATATAAAAGCGACAACATAGTTCATACAAGCTGTCACATCACCCTTTATTAGAGCAACGAACACCTTAAACCATACCAACGATAGAATCAGCCATGGGAAAACTAGTTTTCGTAATATATTTCTGATCCATGATAAGGCATCACCATCTCTGAAATTAAAACAATATCCTGTGATTGCAAAGAAAAGCGGAATCTTAATTGGACTTGTAAACACAAAATACTCTGACCATTCTGGGCAAAAGTGCCCAAAGATGACTAGAATCATTGCAATTCCTCTTAGTTCATCCAGCCATAATTGGCGCCCCCCCCCGAATTTTATTTGTATCCACGTTAGTTCTCCTTTCTTTCTTCAACACCCGCCCAAACTTTTCTTCCATTATTGGATATTTTTTTCGCGGGGACACCAGCTATTGCAATATTTTCTTCGGCAAAGGATTTATTAACAACGGCATTTGCTCCAACAGCAATGTTATCAGCCAACCTCACATCGCCTAATACCACTGCACCAACACCTAGGACGACACCATTTCCGATTGTTGGGACCCCCCCTCGATTTCCATGAGCTACAATTGCCGTATTTATATGCAGTGATACATTTTCTCCTATGGTTGCTTTCCCATTTATCAAAATGGGACCGGTGTGCATTATCTTCAGCCCTTTTCCACAAGTATTCACAGGTATATGTATCCCATACTTCACGGATATGCGTTTATGCCATATGTTAAATAACGCAGCCATAATATGCCGACCTGTGTTTTTATAATATTCAGTGTGACGCAATATCCACTGATACTTCCAAATAAAATCCTGTTCTGCCACTGGAAATATCAGCCATAGCATATGTATATTCTTATATTTTGCTTTCTCTGCCTTCAAGCAATCTTTGAGATCGTCATGTGATTTTATCATTTAATTTCACCTCTCAAAGTGGACACTTTGTACTCAAAAAATTATAGTGTCTTTTAAACTCTGTCATTCTGCTTTCAAGCGAAGGAACACTCATGTAATTTCCATATTCTTTTTTCAGAATACAATCATATTCCCTCGGAATCCGAAATTCTCCCATTGTCGTATTTTTCAGTATGGTATCAAACACCGTGCAACTCGGAAAATCATACCAATCCGAAAATCTATCTGCGAGGCAGTACCGTTGAGACTTTTCTATAGGGTATTGTGTAGCAATCCTGTTATACCTGCGCAAAATATCGTCTGTTTTTTTTAATGTACCTTTAATCCGATATGCCACCATATTACATAATTCTTTTTTGGAGCTTGTTTTTTTATTTCTAAAATCAAACTTCTTCGCTTTATACAGCAATGTCAGCTCTTTAATTTCATGTTTATATTTTTGGGCCTCTGTCTGATTTTCCGGCAACCCTGCAACGTAAAAGACATCGACATGAAGAAAATGTGTATCATATCCCTTTGGTGCTACTCTTGTTATAAAATGTTCGCAAGCGCTATCCTGTTCAACACTGTAAAAATAAAAATCCTGTGGCAAGTTATGTTTGAGACAATCTATAAAGTTTTCTCTTTCTTGTGTTGGGATAATTATATCCACATCATAATCCCAAGGAATTTGGCCATCATCTCTAATTGCGCCAAGTAATGATCCAAAAGCCAACTGATAATGTATTCCATTTTCCTCGCACATTGTATGCAAAATTTGCAGTGTATGTGCCACTTTTTTCTGATAAATTTGAAAATTCTTATATTCCTTCTCAAATTCTTTATAGTACTGATTTGAATTTTGAACTTCGTTTACAAATTCCTCCGCAGTCATTCTATAACCCTTTCTTATTTTTTTATCATTCTCTTTACAATGTTAAAAGCCTTAAATAAATCTTTTCGGTAAAAGATAACTGACATTATGCCTGTTACAATCATTGCAACTGTAAAATCACATACACCAACCACGATCCATTGGCTCCAATTTAAAATATCGCCATACGGAATGATTTTCAGAATCACATTAATAACAATAACATTAGTCACCAACCAACCACAGCGTTTTATAAATTTCCAAATAGATCTTTGCGGCAGCATCTTTTGGGAAATAAACACTGCATACTGTATCGTTCTAAAAACATTTGCTGCCAGTGTTCCAAGGGTTACACCAATTAGCCCAAACTTAAAGACCGTAATAAATGAAATAACGAAATTCAGTCCAGCTTCTACAAATGCACCGTTACGCGTTTCTTTATATTTGCCAGCGGCTTGCACCGCCGTCAAATAAGGTGCTCTCAAACAAAAGACAGCATAGGCAACAATCGACAGTCCTGCAAACACCGGCAGAATATACTCTGTGTCATTAACGCCTTTGGTATAAATTTGTACAAACGGAAGAATCAACACCGCTGCACATGAAAACACAACAGATACGAATAAAAAGATCAAATACTCAAACGTGTTGAAGTTTTCCTCAAACTTTTTTATTTCTCCCTTTGCCCATAAATCTCCGTATGCACCTTCCAATCCGCTTGTGAAAACATTTTGCAGTTTTCTCAAACTTCCCAGTATCAGTGTATATACTGAATAAACTGAAACCAACTGCGGCGATGTGAACAGCGTCAAAAGGAACACATCCGTGTACTGATGAACACAATTTGCAATCGAGTGAGCCATCACATCTCCACGCTGCTTCAGTGCCGATCCATCCGGCTCAATATTTGAAATAATATGATACTTTTTTCTTACAATATAGTTCAACGCAATAGGTGTCGCTGCAAAGCAAATTGCACTTCCTAATTTAACAATTTGAATGCTCTGTCCTGCATTTATCAAGAGAATAGAGACTATTGTGTTTGCAATTTTAGAGAATATCTGAATTATATTGTAGATGTACATACTTTGGTTTGCCATTAAAAATGTTTTGTATGTAATTCCAAAGAAGTACTCAGCAAATGTTCCAATTCCAATAATTACAACAAGCGATGCCGATTCTGCCCAGCTAAAATCATTTCTGACGATATACGGATAAACCATTGTTAGTGCGAGCATATATGCAACGAACGCTATTGCAACTTTTCTCATATACAGTTCAGTTGCTTTCAATACTGCGCTAACTTCCTTGATTCCACCAGAAGCATTCGCCTTATATATGGCCACTCTCGTCGAACCACTAATTCCCAGAGTCAAAATAGAAATATAGTCTAAAAACTGTGTTATGGACGAAATCATACCATTGTAACTGGAGCCAAACGCTGCCAATATAAATCTTGGTAAAATCAGCCCACATATCATAGCTACAATTTCATAGCTCATTTGTGCTATGATATTGTATAAAGCTTTTTTTGTTCTCATACTTAATATTTATCTCCAAATAAATGATATTGATTATACTCTCAATAATTTTCCCAACCACGCATCTGTATCTTCCGGCTCCAATGCACCAAATCCACTTGCCGGATAAAAGGTTATCTCCCCAAAGTACATTTTTCCATTGATCTCATAAAAATCCACTCTTACAAACTTCATTTTTTCTGCAAGAACTTCCGCCATCTCTTTCATTCTTATAAATGTATGCGGACACTGAACCGGAAGAATTGAATGTGGTTTTAACGGGACACCAATCCCTGTGAAGTTCTGGTAGCGCCACTCCATATCAAAAAAATCAATCGTTTCGTGAGAAGATCGGTTCTTTATGACTTGGCAGTATTGTGGAATTCCATTAAAGCAATAGAATTTATAATCCATTAAATCCGTTTGCCTTTTTTCAAGTATAATGATTAGTTGCTTTGTAATTAGAAGTTGCCCCCCCCCCCATTGGAATCCAACTTCCAAGTAGTTTATCCCATTCGTCATCTGTAAACGCTCCGAATCCAGAAGCAGGATAAAACGTCATTTCGCCAAAATACACCTTACCATCAACATCATAGAAGTCAGCCCTTAAAAATGGATGTTCTTCAGCCAACTTCTGTGCCAACTTCTCCATTTTTCCTATACTCTTTGGTAACTCTATTTTTTTATTATAATCTGGAGGGCAGATAACCTCGCCAAAATTCAGTATGTGTGATTTTTCATCATAATAGTTTGCACGATGTTCTATAAAGCGGTCGAAGTCCACCTTAAAGCATCTTACTTGCCCACCGAAACAGAAGAACTTAAAATCTCTTAAATCCTCTGTTTTAGAATCCACCATAAATTGTTCCGCGATAATACGCGGTTTCACATTTTTATAAGGCCATTCCCTGCCCCAAAGATAATAATTATTTTTTAATGACTTTTCAATTTTAGCTCGCGCTTTATCTTTATCCAGACTTTTTTTGTCTTTACAGATTACTAATCCCCCACTATCGTGAGTACATTTTAGGACAAACTTATCCGGCAGGCTTTCAAAATCAATTTCATCGAATGAATTCCACACTCCCAAAGTAGGGATAATATATTCATCTCCAATTTTATCTGCTACATATTGCTTGGCCTCATACTTATCAACCATCCTGCTATACTCAGGTTTCCGATCATGTAACTTTAGCCATTGCAATTTTTCCGTAAATCGAATTGGATTTTTTAAATCCAATCTTCTTCCAAATGCCGCCCAATATCGAAGTTTTAAATACTGCTCATCCGGCAAAAAATTCAGCACTCCTCGTGCCGCCAGCACATTAACTACCCTCTTTGGGTCTTTCAAAAATTTATTCATTGTCTTATCCTTTGCATTCTAATATGTTGAAACTCACTAAACGAAACATAAACTAAAACTAGCATCAACTGAGAGAAAATATCAAAATATGTAACCATGCCATAATCACATATAACCATACTTAAGAGCATTCCCAAGAACATAAGTTGCTCTTTATCCATTTTCTTCCAATTCAAAACACCCGTCCATAGCAGCTTAATATGTAATGAATAATAAATCAATGTGCCAACAATACCGCAATCAACCAGCAATTCCACATAGTTATTGTGTGCATAATAGACACTTCCCCAAGATCTATACACCGCGCAAAGTGCTTTAAAATTTGATAGTCCATATCCAAAAAAAGGTTTTTTAGAAAACCATGATAAACCATCCTCAATCAAACCCATTCGCGTATTCGTACTTGCGTCTATTACACCCGTTCCCAAGAACGCATTAATCATTCCCTCCACACGATATCCTATCATCGTATACAAGAAGTCCACGTTTAGCAACAGTGCAAGCATTACCAGCACAGCCAAAGCTGCCATAAATATATTTTTAATCACAATCAATGGGTTTTTACTTTTTGCTATCCACATAATAGCTACTGGAATAATCAGAAACATGATTGCCTTTCTTGATGCTGATAAAATTAGAAAAACAACATTAAGAAAAATCAATCCGCCGTAAACACCTCTATGATAACTTTGACTTTCTAAAAAATAAAAACAAATTACACAGGCAAATGCACAATAATATCCAAGTGTATTGGCACTTGTAGTTTCTGTAAAACGTGCTGTCAAGAAATAGAGAAAGCCATATTGCAAATAACACACTAACGCTTTGCACGTTGCCGAAAGAACGATTGTGTGTAGAACTGCTTTTTTTAGTTGCTCATCTCTTGCAACAGAAAGCAACACCGCAATGTCACATATTACCACATACGTCAAAGTGATTGAGAATGTTGTTGCATATGATTTTGAATAAGCCGTAATACAACCAGCGCAAGCATAAAGCAGAAAGAATACTGCCCATCCAATGTAAAACTTAGTAGTTTTTTTTATAACAACACGCTTTAGATTCACAGCTAAAAAGGCCAAAATTAAAATAACACGTCCAACTTTCGTAATTGTGTCGCCTGATGATCCCGCCATCATTGAACAAAAAACATATATTAAAACTGCATATTCTAATAGTTTATTTTTTCCAGACGCCACCATTCTATTTCCTTCCATCACTTTATATAATTTTTCTCCATTCTCCCACAATAATGTCTGTCGAAAGTTTACTCCGTATCTTTTGAGCTTCCTTGCCAATATTATGTGCTATCTGCGAATTATCAGCCACCTGTTGCATTGCTGCCGAAAGCTTGTCTTTATCTCCAACAGGCGTTAATAATCCATTTACACCATTCTCGATTACCATTCTTGCTCCTCCACAAGGACAGTCCGTACATATAGTCGGAATTCCCATTGCCATTGCTTCAAGCATCGAATTAGATAGGCCCTCAAAGTCAGATGATGAAACAAACATATACGCATCTTTAATTCGCTCATGAACGTCACTTACTGCGGGATGAAGCCTAACTTTGTTTTCCAATCCCTTTTCGCTTATACACTGCTGCAACGAATCATGAAGTTCACCATCACCATAAATCGCCAGAGAAAAGTCCGGATGAGTATCAGAAAAATCCTCAAAAGCGTCAATCAGTAATCTAAGATTTTTTTGTGGATTAAGCCTGCAAAAATTAACAATTTCTTTCCGTCGCGTGCCTTCCCATGACTGTGGCAAATCACTTTTTATTGGATTTGGTATAATAACCGTTTTCTTCTGTATATTCTTCGGGAAATATGCCTTAGCATCAGGGGTTTGACATACTAAGCAATCCGACTTTTTATAAAGCATATTTCGAAGTTGCTTGTATCCAAATTTTCCGCCCTTCTGTGCAGGGTCATTTCTTTCCGATACAATAATTCTCACATTTTTTATTCCGAACGTCGCCAACAACACTTTCATGTTCATATGATACTCAAATGATACTATTGTGTCTGGTTTTAAATGCTTTACTTTTTTCCGTATAGCCTTAATTATTTGAAATGTATTTTCTTCATAGCCATCCAATTCTATGACATTTATTTGGGGAAAAATTTCGTACTTTTTTTTTGCCCTGTGAATTGCCAAAATACTTACATCATTCTCTTCTGAAAGTCTATTTGCAAGCAGTGTTAAAACTCTTTCTGCTCCTCCACCGCCCAACTGATTGATTACGAATAAAATTTTCTTCATCTTCCTCACCATTTTATGAAAACAGCAGCGCATTATATCTTTTTTTCAATGCTTCCATGCTGTAATTTTCTTTTACAAACGACAGATTTTCTTCACAAATTTTTTCTATATTTTCTGTCTTCATTTTCCTTGCTACACATCTAATTCTTTCTGCAAGCGCTTGAGCATTATCAGGTTCAAATAGCATTTCCGAATTTACAACACAATCCGTATTCATTGGAATATTTGAAGCCACTGCCGGAATTCCGTATAAATACGCTTCCAGCAGAACATTAGGCGTCCCTTCTTCATATGACGGCAACACCACCAAATCTGTCATCGCATACAGTTGCGGCATATTTTTTACATAACCACAAAACTCTATTTTATCCAGTATTTGTAGCTTCTCTGATTCGGTTCGCAATTCATCGAAATATCCTTGGTCTTCAATCCCGCCTGCAAGATAAATTTTAATTGGTATATCGTTTAGATACTGTAATGCTCTAACTGCCACCATTTGATTCTTGATTCTCGTAATCCGCGCCGGAATAAGGACATTAAAGCCACTATGTTCTTCCTTTTCTAATTTCCTATCTTCAATCCCATTATTGATTACAGCAACATCTATTCCTGTCGCATTTTTCACATATTGTGCACCATATTTTGAATTCGCAACTACTCTGTCGCATTTTTTTAAGAGTGCTTTCTTAAACTTTTTGTCACAAATCTGTCGTCCCGTGTTTCTTTCATTAAAAACGGTCTTAATCCCGTATCTTTTGAATATTGGTACCAAAAGCAACTGGGTGACATAGCTAAACATTACTATATCAACTTTATTTTCTTTTAGAAACTTTCTTATCCATTTTTCTTGTTTAAAAAAGCATTTGAGTTTTTCATATTTTACAGTCAGACCTTTTTTTGCGGTCAACATTACTCTTCCGTCTAACTGATAAAACTCAATATTAGGATGATTTTCAATAAATTTTTCTGTGATTTCTTTTTCACTTTCTGCTGGGGAATTCAAAAGCAGCACTATTACTCTATTATCAGAATCAGACACCTCATTCATTATGTATCTGTACTGCTTTTCTGCACCGCCCGAAAACAAGGCCGGCATAATAAGTATACACGTCTTTTTCTCCATTCTCCCAACCTCGCTTTCTTTTACATCGTTTACCTGTACTTGAAGATAAGTTTTACAATTTTTGTATCATCAACAAAATATCTCTTAAACATCCTCTTAGGCTCTTGCGTAAAACGATAGAACCACTCCAAACCATGCTCACTCATCCAGTGCGGTGCGCGTTTTACATTTCCGGCAAGGAAGTCTACCGTTGCACCTGCACACACTGAAACTTTTGCATCATACTTTCCGATGTTCTCATAAATCCATTTTTCCTGCTTAGGACAACCAAAGCACGCAATCAGCAAATCAGGCTTCGCATCAGAAATCATTTGATTTATATGATTCAACTCATTCTCATCCTTTTCAAATCCAAAGGGTGGAGCATATGTTCCAACAATCTGAATTTTAGGATGTTTATTTTCTAATTTATCCTTTGCCTGTGCCGCAATGCCATCTTTTCCGCCAATAATAAAGACTTTATAGCCTTTTTCAGCTGCAACTTCACAAAGCAATGGAACCAGATCCGACCCCGAAATTTTCGCTTTCAACGGTTTACCATGCAGTTTGGAAATCCATACCAGTGGTTTTCCATCTACCAGAACCATATCAGCGTCATCTACAACCTTTTTTAGGTAGGGATCGTCCTCGATTTTCATAACAACGTCAACATTGATTGCCACAACATAGGACTTTTTATCCGCCGCAATCATCTGTTCGATAGCCTCTACCGTTTCTGACATTGTGACATTATTTATATATGTATTCAGCAGTGGTTGTTTTTCCATTACATCAATTCTCCCCAAAGAATTCATCTTCCAACATCAGACACAAGCAGTGGTACACCGGAAGATGCAATTCCTGAATCATATACGTTTCAGTCTGTGGCACTTTGATACACACATCACTCATCTGCTCAAGCTTGCTGCTTTTTGCCCCTGTCAGACCGATTACTTTCATACCCTTTGCATGAGCAGTTGTCGCTGCATACAAAACGTTTTTACTGTTACCACTTGTTGAAATACCAAGGAATACATCACCGGTCTTGCCGTAACCGTTCACCTGCTGCGCAAAACAGAGACGTGGCTCGCAATCGTTCATATAGGCTGTGGATAAGGCCGGATGACCATCCAAGGCAATCGCAGGGAGTGCTCCCTGCAAGTTTTCGGCCAAAACAGTTCCTAATTCTGCATTTTCCCGAACTAGCTTGTCTGCAAAATCCGGCTGAGGTTTTCTCGGAAGTTTGAACCCCTTCATCAGCTCGCCAACGATATGTTCTGCATCCGCTGCAGATCCACCATTTCCAGCAACCAACAGTTTTCCGCCATTTTTATAGGATTTCTCAATAATTTGATAAGCAGCGATAATCTCAGCTTTTGAAGCTTCTAGCACCGGGTATCTTGTGACTAATACTTCAATATGTTCTAAAATTTTATCTTTCATCTTTTCTCCTCATGGTGTTTTATCATTGCAGGGACCCCTACTGCTAACGAATCAGATGGGACATTATGTGTTACAACTGCATTGGCTCCGATAATTACATTATCCCCAATAGATATATTTCCAAGGATTACCGCACCTGCACCAATCATCACATTATTACCAATACGAGGTGCCTCACCTAAGCAATTTGCACCCGACCACTTACTCCCAATGGTCACGCCCTGAAATATTTTGCAGTTTTCACCAATGATTGCTTTCGGATGAACAACACAACCAATTCCTCTGTGGTAAAAAACAGTTCCGTCTCCAATTTCTGCTTCTATCGAAACTGAACACGAGCAAAGTATGTGATTTATAAGCTCAATTATCCTTGATATTTTATGTGGTCCCCCCCCCCATTTTTGAGAGGCGGTTTCCAAATCTCCATAGTTTATTCATTTACAATTTCCTCACGCTAAGGACTTCATGAATTCGAGAATTGAGCTTTTGCTTTCTGTTTGGCCGTAGTTTTCATTACTATCTCCAATCAACACTGTTTTACAACCAGCATTGATTCCAGCCACAACGTCATTTTGTCCGTCGCCAATCATCCAAGATTGTGATAGATCAATATTAAAGTCCTCGGCTGCTTTCAACAGCATCCCTGGCTTTGGCTTTCGGCAATCACAATCAATCTTCAGTTCCGGACGCTCCCCCTCATATCCCTTATGAGGATGATGCGGACAATAATAGATTGCATCCAGATATGCGCCCTCTTTGCCGAGAAGTGTTTCCATCTTGTTGTGAATTTCTTCTAACTCGTTAAATGACACTTCACCACGAGCAATTACAGGCTGATTGGTCACGACGATTGCAAGATATCCTGACTCATTAATTTTACGAATTGCCTCTGCAACCCCATCTATTAGCTCAAAATCATCAATGTTCCGAAGGAAACCAACATATTTATTTATTGTGCCGTCTCGGTCAAGGAATATCGCCTTCTGCTTGTTTTTTAGATTCTTTCCTGTAACGCGTCCTTCTCGATAGTCAGCGCACACAGAATAGTACCTATCCGGCGTACCCATATCCTTAACATATTCCGGGCTATCGTAGCAGAACATTTTTCCTGTTCCAGCAAGAGGCTTCAACAATTGACGATCCAAGTCCACTTTTACTGATTTTCCGTCACCGCCAATTTTCCCAACAACTTCGGCATCAATACCGGAAAGTGCGAATATCTCCGGGTTAATAACGTGAAGTCCTGCATTCACACGGTTTCGATAATACAGTGGCCTTTCATCTTCTTTTGCAAGCCACTTTTCTACTGCACCGTTTTTATCTGCAATAATCAGCCCGCTATCATACGGATGACTATTGGGATGAGTAAAAAGTGTAACCAGTCCACCATGTTGCTTGTGATACTCAACAAATCTGCTAAAGTCCACATCGAACATAGCATCAGCGTTCAGAAGCAGAAAATCTTCTGTTAGTTTGTCTTTAATTTTGAACAATGCCCCCGCATTACCCAGCGGTTCATTTTCAAAGTAATATTCAATATGTACACCAAACGGCTGTCCAGTCACTGGCGAATTTCCAGAGCCATCACCAAAGTAATCCATGATAATCTTTCCAAGGTGACTCACAGTAATAAGAAGGTCATCGAAGCCCTGCTCTTTCAGGCATTCAATCTCTCGTTCCAAAACAGGAATGCCCTCAATTTTTATCATCGGCTTTGGAATGTCACTCGCTACTGAAGAGATGCGAGTTCCTTTTCCGCCTGCCATAATCACTACTTTCATATTGTTAATCCTTCGGTGTATAATCTTCCGGTGTATAGTGAATTACTCTTGTGCCGCCATCTTCAAATTTGAACGGAATGTACAGCAAATCTCTCATTGCCCAACGTACAGCATCCTGACGTTCCGGCTGCACATAAAACACGAGGAAGCCGCCGCCGCCAGCACCCAGCAATTTTCCTCCTAGAGCACCAGCAGCCATACCTTTTGCATACAGCTCATCAATGCTGCTTGTGGACACAGCCGAGCCAGTCTGCCGCTTTAACTTCCAAGTATGGTCAAGCAGCCGTCCGAAATCATCCAAATCGCTTTCTTTATCCGTCAAAACCCGCTCTGCATCATCCACCAAAGAAAGCATCTCTTTCAACTGTGCTGTTTTATCCGTCTTTCCTGCTGCGTTTGCCTTCTGCACATCAGAAGAGAATCGGGTAAAGCCAGTAAAGAACATCATCAGATTCTGATTAAGCTGCTTTTTTCTCTCCGGTGAGATGATTACCGGAAGGACCTCATAACCATCTGCATTAAAGTTGATACGATTAAATCCACCAAAAGATGCTGCAATTTGATCCTGCCAACCACCGGCTTCCTGGCAGAGATTTCGCTCCAGATAAATAGCTTCGTCTGCAAGTTTCTTTTTGTCAGCATATTTTCCTTTTAGTGCGTAAAAGGCGTTCAGCATACCGACGGCGAAAGAACTTGAAGTCCCCAAACCGGAACGTGCAGGAAGATCAGCTTCATAGGTAAGACGAATCTCATGCATATCTAACATCTTCATTGCATTTCGTATTGCAGGATGCTGAATATCGTTAATGTCAGTTACTCGTTCCGTCTTTGAATAGGACAGCTCCGTAGAGTAGTCAAAAAAGCGCGGTAGATGGCGCACATTCACATAGCAATATTTGTCAAAAGTAGTAGAAAGAACTGCACCACCATGTTCCTTAAAAAAGCTTTCCATATCTGTTCCGCCGCCAAAGAACGACATGCGAAACGGTGTTTGCGTAATAATCATTTAATTTACTCCATCCGTCTTATTAGTCTCTTCCAAACAAATCTCTTGTATATACTTTTTCTTTCACATCATCAAGGCACTTATCATAGCGGTTTGCGATGATTGCCTGACTCTGCTTCTTAAATTCATCCAGATCATTCACTACAACAGAACCAAAGAACTTCTCTCCATCCTTCAGCGTCGGCTCATAGATAATAACAGTTGCACCCTTTGCCTTGATGCGCTTCATGACACCCTGAATGGAACTCTGGCGGAAGTTATCGCTGTTGCTCTTCATCGTCAGACGGTAAACGCCAACCACAACTTCCTTTTCCTTGCTCTCATCCCAGCTGTCATTTGCCTCATAAGCACCAGCAATTTCAAGCACACGATCCGCAATAAAATCTTTGCGCGTACGGTTTGATTCCACGATTGCTTCAATCAAATTTTCCGGTACATCGGCATAATTTGCGAGCAGCTGTTTAGTGTCCTTGGGCAGGCAGTACCCGCCGTAGCCGAAGCTGGGATTGTTGTAATGAGTACCGATACGCGGATCAAGACAAACACCGTTAATAATCTGCTGAGTATTCAGCCCCTTCATCTCTGCATAGGTATCCAGTTCATTGAAGTAGCTAACACGCAGAGCCAGATAGGTATTGGCAAACAGCTTAACAGCCTCAGCCTCCGTGAATCCCATAAACAACGTATCAATGTTTTCCTTAATTGCGCCTTCCTGCAGGAGTTCAGCAAAAATATGTGCAGCCTTCACCAGACGGGCGTTTTCTACATCCGTACCAACAATGATACGGCTCGGATACAGATTGTCGTACAGAGCCTTACTCTCACGCAGGAACTCCGGGCTGAAGATAATGTTATCGCAGTGATATTTTTCACGGACGCTTGCGGTGAAGCCAACAGGAATCGTAGACTTGATTACCATGATTGCTTCCGGGTTATACTCAATTACCAGTTTGATAACAGCTTCAACCGCAGAAGTATCAAAGAAATTTTTCTTACTGTCATAGTTGGTAGGAGCTGCAATAACAACAAAGTCAGCATCAGAATACGCTTCCTTTGCGTCCAACGTTGCAGTTAGGTTCAGTTCTTTCTCTGCCAGATACTTTTCAATGTATTCGTCCTGAATCGGAGACTTTTTATTATTGATAAGTTCCACCTTTTCCGGCACAATATCCACAGCCATAACCTTATGATGCTGGCTTAATAGCGTTGCGATAGATAGGCCAACGTAACCAGTTCCGGCCACAGCGATTTTCAAATCCTTAAAATCTCTCATGATTACTTTCTCCTCTTTTTATTTTGATTTCTGTCCCCTCTTACTTCGAGAACACACTTTTCACATACTCATAGCTGTTAATATCGCCAATGTCATACCGCTTGCCCGGCATAACATAAGCGTGCATTGGGGTCTGTTTGCTCAGCCAAGCGGCAAAGCTGCCCGGTGCGTCATAGCCACAGCCATTATTTAGTGCTTCCTGAATCCGCTTTACATCACAGGCACGATAGCAGTAGAACGGCGGCACAGCCAGATTTCCTCTTGGTTCCTTTGGCTTTTCCTCATAGCTCGTAATCAGATCCGAGTTATCAAGCGTGATGATTGCCGTTTTCTGCTGCTTTTTCAGTTCATTTTCCTCGTGGCACATCACGCAGGAAGTTTCTTTCTCCTTTGCAAAGTTCACAAAAGTAGAAAGGCTGAAGTCCAGCACATTATCGCCTGCCATGACCAGCAAATCATCGGTTAAGTTTAAGGTGGCTACTGCAAGCTGAATATCCTTGACAGCCCCCAGACGGGTTTCGTTTGTGCTGGTGCCATCATCAATCACAGTGATTTCATAAGGACGAGTTTTCTTCTTATTGTTCTTCCAGTCCTCAAATTGCTGTGCGAACTTATGATTAGAAATCACTACAAATTCATCAATATCAGTGGTTTCCACTAAATCGTCCACCAGCCAGTCGAGAATGGATTTCTCGCCAACTTTCAGCAGCGGCTTTGGAAAATTTTCTGTCAACGGGTAAAGCCGAGTAGCATAGCCCGCTGCCAAAATCAAACATTTCATCTATGTACTCTCCTTACAGTTCCACGCCATCGGCACTCTCACACAAATGGAAACTATACTTTCCATTCAGTGCTGGGAACGCTTTCAGATACTCTGTTGTCACCTTTACTTCAATATCTTCGGTCTTATCTGGGTCAATCAGTGCCATACAGCAGCCCTTGAAGCCCGCGCCAGAGAATCGGCCACCGTAGATACCATCGGTATCAGTCATGATTTCATATAGCTTTTTCAGTTCATCGCAGCCACACTCGTAGCTGTAAATAGAGGATTTTCCGCTTTCAAAAACAAGCTGACCGTAGCCCTCCAAATCACCTTTACGCCACAGTTCTGCACCCTTTTCGGCACGGGCGAACTCGCTGTAATAGTGTTCTGCTCGTCTGCACCACAGTTCTGGCAAACGGTCTTTATATGCTTCAAACACCTCATACGGCACATCGCGCAGCCGCGTATTTGCAAAGGTGTCATAATCCATCCCTGCATAGCCCATTAGTGCATAGGCTGCTGCCTTACACTCATCCTGCCGCAAATTGTACTTGGAGTTTTTCAAAGAACGCTCCAAGCCGGAGAAGAAAATCGCTATCTTGTAAGGCTTCATCTTCTTGCTAGTCGGAATCAGCTCATAGCTATCATCTTTCGTGTCGAGGTACAGCAGGTGGTCTTTCTTGGAAAGCACCTCACAACTCTGGTCGAGTTTGCCACAAGAAACGCCGACATACTGGTTTTCCGCTGCCTTTGCTGTAAGGATCGTCTCCATTGGTTCTAAATGGATACCATTCACTTTGCACAGTGCCGACAAGAAACAGATAATAACTGATGCAGACGAGGACAATCCGCCAATCGGCAGACTTCCTTCAATGATGCCGGATAGACCGACTTTCAAGCGGTACTTCTCGCCTAGCATCTTCGCCGCACCGCGCAGATGGTCTGCCCAGTCGCCTTGCTTTTCATCTGGAACTGAGCTTACAAAGAACTGGGCGCGCTTTGGGAAGTTCAAGGACTGCAACTCCACAACACCGTTCTGCTTCGGGTGGTAGGCCATGTGGATTCCCTTGTCGATTGCCAATCCATTGATTTTTCCGTACTGATGGTCGATATGCGCACCTAGTGGACTGATACGGTACGGGCAAAACGCCACATCAAACGGCTCCTGATGGTATAATTCCTTGTAAACCTCAACACACTTCATCGACTTGTTTTCCTATTCTTCCTTATTTGTAAAACTTTGCATACCACTCAGCGAACTTCCGTAAACCCTCGCGCAAGCTAGTAGAGGGCTTATATCCGAAGTCACGCTCCAACGCACTGGTATCTGCATAGGTCACAGGTACATCACCCGGCTGCATCGGAACCAGCTTCTTGTGTGCTTCAAAGTCGTAATCCTCCGGCAAAACACCTGCACGAATCAGTTCTTCTTGCAAAATCTGTACGAAGTCCAGCAGATTTTCCGGGTTCTGATTGCCGATGTTATAAACTGCATACGGAGGAACAGGCAGGCCATCTTCGCCGTTCTTGCGCGCCGGCGCGCCCTGCATCACACGGACAACGCCCTCGACAATATCATCCACATAAGTAAAGTCGCGCTTGCAGTTACCATAGTTGAAAATCTGAATCGTCTCGCCTTTCAGCAGCTTGTTGGTAAAGCCAAAGTACGCCATGTCCGGGCGACCGGCAGGGCCATACACCGTGAAGAAGCGCAGGCCCGTGGAAGGAATGTTGTACAGTTTAGAATAGGCATGAGCCATCAACTCATTGGATTTCTTAGTGGCTGCATACAGAGATACCGGATTATCGACCTTATCATCCGTGCTGTAAGGCACTTTTTTATTGCTACCGTATACAGAAGAACTAGACGCATAAACCAGATGCTCCACCGGGGTATGCCCCTCATCGTAAGAATGGCGGCAGACTTCCAGAATGTTATAGAAGCCAATCAGGTTTGCTTCCACATAGGCATCGGGATTCGTAATGGAATACCGAACGCCTGCCTGCGCACCGAGGTTTACCACAATTTCCGGCTTATACTGCTCAAAAATAGATTCGATCACAGCCTTATCAGCCAGATTGCCTTTTACGAAGCTGAATTTTTCAAACTGCTCCAGTTCCTTCAAACGTGCTTCTTTCAGGCGCACGTCATAGTAATTGTTCATGTTGTCCAGACCCACGACCTTGACACCCTCCACTGTGGAGAGCAACCGCTTTGCAAGGTTGGAACCAATGAAACCCGCTACACCCGTGATAAAAATGCTTTTATTTTTCAGATCAATTTTTGTTTTATTTTCCATCATAATATTTCTTTTCCTCCCTTGTTAAATCTCCTGCTATTTCATTGCACGACAACAAGCCTGTATACAGATTGCAGCAACAATCTATACGCAGGCTTGCCTTCGTACCTCCTTATTCTATTTCCTGCTCTATCAGCTTTCGCTGTGGTGGGTTAAGTATAGAGCGCAACCAGAAGCCATTAGCACCCAAAATCACGCTGGCCGCAACGCACCATGACAGGCAGAAACAGGTTGAGGTGAAAAGGTCAAGCCGCGTAAACCCGCATGAAATCAGGCTTTTGTCTGGTTGCCCATATTATATCTCTAGCCCCGGTACCGGCGACTGCAACTTTATAGTCTTTTTTCATAATCCCATATCCTCCTGAAACCTTTACATCAACAATGTATGTAAAGCTCATAATAAGCCATACGACAACAAGCCTGTATACAGATTGCAGCCACAATCCATACGCAGGCCTGTCTTTTTATTCTCCATGCCCCAGCAGGCACACCTTGAATGTCTTGAAAATGATTTTCCAATCCACCCAGAAGCTGCGTTCCTGCACATATTTAATGTCCAGGTCCATCCACTCCTCGAAGGACAGCTCATTGCGGTGCGGCGCGATCTGCCAATAGCAGCTCAGGCCCGGCGTCACATACAAACGCTGCTTCTCATAATCCCCATACTGCTCCACCTCGCGGGGAAGTGCCGGGCGAGGGCCAACGATGCTCATATCGCCCTTCAGGATGTTCCAAAGCTGCGGCAGCTCATCAATACTGGTTTTGCGGATAAACTTGCCCACACGGGTAATGCGCGGGTCATCCTTGATTTTGAACACCGGACCGTTCATCTCGTTCTGATCCAGCAGGTCATCTAGCTTTGCCTCTGCGTTGGGGCACATGGAGCGGAACTTATAGAACTTGAAGGGTTTGCCATCTCGTCCAATGCGTTCCTGCGAAAAAACAGGCCCGGCAGAAGGGTCATCTACCACGATAGCGACAGCTGTTGCCAGCATCACCGGCGACAACACCACCAGCGCCAGTGCCGATAAGACCACATCCTGCGTCCGGCGTCCGACCCAATATAACCGATGTTCCCGCAGATTCTGCTTTCGGTCGATGACGACCGGCTTCTCGATTCCAACCACACTTGCTGACATTCCGCATACCTCACTTACGATTCGATGTTTTTGCTCTGCCTCATCGCTCATCTCTGCCCGCTAAAATCGCTCGACTACCGCATAAACGGAGCTTTTCGAGCATGACGACCACCAGAGCTTTTATGGACACATCTGAAATACCTTTTCTCCGGTATTTTGACCAGAGGCATTTCAGATTCGATGTGTCATTCCATCAACACTTTCGAAATCGCGATTTCTTTTTTTTTATCTTTCAGTTTCTCATAACTTCAATAGACTCCTGCATGCACTCTGCAAAAGTCAAACCCTTTTACTTTGAGGTTTCATTCTGTTTTTATCGTTTTTCTGAGCTTTTTTCTTTCAGAACCACAACCCCTGCCTATTTTCATATTATGATTTATTCCTCGACCAATTTTATCATAATTTTACCATTACTTCAATAGTTTTCCTCTTAATCATATATCCTTTCTATAGCCGCCGATTTGTCACCCTCTTTGCCTTGTTCTATTTTTGTTCTACAAAGTTGAATTGCTATAAATGATTTTTTGGACAGCTTTTGTCTAACAGCCACCGTCTAATCTTGCAATAGATCCAGAATTATAAATAAGCGGTAAAAAGCGTTTTTATCTTTTACAGACACTCCCAATATTAGAAGCCACTATCAAACAACAAAGCCGCTTTCTGTGCCTCACAGCACAAAAAGCGGCTTTGTTACGTTCTTATTCAGACTTGTAGAGCATTATTCCGGCAGATCCTCTTCGTTCTCGAGAGAGTGCCAGACATTCTGGACGTCATCGTTATCCTCGAGAGCATCCAGCAGCTTGCCCATCAGCTTGAGCTGATCGGGGTCGGTCAGACGGGTGGTGGTCATGGGGACCATGGCCAGATCGTCGGAGAGGATCTCGTAGCCCTTCTCCTCCATTGCCTTGACGACAGCGGAGTAGTTCTCGGGATCGGTGGTGATCTCAGCGGCCTCTTCGCCTGCATCGAAATCCTCAGCACCGGCATCCAGCGCGTCCATCATAGCCTCGTCGGCATCCTTGTCTTCCAGAGAAATATCGATGACGCCCTTCTGGCTGAACAGGAAGCCCACGCAGCCCATAGCGCCCAGGTTGCCGCCGTTCTTATCGAAGTAGTGGCGCAGGTCAGCAGCGGTACGGTTGCGGTTGTCGGTCAGAGTCTCGACCATGACCGCAACGCCGCCGGGGCCGTAACCCTCGTAGGTGATTGCCTCATACTCGGTCTTATCGCCGCCCTCGGCCTTCTTGATGATACGCTGGATGTTATCGTTCGGCACGCTCATACGCTTTGCCTTGGAGATCAGGTCAGCCAGCTTGCTGTTGGAAGCGGGGTTGGGGCCGCCGGTACGGACCGCAACGCTGATCTCGCGGCCGATCTTGGTAAAGACCTTTGCCTTTGCGCCGTCAGTCTTCTCCTTCTTGCGCTTGATATTGTTCCATTTGCTATGTCCAGACATGGGAAAGAGCCTCCTGTATTTTATCAGTGATCTCCGCCTGCGGGCAGACGGGCTGTGGTCGCCCGCATTGTGGCAGCACACAAAATCTAACTCTATTATTTTATCACAACAGCCATCGGCGTTCAAGCCTTGTACCGATGGTTTTCCGGTTTATTCTGCCAAAAACTACGTTTTACAGCAGACGAAGTGCCTTGGGATAATGGTTTTTGACCCTGCCGCCGGACACTTTGCCGCCTCCCAGCGGCCAGCCGTCTACCGTCACACAGCACCATCCATCGGCAGCGGTGTGAGCTTCTATCTCCCGGCCAGAGAGATATTCCACGGTTCGGGAGTCGGCGAGGGTCAGTTCCTCACGGTTCTGGCAGAGCGCGCCGAAAGCCGTGAACAGATGATGTTCCGGCACGAAGCGCCCCTTTTGCACACTGCCCACGAAGACGCCTGCACGCAAAACGTGAAGATTCGTCTGCGGGAAAGCCACCGGCAACAGAACGCCGCCGCCATGCACCACGGCAGGGCGCTTTGCCAGCTCCGGGAAATATTCCTCCGCAAATTCCCGCCATGCAGCGAGGCTCTGGGCGGGCGATGCATCTCCTGCCCCAGCGTCCCGGCTGCGGGAACTGCGGCCCTGCACAGCCTCTCGGCAAGCCCGGCTGTTCTCCCGCCGGGCGCTGCGGGCATCCGCAGGCTTTGCAGCCTTCTGTGGTTTGCTGCCCTTGGCCTTTTTGCCTGCCTCGGCGGCAGCGGCCAGCCAGAGCTGCTCTTCGGGGGTGTACTCGCCGGGAGCCGGCAGAGTCCGGGGCGTACCGGCTTTGACGAGTCGGGCCATGAAGTGGCCCTCACCGCCCTGACAGGGCCAGATGCGGCGCACCTTGCTCACGTCCAGCGGCAGACCACCGGTGCGGTTGGCCTCGCCCTCGCTGCCGAAGGTATGATCCACATTGCCCAGTACATCGGCCAGCGTGAACTCCGGGTGGCGCTGCAGGAATGCAGCCACCTGTCCCTCGTCCTCTTCCGGCGCGAAGGTACAGGTGGAGTAGACCAGTTCGCCGCCCGGCGCGAGGGCCGCAGCGGCGCTATCGAGGATGTCCGCACCCAGCTCTGCGCACTGCTTCACCAGCGCTTCGCAGTGCTGGGCCAGCGCGGCAGGCTCTTTGCGGAACATCCCCTCACCGGAGCAGGGCGCGTCCACCAGAACCCGGTCAAAAAACTCCGGCAGGGCCGCTGCGATGCGGGCGGGCGTCTCGTTTAGCACGACGGCGTTGGACACGCCCATCCGCTCGAGGTTGCTCTTTAAGATCTCTGCACGGGCCGCGACATATTCGTTGCTCACCAGCAGGCCCTGCCCCTGCAGAGCAGCGGCGAGCTGGCTGCTCTTACCGCCGGGGGCAGCACATAGATCCAGCACCCGCATCCCGGGCTTGACGCCCAGCAGCGGAGCTGCCGACGAGGCCGATGGCTCCTGCGAGTAGAAGACGCCTGCGTGATGGTAGGGGTGGCGTCCCGGTTTGAAGTCGGGCTGTTCCACCACGAACGCCGCCTTGCAGAAGGGCGAGGGCCGCAGCGGGAAATCTGCACGAGCCGCAAATCCTTCCGGCGTAGTGCGGAGGGCAGAGACGGTCACGCCGCGGGCCGCTGTCTCCTGCGGGGCGGCGTAGAGCGTATTGTATCGTTCACCCAGAAGGGCGCGTTCCCGGGCTTCAAAATATTCGGCAGACATTTTTTATGAGACCTCCTTCGGGCTGCGGTGCCTGCCTATGCCGCCCCCCTGGGGGCGGGGGTGCATAAAGCCGCCGCAGCCGGTCAAACTATGGGCAGGGAGCACAGAACACCTCCCGAAATCGAAAGGAGCGACGATACGATGGAAAATCGCAGCGAGAACCGCAGTACCAACTGCAAGAACCAGACTCAGAACCGCACCAGCAATCAGAGCACCAACCGCACCACCAATTCCAGCCAGAACTCTGCTACCAACGAGCACAAGCACCCCAACCAGTACACCAAGGGTGCCGACGACGAGGGCGGCAAGAACTCGGCTCACAACTCCGCCCGCAACAGCCGCTGAGCCTCTGCGCTGAGCGCCGCCCCGCCCGAACGGACCATCTGGCGGGACAACAAAAAGCCCACTGCTCTCTTTGCACTGTTTCCCAGTGCGGAAAGCAGTGGGCTTTCGCGTGTTCCGGTTATTTTTCGTTGGGGTCGAACGACTGCCACAGCGTCTCGAACAGCTCATGCACCCGGCTCAGCTGGCCGTTCAGATACAGCCAGCCCAGCAGGCACTCGAAGCCGGTGGACGCGCGGTACTCCTCCGGGGAGGCGTGTTTGGCCACACTGGCCTTGCTGGCGTTGCGGCCCCGCTTGAAGACAGCCAGCTCGTTCTCGGTGAAAAGCGGCTCCAACAGCTGCTCTTCCCGGAACTGTGCCCGAGCCGAGACGTATTTGACTTTTTCGGCGTTGAGCTTTCCCGCCGACAGACGGTGGTGCTCCACCAGCCGCTGCCGCACCAGAAGTTCCAGTACACTGTCGCCCACGAAGGCCAGTGCCAGCGGACTCAGCTCCCGGGGGTCGATCTTTTCGGGTTCGTTCATAGGATACCTCTTAAAGCTTCTTCTTTGCTCAACCTCTCAGTCTCGCATTCGCTCGACAGCTCCCCTACCGAGGGGAGCCTCTGGCGAAGAGGGAAAGCTTCACGAAATGCCAAGGCCTCTCCTCGTTAGGAGCAACAACGACGACCGCCGCCAGTGGCGGAAACAGGGAGTCGCTGTTGGGGCCGCGGCCAGCAAGACGCAAGCAAAGCGCTGCGGCTGCTGGGTGCCGCAACCCGGGCAGTGGCATTGCGAAGCAATGACGGAGAGGTTTATCCCGCAAAAGCCCTTGCTTAGAAAATATAATCGAACTGATACTCGCCGATGAGGATGGTATCGTTCTCCTGCACGCCCTTCTGCACCAGAGCGTCCAGAATGCCGCTCTCGCCCAGCTGGCGCTGGAAATACTGCAGGCTCTCGTAGTCGTCCACGTTGCTGCCGGCCAGGATATACTCCAGCCAGGGTGCATCCACGCTCCAGACATGAGCCTCCATCCGCTTGATGGTGAACTCGCGGCCGCCGGCCTTTGCCTCGGGCTTCTTGTACTCGGGGGCAAACACGGGGATGGCCGGAATGTCCTTCAGGCGGTTGTAGACCAGACCCGGAAGCTCCCTGACGCCCTGCATGGTGGCGGCAGAGATGGGGACGAAAGTCAGGCCCTTTTCCTCCACATACTTGCGGAAGGTGTCGATCTGCTCCTCGGTGGCAAGGTCACACTTGTTGCCCACCACGATCTGGGGACGCTCGGCCAGAGCCGGGCTGAACTTTGCCAGCTCCTCGTTGATCTGCTCGAAGTCCTCGATGGGGTCGCGGCACTCGCTGCCAGAGACGTCCACGACGTGCAGCAGCAGACGGCAGCGCTCCACATGGCGGAGAAAGTCGTGGCCCAGGCCGACGCCCTCGCTGGCACCCTCGATGAGGCCGGGGATGTCGGCGCAGACAAAGCTTGCACCCTCACCCACCGACACGACGCCCAGCGTCGGCACCAGCGTGGTAAAGTGGTAGTTTGCAATTTTCGGCTTTGCGGCGCTGATGGTAGAGATGAGGGTGGACTTGCCCACGTTGGGGAAGCCGATGAGGCCCACATCCGCGATGAGCTTCAGCTCGAGGGTCACCTGAATGTCCTCGCCGGGCATACCGGGCTTTGCGAACTTGGGGATCTGGCGGGTGGGGGTAGCAAAGTGTGCATTGCCGTAGCCGCCGCGGCCGCCCTTGGCGATGGTGACGGGGGTGTGGTCGGACAGGTCGGCGATGACAAGGCCGCTCTCGGCGTCCTTGATGACCGTCCCCAGAGGCACCTTGATGACGAGATTCTCGGCATTCTTGCCGTGGCAGAGGCTTGCGCCGCCCTTGCCGCCCTCGTCGGCGGTGTACTTGCGCTTATAACGGAAGTCCATCAGAGTGGTGAGGTGGTCGTCCACGACGAAGATGATGTCGCCGCCCCGGCCGCCGTCGCCGCCATCCGGGCCGCCAGCGGCCACGAACTTCTCACGATGGAAGCTCACAGCGCCGTCGCCGCCCTTGCCGGCATGGAGCCAGATGGTGGCGATGTCGATAAAATTGGTTTGTGCTGCCATACAGGCCCTCCTGTTCTCAGAAAAAATTCTTCTCAGCGCTTATTCTCTGCGCTTTTATTTGAAAATAACCTCTCAGTCCGCGCTTTGGCGCGTCCAGCTCCCCTAATAGGGGAGCTGAATCGAGGAAGAAGAAATTCATCAAAAAGAGCCGGGCCACGAGGGTCCGGCTCTCTGTGTTGCAGATTTTAGAAAGAAGTTACTGCTTGACGCTGCACTTCTTGCCGCTCTTGCCCACGCGCTCGAAACGAACGGTGCCATCGACCAGAGCAAACAGGGTATCATCGCTGCCCTTGCCGACATTCTCACCCGGCTGGATGTGAGTGCCGCGCTGACGAACGAGGATGTTGCCGGCCAGAACGAACTGACCATCTGCACGCTTGGTGCCCAGACGCTGAGCCGCAGAATCACGGCCGTTCTTGGTGCTGCCTACGCCCTTTTTATGTGCCATTGTAATATACCTCCTACTTAGCCGTTGATCGCAGTGATCTCAACCTTGGTGAAGGGCTGACGATGGCCCATGCGGCGAGCACTGTGCTTCTTTGCGCGATAGGTGATGATGTTCAGCTTCTTGCCCTTGCCATTCTTGATGACCTTGGCAGAAACGGAAGCGCCCTCAACAACAGGAGCGCCAACCTTGACCGAACCCTCCTCGCCAATAGCGAGAACCTGATCAAACTTCACTTCGGAGTCGGCCTCAACGTCCAGCTTTTCGATGTAGACGATGTCGCCCTGCTCCACGCGGTACTGCTTACCGCCGGTAACAATGATTGCGTACATTTTGTTCATTCCTTTTCGTTGTACTCGCTGGTCGTAAAGGCAGGCCCTCACAGGGGCCATTTGAGGCGCCCACACCAAGCGGCTAGAATAGTATAGCAAAAAAATGTGCGGATTTCAAGAGGAAAATCCCGCTTTTGCGGAAATATTTTCAGTTTTTCTCTGCCAGTTTCTCTTTGAGCTGCTGCTTCACCCGCTCGTTATAGGCATTCGTGCGCTCGAGGAAGAGCTTGCGGGGGCTGGAAGCCACCAGCTCTTCCCTCTCCACCGTAAATTCCGGCTCTGCCTTGCGCACCTTCGCCAGCAGACTGCGGTTCTCTGCCGTCAGGGCCAGCGTCACCATGAGAGGTTTGGACTTATATTTCCGGGTCAGGAAAATTTCCAGTGCCACACCGCCCACGACGGCCGCAGCCGCCACCAGCTGGGAAGCGCGCAGACCGAGCGACGGCACCAGCAGCAGGCTGTCGGTGCGGAGAGATTCGATCCAGAAGCGGCCTGCGCCGTACCAGACAAGGTAGCGCAGGGCAATGTCGCCGTTGAACTTTCGCTTTTTGATGTACGCCACCAGCAGAGCCAGACCCACGAAGCACCAGATGCTCTCGTAGAGGAAGGTGGGATGGACGGGCATGGTGGGGTCGATGGTGACGCCCTTCGGCACCGTGACGGTGCTGCCCATCAGGTATTCTTCCGTTGCTTCGCTGAACATGCCCCAGGGCAGGGTGGTGTTGCAGCCGAAAGCCTCCTGATTGAAGAAGTTGCCCCAGCGGCCGCAGCCCTGTCCGATGAGGAAGCCCATGCCGGCCAGGTCGAACATGGGCAGCACCGGCACGCCCCGCCATTTGCAGGCCAAGCCGCCGAACACAAAGGCGCCGATAATGCCGCCGTAGATGGCCAGACCGCCGTCGCGGACGGCCAGCACATCCCAGATGGTATCGTAATTATAGGGGGCCATCGCCACATAATACAGGCGGGCGCTGGCGATGCCCAGCACCACGCCGATGAGGATGACATCCACCATCGAATCGGCGTCGATGCCGAACTCCGTGCAGCGGCGGAACGCAAAGACCAATGCGAGGCAGAGGCCGAAGGCGATGCAGATGCCATACCAATAAATATCAATGTCGCCGATGCTGAAGGCCACCCGGCTCAGCTCAAAGCTGAGGCCGAGACCCGGGAACTGTACCAGATTCGTCATTCTTCCGTCTCCTCTTCTTCCTCGTCCTCAACGGCAGTGCCGTCCGGCTCGATGTGCATCACGGCCATCCGCTCAGGCCGCAGGATGTGCTGCAATGCCGCGTCGGCGTCCTCTGCCGTCAGGCCCGCCAGCATGGTGATCTGCTGGGCCACAGTCTGACCTGCCAGCGCGAAATCTGCCATCTGGCTGGCCGAATCCTCGACGTTTTCCAGATTTTCGATGAGCTGGCCGTATTTTTCGTTCTTGCAGAGGGTGAAGATCTCCCGGTCCACGCCCTCTTTGCGCACCCGCTCGATCTCGTCCAGCAGAAGCTGCCGGACGGTGTCGGGCTGGTCGCTCTCGCCGGTGAAGAGGATGCAGCAGCATCCGTCCACCCGCAGCACCTCACCGCCGAAGCCCGGGTTGGTCAGGCCCTCGTCATTGAGGGGGTGGTAGAGCGGCGACATCCCGCCGCAGATACAGCAGAGGATGAGCTCGTACAGCATCTCGCTGCGCAGGTCGCCGAAAGGCAGCGGCTCTTCTTTGAAACCCAGACCGAAGCAGGGCTTTGCGATGGGCATGGCGATGGTCTTTTCGGCCGCCGCCAGCGTCATCGGCTCCGGGCAGAGCAGGCGCTCGACCTTTTCCGCCGGGCGCTCGTCCATCAGGCCGTGGCGGGCGCAGGCCGCCAGGATCTGCTCCATACTGGTGTTGCCTGCTGCGGCCAGCACCATATTGCCCGGCGCATAGAACGCCTTGCAACAGTCGTAGAGCATTTCCGGCGTTATCTCCGCGATGCTCTCCACCGTTCCCGCAATATCGCTGCGGATGGGGTGGCTGTGATACAGACACTCGCACAGGCCGGTGATGAGCCGCCAGTCGGGGCTGTCGTCGTACATCTTTATCTCCTGCCCGATGATGCCCTGCTCTTTGGCGATGGTCTGCTCGGTAAAGTAGGGGTGTCCCACCATGCCCAGCAGCACGTCAAGGCTCTCGTCCAGCTGTTCCGTGGCCGTAAAGAGGTAGCAGGTGCGGTCGAAGGCCGTGAAAGCATTGGCATTCGCGCCAGTCTTGGCGAACTTTGCAAAGGCATCGCCGTCCTCATCCTCGAACATCTTGTGCTCGAGGAAATGGGCCACACCGGCGGGCAGATGCACTTCCCGCTCCCCCAGCCGGAAATCCCGGTCGATGGAGCCGAAGCGGGTGGCGTAAATGACATGGGTGCCGGAGTAGCCCGGCATGGGGCGGACGAGTACGGTCAGCCCCGAGGGCAGAACTTTCCACTGGTCAGCGGCGGTGCGTTCCAGCACGCTCTGGGTGTTCTCAGCCATTTTCGTTTCCCTCCTCCCGCGTCAGCAGACAGCTCACCGACAGGGTGAACTGCTTCAGAATATCCCGCACATCTTCCCTGGTCACCGCCAGCAGGGCGCGGCGGGCGTCGTCCGGCGTTTGCACCGGGCCGCCCCGCAGCACTTCCATATAGTACCATGTCTCGATGCCGCCCAGCGTATCCTCCAGGCCGTTCATCCCGGCCAGCAGGCCCCGGCGGCAGTCTTCCAGCTCTTCGTCGGTGATAGGGCCGTCGCAGAGATCCGCCAGCTCTTTGAGCACTGCCTGCTCAGCGCGGGCCGCGTCGGTGTGCTCGACGCCGCTGTTGACGGCCATGCTGCCCGTGAAGCTCTGGAAGGACGACGAGCAGTAGTAGCATAGATGGTCGCGCTCCCGGACGTTCAGGAAAAGGCGGCTGGTCACACTGCCGCCGTAGAGGGCCATCGCCAGCCGGACAGCGGCCAGCTGTTCAGGCTGCATGGGCCGGCCCAGCGTGAACAGCATACAGAGCTTGGCCTGTGTGGTGTCGAAATGCTCCACCTTCCGCACCGGCTCCCGCCGGGGCATGGCGATGTTCTCCGCCCGGGGCAGCGGGGCGCGGTCGATGGCCGAAAGCTCCGCCAGAAGGGCGTCCTTCACGGCGGTGGTGCTGGCCTCGTCGCAGCCCAGCACGATGAGCTCGATGTTCGCCGTCCGCAGCATCTCGTAGTATGCCTCGGTCAGCGCTTCGGGCGTCAGGCCGTCCACTTCTTCTAAGTAGCCCTCCTGCCGGACACCGGCGGGGCTGTCGCCGAAGAACTCGCGGTTGGCCTGCCGCTGGCAGTAAAGGCGCTTGTCGTTCACTTCGTCTTCCAGCGCCTTCCTCAGCATCTGCTTCTCAATGCCCACGGCCTCGGGGTCGAAGGTGCTGCCCACAAAATAGGGGTGGAACGCCGTGCCGAGGGCCAGTGCGGCGTACTCCTGCGTCAGCTTCTCCCCTTCCAGTGCGAACTGGTCTTTGATGCCGGTGATGCTGACGCAGAGGTTGTGGCTGCAGCCCATGGGGCGAGCGTCCACGGTCAGGTCGGCGCCGTAGAGGCGGGCCAGCTTTTTGGTCATCTGGGTCATGTCGGGGCAGTCGGCATAGCCCCTTTCCATCACCAGCGGCAGCAGCGCGTGGGCCGTGGCCGTCTCGCGGCGGGCCGGGAACGCGAAGTGGATGCTGATACGGCAGCGGTTGAATTTCTGCGCGGCGTCATACGAGAGGTGGACGCCGGGCGCGATTTGGGATCGTCTCAATGTTCTATCGTCCTTTTGTATTATTTCGTTTGTTCCAGCGCCAGATACTCTTCCAGCGAGAGGCCGGAGGCGCGGATGGCGAGGGCGTTGTCCCTGCCCACATACCGCCAGTGCCACGGCTCAAACACCATGCCGGTAGCGGCCTGACGCTCCTGCGGCCAACGCAGGATGAAGCCGTGCTCTGCGGCATAGGCTTCCAGCCACTCATAGGCACGGGTGTCGGCGAAGCCGGTGTCCTTTTCCATGCTGTCTGCCGCGAGGATGTCGGCACCGTAGCCGGTGGCATATTCGCTGGCCTCCGGCGCAGGCTGGACGGTCGCAGCCCTGGCAGCGGCCTCTTCCTCCGAGCAGCCAGACTCCCGGTAGCTCTGGACAGCAGCCTCATAGGCGCTCTGGCGGGCGGCGGCATCCTGATACCCTGCCGTCAGCACCAGCTCTACTTCATCCTGCTTTGCGGCCTCGGCCATTTCGCGGTAGGCTGCGGCAGCCTCGGCTTCCAGCGAAACGCCGGTGGCATCATCGGCCACGGCCAGCTCCGGCGTCGGTTCTTCCGTCAGGGGAAGGTTTGCATTCACCAGCATGAGGCGCTTATCCGAAAGGTCCGTCTCCGCGCCGCCCTCATACTCCCGGGCCTCGAAGGCCGTCGGCGGTGCGATGAGGGCATAGGCCCTGGGCAGCAGCCAGAGGATGCCGCCGGTCATCACAGCCATGACCGCGCCGCAGCTGAGCAGAAAGACCGTCCAGTTGCGCACGAGGCGGATACGATGTCTCCGGCGGCGTTCTTTCGGCGACAGCGCGCGGCGGGGTGCGGGTCGATTTTGCTCCATGATGCAGCTTCCTTCCTGTTTTTGACGTTTGCCCTGGATACAGGCACATAATAATATTATACACCCCTTTTATCTGGGTGTAAACGGCAGGGGCTGTAAAAAAATTGTGTACGCAAAAAGCCGCCGCACCGGCGCAGGACGCACGGCACAGCGGCTTTGAAGCCACATCTTACTCGAACAGCATATCGTGGATGGCGCTGACAGCCTTGTCGGCGTCCTCACGGTCGATGATGCAGGAGATCTTGATCTCACTGGTGGAGATCATCTTGATGTTGATATTGTTGTTGGACAGAGCCTCGAACATCTTGGAGGCCACGCCGCTGTGGCTCTGCATACCGGCACCCACGATGGACACCTTGGCACAGGTCTCGTCGCAGGTGACCTGGTCGAACTTTGCGCCCTCGCGCAGGACGCGCATAGCAGTCTCAGCTTCACTCTCCGCGCAGGTGAAGCTGATGTCCTTCTTGCCGTCGCGGCCGGTGGACTGCAGGATGATGTCCACGTTGATATTCTTCTGGGCCAGCAGGCCGAAGATCTTGAAGCTGGTACCCGGCTCATCGGGAACATTCAGGATCGTAATAACAGCAACGTCGGTGTCCTTTGCGACACCCTTGATCAGCATACCTTCCACGTCTTTTACAACCTCCTTGACGACCGTGCCGGGCACGGGGTTCAGGCTGGAGAGGACCTCCAGCTCCACATTATACTTTTTAGCCAGCTCCACGCTGCGGTTGTTGAGCACCTGTGCGCCGAGGGATGCCAGTTCCAGCATCTCGTCGAAGGTGATCTCATCCAGCTTGCGGGTGTTGCGCACCTTGCGCGGGTCGGCGGTGTAGACGCCCTCCACGTCGGTAAAGATCTGGCAGCGGTCGGCATGGAGCGCTGCTGCGATGGCGACAGCGCTGGTGTCGGAACCGCCGCGGCCCAGCGTGGTGATGTCGTCCAGCTTGTTCAGGCCCTGGAAGCCTGCCACGACGACGACGCGGTTGCGCTCCAGCTCCGAAGAGATGCGCTCGGTCTCCAGTTTGGTGATGCGGGCCTTGGTGTAGGCACGGTCGGTGCGGAAGCCTGCCTGCCAGCCGGTCAGACTGGTGGCATGGCAGCCCAGCTCGTTCAGAGCCATAGCCAGCAGGGCGATACTGATCTCCTCGCCTGCTGCCAGCAGCATATCCATCTCACGGGCAGAAGGGTTGTGGGTGATCTCTGCTGCCTTTGTGATGAGGTCGTCGGTGGTGTCGCCCTGTGCGGACACTACCACGACCACGTCATTTCCCGCGTTGTGGGTGTTGGCCACGATGCGGGCCACGTTGAAGATACGGTCCCGGTCCTTCACCGAAGAACCGCCGAACTTCTGTACGATCAACGCCATATCTTGTCACTCTCCTCTTTTTGCTCCCTCAGTGTGTGAGGGGTACACCGGGCGGAAGCGGTCTTGCACTTCCGGTCCTGTTTATCATTCCACTGTCGCACCGGTGTTGTCGGCATCCAGCCGCAGCAGTGTAAATGCTTCACATCCATCCAAACCTTCCAGCAGCTCGAGGCCCTTTTCCAGTTTGGAGTAGAATCTCTCGGCGTTGGCCTTTTCGGCCACAGCCATCACGGTGCTGCCGGCACCCGAGACGTACACCGCCTTGGCACCGCAGAGCCGCGCCATATCGAAGACTTCCTTCGAGCCGGGCATCAGGGGCATCCGGTAGGGCTGGTGGAGCTTATCCTCGGTGGCAATGGCTAGCAGGTCGTGGCGGCCCTCGCAGAACGCCGCCGGGATGAGGGCTGCACGGGACAGGTTATACACCGCATCCTTGTGGGTGACCTCTTTGGGCAGGGCCGCACGGGCGGCTTCGGTCAGCAGCTTGTAGTCCGGCACGATGGCCGCAAAGCAGAGGCTCTCGTCCACATCCCGCTTGACGGAGTAGACGACGCCGTCTTCGAAAACGCTGCTGGTCAGACCACCCAGAAGGGCCGGTGCCACATTGTCCGGGTGGCCCTCGATGGAGGTAGCCAGCGTCAGCAGCTCCTGCGTGTTGAGCACATCGCCCAGCATCCGGTTCGCACCCAGCAGGCCCGCGATGATGCAGGCCGAGGACGAGCCGAGGCCCCGGGCCATCGGGATGGCGTTGGTCTGGACGAGCTTGAGGGGCGGCATGGTCTTGCCGACCTTATCGAACAGACCCTTGGCCGAGCGGTAGACCAGATTGGTCTCGCCGCGGGGGATGCGGGTGCCGTCCGCCGCCGAGATGTCCAGATGGTCGCTCTCTTCGAACGTCACGGTATTATACAAGGTCACAGCCAGACCCAGCGCATCGAAGCCGGCGCCGATGTTGGCACTGGTGGCCGGGACGGAAACTTTTATCTTCATCGCAGTTCCCTCTTTTCTCGCGCTCAGGCGTCCTCAGGCAGGCGGCGGAGCACCAGCTTCACGCTGCCGCCCATGGCCTCTACCTTGCGGGCTGCTTCGGCCAGAGCCTTGCCGTCGGCGCTGTCCACAAAGTAGGAGCAGCCGTCGAAATGCTCTTCCACCACATGGCCCTTGCCGTAGATGGCCTCGGCCACCGCCGGGGCGATGCCTTCCACACGCACATAGTATGCGGCGGGAGCGGGGTCGGTGAGCATTCCTTCCACCGGCTCGGCGGGCTGCCAGAACAGGCTGTCGTGGACCTTGACGCCGTTCTTGAGGGCGTCCACCACGTCGGCCACGACAGCACTGGCGGTGGGCAGCTTGCCCGCGCCCTTGCCGTAGAAGACCACGTCGCCCAGCATATCGCCCTTGACGAGGACGGCATTGAAAACGTCATCGACACCGGCCAGCTGGTTTGCCTTCGGCACGAGGCAGGGCTCGACACCGGCGGCAACGCTGCCGTCCTCGCCCCGTTTCATCCAGGCGATGAGCTTGATGACGCAGCCCAGCTTCTCTGCCGCAGCCACATCATCCACCGTGATGTCGCGGATGCCGCGGGTGGGGATGTTCTGGGGGTAGATCTGGTGGCCGCAGACCAGCGAGGACAGGATGGCGATCTTGCGGCAGGCGTCGCGGCCGTCCACATCGTCGCCGGGATCCTTCGTCTCGGCGTAGCCCAGCTCCTGAGCGATCTTCAGAGCCTCGTCAAAGCCCAGATTCTCCCGCACCATCTTGGTGAGCATGAAGTTGGTGGTGCCGTTGACGATGCCTTCCACCTCGGTGATGACATTGGCCGCGAGGCACTGGTGCATCGGGGTGATGATGGGCGTACCGCCGCCCACGGAAGCCTCGAACAGGAAGGCGCAGTTGTGTGCCTTGGCCAGAGCCAGCAGCTCTGCGCCATAGGTGGCCACCATCTCCTTGTTGGAGGTGCAGACGCTCCGACCGCTCTCGAGACAGGCCTTGACATAAGGGTAAGCGAAGCGGGTGCCGCCGATGGTCTCGACGACGACCTTTACTTCGGGGTCTTCCAGAATGGCGTCAAAATTCTTTATAAACAGCTTTGCGGCCGGATGATCCGAGAAGTCCTTGGGGTCAAGGATGTACTTGACCTCCACCGGTTCGCCTGCACGGCGGGAGACGCCTGCGGCGTTGCGGCAGAGCACCTCGTACACACCGCTGCCCACCGTGCCAAAGCCCAGAATCGCGATTTTTGCCATGATACTGCCCTCGTTCCTTTTTTCGATGAATGTACTGTCACAGATTGTATCCGCAGTGTACGCCCACGACCATCCGCTGGCGCGAAAGCTTTTCCGTCAGCTCCTCGGGGGTCATCTGCATGGTGTCGGTGCGGATGGTGACAGCCACCAGCGCGGCTCCGTTCTCCGGAGTAGACTGATTGATGGTCACGATGCTGGCGCCGGCGGCACTGATACCGGCCAGAAGGCTCTGTAATGCACCCGTCTCGTCCCGCAGGGTCGCCATGACGGTGATGACCTCGCGGCCATTCTCCGAGTCGAAAATGCAGTCCTTATATTTATAAAATGCACTGCGCGACAGGTCTACGCTGCGGGTCGCAGCCGAAATGCTGCGTGCCTCTCCGCTGGCCAGAAGCTCCTTGGCCCGGACGACCTTGAGGAAAACTTCCGGCAGGACCTGTGCATCCACCAGATAAAAACGGCGTTCCAACTTGTTCACCTCTCAAACACAAGTGTTCTTGCAGAAAATATAATAGCATCCGACTCCCTGCATTGCAAGAGGTCGGATGCTATTTTGTCAGATTGTCCAGTTTTGTGCCGTGAAGTACCCTCTCAGCGCACCGGAATTGCTACCCGATGCCGCAAAAGTATGAGTTTTCCGCTCAGTCAGTGTCGAGGCCAGTGGTGTCCGGCTCAGGCGCGAGGGGTTCGCTGGCGACAGCTGCCTGACCGTGGGAATAATTGCAGACGTCGGGCAGGTCGTCGGCACGGTAGTAGCCCACTGCCGTGCTCGGGCAGGAGCCGCTGGCCAGCAGACCGCTCTGGGTGCAGTAGCTGCGCTCCACGACGCCGTCAGCCGCCGGGAATGCCTTATAGGGCAGCTCTGCCTGGATCTGCTCCATCAGGGCCTTCCAGGCCATGACACAGGTGCGGGTCTTGGCCTGCTGCTTGCCGAGGGTCTTGGTCATATCGAAGGGCGCGTCATAGCCCCACCACACAGCGGTGACGTAATAGGGCGTGCCGCCCACGAACCACAGGTCCTTCTCATCGCTGGCCGTACCGGTCTTACCGAAGGCCTCCATGCCGTTGGAGTTGGGGTAGCGGCCGCTGGCCGTACCAACGCTGGAGAACAGGACGTTCTTCAGCAGACGGTTCATAACGTAGGCCGTCTGGGGCGTCAGAGCCTGATAGCTGGTGTCGTTGCTCTCCATATAGATGTTGCCGTCCCGGTCGAGCACACGGGTGTAGAGGTGAGGCGTGGTGTACTCGCCGTCGTAGAAGATCTGGAATGCCGCCGCCAGCGCCATCGGGGTGACGCCGTGGGTCTGGCTGCCCATGACCATCTGTGCAAGGCCCACATCGTTGACGGGGTCCAGCGTGCTGAGCTGCAGGGTATTGTAGACGAAGTTGAAGATGTTGTTCGCGCCCACGAGGTCGCCAACGCGGATGGCGATGGTGTTCAGGGAGCGTGCGAGGCCGTTCCAAAGCGGCAGGTCGGAGCCGTCGCCGTAGTTGCCGCCGTAGTTGCGGGGCCAGCTGCGCCATGCGTTGGGGTAGGCTTTCAGCTGCTTGTCCGTCAGACCCATGAGGCCGTTCCGGCGGCAGTAGTCCTCGTCACGGATGACCATATCCTGCTTGAGGTAGAGGGGCGAGTTGTTGAGCATGGTGGACCAGTTGACCAGACCATACTCGATGCCCAGCGCATAGGCGCCGATGGGCTTGATGGTAGAACCGGTCTGACGGGTGACGCCGTAGGCGCGGTTCAGGGAAAGGCTCTTGGTCTTTTCGCCCAGACCGCCCACCATGGCGATGACATTGCCGTCATAGTCCAGCGTGACCATCGCCGCCTGCGTGCGGACATTGCGGTAATAATAGACCGTACCGTCATCGCCAGTGCGGGTCTTGGGGGTGCCGTCCTCGTTGTAGACCTGCACATCGTCGTCGGAGATGCTGGTCACCTCTTCCTCATGCCAGCCGGCCGGGAAGTAGGCATCGTCGGTGTTGAGCATCAGGTTCTCCATCGCGGTCTGGATCTTGGGGTTGACCGTTGCCTCGATGGTGTAGCCGCCGGTGTAGAGCATACTCTGGGCGGTGGACTCGTCCACGCCCTCCTTGGCCATGATGTCCTTCACCACCTCGTTGAAGAGGGCATCGGTGAAGTAAGAGGTGGTGGAGCTGCTCTTCTTCGTGTTGTCCGTCTCTGCCAGCACCAGCGGCTGGGCAGCGGCGCTGCGGTAATCCTCTTCCGAGATGACACCCTGCTGCCACATATTGTAGAGCAGGAAGTTCCGGCGGTTGATGAGGTTCTCGGGGTTGGTGTAGGGGTTATAGTTGGTGGGATTCTTGGTGATGGACGCGATGGACGCGCACTCCCAGAGGGTCAGCTCGCTGACATCCTTATCGAAGTACTCGTTTGCCGCCGTCTGGACGCCCTGGATCGTACCGGTAAAGCTGATGGTGTTCAGGTAGGCTTCCAGAATGGTCTCCTTGGAGTAGCTGCGGCTCAGGATGAGGGCGCGGTAGATCTCGCGCAGCTTGCGCAGTGCGCCCTCGATGCCGCTGGCGCTCTTGTCGCTGGTCAGGTTCTTGATGAGCTGCTGTTCCAGCGTAGAGGCGCCCTGCTTGGAGCTGTAGATGGGCAGCAGGTATTCATTGATCATCGCGCCGATGGTGCGCTTGAAGTTGACGCCCGGCTCGTTGTAAAAGTCTTTGTCCTCGGTGCAGATGAATGCATACTGTAGGTTGGTGGGGATCTGCTCAAGGTCCGCCCAGACGCGGTGGCTGTTGGAAGAGCGCAGGGTGGCGTACTCCACCTGTGCGCCGGTGTCGGGGTCGGTGGCCACCACAAGGCTCGACTGGCTCAGTTCGATGTTGTCGAGGTCCAGCAGGTCGCCGTCACTGGCCGTAGCCTGCACCACATAGTACACAGCGCCCACTGCCACCAGACTGCCCGCCATAATGCCCAGACAGACGAGGGTGACGATGGTCCGGCCCAGGAATCCGAGAACGGGATGGCCGTGCTTTTCTCCCTGCTCCTGCGGTTCGCGGGGCTCACGGACCCGCCGGTTCTGCTCCCGGAGCGCACCATCACTGTGGAGTCTCCGTCTTTCATTGTTTGAGATAAGGATCGCCTCCTATCGCAATTTTCACTGTTCTGCATCTCAAAGCATCCTCTGACGATGCCGTTTGCTGTTCCTGCTGCGGCCAGACTGCCCACAGCCATAATAATACATTATAGTCCGCGCCTCCCGCTTCCGCAAGGGGGAAATCGACCGGATACGATGCTAGTATAGCACATCTGCCCCGCCAAAGTACAGCATCCGGGTGTGAAAATTCTGCATCCCTGTCTGAGGCAGTTTTCTTTTGCACATACTACCGTCTGAAACACCATTTCAGCCGAAAGGAGTCCACTGCCATGCGCAAGGTCTGGCTCTGCATTTTTTATGCGCTGTGCATTTTTACCATCGTGTTCAGCCTGTTCTGGATGGCCCTGCCCAGTCTCCCCTTCCCTGCCGACTCCGGCGAAGAGACGCCGGCCTCCGAGTCGGGTCTGGCCGCGCAGGGCTCCGCCGGGCAGAGCGGCACCGATTTCTACCTCTGCGACGAGGGCGGGCGGGTGGTCGTCTACACCTGCTCCGAAAACGGACTGCCCGACAAGCGGCTCCTGCGCACCGGCATCTATGTCAATCTCCTGCCTGAGGCCGATGCCCTCCGGCTCAAGCAGGGCCTCTACGTCACCGGCGAAACGGCCCTCCGGGCGCTGCTGGAAGACCTGGGTGAATAAACGAAAACAGTGCAGACCACCCCGGGGAGGTCTGCACTGTTTTTATCCTTTATCAGAATCAGGCTTCGAGCTGTTCTAGCGGGACGAGGTAGTCCTTACGGCACTGCTCGTAGTTGAGCATATATTCCTTGGTGGGGTTGTGGTGCATCATATTCTTGAGGGTATGGGAGTCGTAGTCCTCGCCTGCCTCCATGCCCACCAGACGGGCGGCGATGTTGGAGCAGTGGTCCGAGATACGCTCTACATTGTTCAGCACATCGAGATAGACGACACCGGTATCAATGGAGCAGGCACCATCCTTCAGGCGCTTGATGTGCTGCGCACGAAGCCGCTCCACGAGGATGTCGATGACCTGTTCCAGCGGCTCCACCTGGCTGGCGGTCCGGGCATCGTCGAACTCGAAGGCGTCCGTGGTGAGGGTCAGTATCTTTTCCAGCGCATTGTCGAGAAGCTTCAGCTCCTGCTGTGCCTTCTCGCTGAAGGTGACTTCCTTGTCGGTCAGCTCCTGCGCTTTTTCTTTAATGTTGACTGCATAGTCGCCGATGCGCTCGCACTCGGTAACAAAGTTGAGCAGCTCGGTCACCTCATGGCTCTCCGCGTCGCCCAGCTCCTGGTCTGCCAGCTTGATGAGGTAGTTGGAGATGTCCACCTCCATCCGGTCGATGAGGTTCTCGCGGACATCGATGGCACTCACGACGTCCTCGTCCATCTTGAGCAGCAGCGGGGTGGCGAGGCCGACGTTGCGGGCTGCGCGGCGGGACATCTTGACCACCGCGTTCTTAGCCTGCTGCAGAGCCACAGCCGGGCTCTTGAACAGACGCTCATCCAGCACAGGCATACTCAGCTCCTGCGCCTCCTCCGCGCTGTTCGGCACGGTCATCATGGCCAGCTTGGACAGCACGCCGCTGCAGGGCAGGAAGAGCAGCATCGCAATGACGCTGGTCATGGTGTGGATGTTTGCAATGCTGCTCTTATTCATCACATCGCCCCACATGGGGATGCCGATGGTGAACTGGACTGCATAGACCAGCGCCAGCAGGATGACGCTGCCGATAATGTTGAAGTACAGGTGGATGAGGGCGGCGCGCTTGCCGTCCTTGGAGGAGCCGCCGATGGTCAGAAGCGGGGTGAACGCGGTGCCGATGTGGGCACCCAGCACGATGGGGATGGCCGAACTGAAGGTGACGAGGCCGGTGCTGGACAGCGCCTGCAGGATACCCACAGAGGCCGAAGAGGACTGGATGATGACCGTGACCACCACGCCCACGAGAACGCCGAGGATGGGGTTAGTCATGGTGACGAACAGCTCCTGAAACGCTGCGCTCTCACGCAGGGGAGACACACCGGTGTCCATCAGGCTCATGCCCGTGAACAGGATGCCGAAGCCCAGCATGATCTGGCCGATGTTCTTTTTCTTCGCGTTGCGGATGAACACATAAAAAATGCAGCCGATAAACGCCACCACCGGCGCAAACGTCTTGGGCTGGATGAGGGTCAGGATGAGGCTGTCGCCCGAAATATCCGCCATGCGGATGAGCTGACCGGTGACCGTAGTACCAATGTTTGCACCCATGATAACGCCTACCGACTGCGTAAGGGTCATGATGCCGGAGTTGACGAGGCCGACGCAAATGACGACCGTGCCGGCCGACGACTGGATGACGCCGGTGATGAGGGTGCCGAAAATGACGCCCTTGATGGTGGACGAAGTCAGTTTCTGCAATACGCCCTGCATCTTGCCGCCGGCCAGCTTTTCGAGGCCCGCACCCATGATCGACATGCCATACAGGAACAGCGCAATACCGCCCAGCAGAGAGGTGATGTGTGTAATGTCCATAAAACAATGCTCCTAAAATCTTCCTATTGCTCCATTGCACAAGACGGCTGTGCTTAGCTCTCCATACGCAAAACGCCGTCCTTTTTATTATAGCATCGAACCCCCCGGCTCAACAAGCATTATTTTACAGGAAAATCACTTTTTTGACCGGAATTTTAAGATTTTCGGGCCTTCTTAGACGGTTCTTTTCTTGAATTTTACATTCATTTTACATTAGTATTTTCTAACCTCTGCTCCGACGTTTCCCGGCATTCCCGGGAATGCATCAGGCGGCATCCAGCTCTTCCATCGCCTCCCGCAGGGTGTCCGCCGAGAACAGGAACGCGCCCGCCTCCGTATACACCTCCACATGACCGCCCACATACCGAAGTTCAATGTCTTTCATTCCTCTTCCCTCCTGTGTCTTTTTGTTCTGACAGGAGTATAGCAGAATAAAAGTCCAATAAAATGTGCTTTCAGGCAGTTTTTTGAGCAAAAAGGCGCAAAAAAGCTCTCTGTCAGTGTCCTTGCCCTCTCAGGTGCTCCGCGCAAGCTCCCCCAAGGGGAGAGCCAAGATCTGTCCGAACTTCTCCATTCACGCAGGAAACAGGGTGATTCGTGCAGGTTTTATTGATTTTTCTCCGCAGATGTGGTACATTTAGGGTAATTAGACACCCCCTGTTTTTCACCATTCAAAGGAGGTTTTTGTATGTTGTCTTATCGTAAGCTTGCGATGCGTGTTCTGGGTCGCCCCCTCCATACGGAGGGTATCGATTCACCCCGTCCGGCCTCTCAGCGGGCAGCAGCGTTTGCCCTGACTGCCGCAATGCTCATCACCCTTACCGCCCCGGCTTTTGCCGAGACATGGTACATCGAGAATGGTGACATCACCGTGAAGGCAAGTGGGACCGAAGGGAAAAACACGGTCTCACAGGGGAATAAGAAGGATGTGGAGGACACCAACACCATCATCACAAATCAGAAAACGGACACCGCTTCTTCCCACACCGTGACCATCAACGCCAACGGTAAGAACGATAAGGTCGAGGTTACACTCAAGGATGTGAACATCGAGGCCAACTCCGGCCCCGCTCTCACTTTGAAGGGCGACGTGACGCTGACCCTGAAGGGCGAAAACCATCTCACCGGTGGTAACGGCGGCCGCTACGGCGGCAGCGGCATCACCAGTAACGGCAGCCTCACCATCACCGGCGGCGAAAATGACAGCCTGACGGCCCAAGGCGGCAGCAGCGCAGACGGCGGCAGCGGCAGCTACGGCGGCAGCGGCATCTACAGCCGCGGCGGCCTCACCATCTCCGGCGGTACGGTCACTGCCAACGGCGGC
>ERZ791659.194-NODE-194-length-47521-cov-3.58452_pt1 | contig 47521 bp, 38 predicted proteins | sample MGYA00510053_ERZ791659 | MGnify/ENA primary metagenome ERZ791659 (study PRJEB30046, sample SAMN00715192) | human gut metagenome | study: EMG produced TPA metagenomics assembly of the A metagenome-wide association study of gut microbiota in type 2... | reverse complement strand
CGATTAATAGATGATGCTCGTTTGGTGATGTTGCGTGTCTACCTGAAGAACAAGTCGGATTATGAGGTTGCAAGGCGGGAACTTGAGAACTATGGACTGAATATTCCCGTTTCCTACCTGCAAGCCGGTGTATGCAGGGAAGAGCTATTAATTGAAATAGAAGGAATAGCGATAGAATAAATACGATACTAATATAAATAATAACAGATAAAAACGATGACTAATTTGAAAAAGTACACTAATGCCGATTTCTATAAGAACGGCGTGTTCCAGCAAGAGACTGCGATTGAAGCAATTAAGGCAATGTTTGTTCACTATAACATTCCCTTTACCGGGTTTATGGCTGAAAATATGTGGGTGACGGACTTTGGCTTAGGAGATTTCGAGAATGTGGGTATGGGTGGTATCTTTTGGATTAACGACCCGACATACGGCTATTTCGCCCATGCCATTTATTTACTTCCGGGACAGATGATTCCTGAACATGCTCATGTGAAAACGGACTTCCCGGCCAAACATGAATCATGGATGGTAGAGAAAGGATGGGTTTACAACTTCTCGGAGATAGGAGAGACTACTCCGGATATTCCGGCAATTCCTTCCACGCATGGCCCTATTAAAAGCAAGAATTGTGTAAAACAGGAAGTAGGGGATATCTTACGCTTGAAAGAAATGGAAACCTTTCACTTTATGATGGCAGGGCCGGAAGGGGCTGTAGTCTGTGAATGGGCCAACTACCATGATAATGCCGGACTGCGTTTCACCCATCCGACTGCTGCGTTATAAACTGAATATTTCGAATCAGCATAGATTCGACTGAAACAAACCACCATGAAAAACAAGTATCACACATTAGTGTTGTTTTTAGTATTTCCTTTACTGACTTCTGTGGCTGCGGCTCAACAGAAGAATACCGGAATAAATATTTCTGCAAAAGAAAAACAAGCGCAACGTATACATAGGTTGCAGAACGAGCTGAAATGGCTGAATATCGAAGCCATTCGATTGGCATATGAAGATATGAAGCGTCTTGAAGGATTCGACGTTGTAAAATATCAGCCTGTTTTAATGGAACTGGAACAGCAAGTGAAGCAAGGATTCGGTGATATCCATAGTGGTGATGAGGCTGTTTTGGCAAATGTGGAAAAGGCGATTGCCAATAAGCGTGCTATCCTACTGGCTAATCCATTACTGGATGGAGACAAAGTCCTGACTGTCCGTTATAAATTAGGAAATAGGGATCGCCGGGCGATGGCTCCCGACCTTGGTACGCAGTCGAATAACTGGAGCAATCAGGAGTCTGCCCGCCGGAAAGGTTTTGACGCGGATATCGTAGAATTAAGTAATTTGCGTAAAGACGTACAGATTCGTACGGTTTATAAACCGGCCAATACTTCCTCTATCGCCGATTTGAAACTGCATTGGGACGGGGAACGTGCGATGTTTACCCAAACCATGCCTGATAATCGCTGGAATATATTTGAAGTGAAACTGGATGGTGGTGATTGTAAGAAACTGATTGATAATCCTGAACCGGATTTGGAATTTTACGACGGTACTTATCTGCCGGACGGACGTATCATTGCCAATTCGAATATCGGTTATCAGGGAGTTCCTTGTGTCAATGGTAGTGATCCGGTAGGGAATATGGTGCTCTATACACCACAGAATAAAAATCTGCGCCGTCTGACATTCGACCAGGATGCCAACTGGAATCCGGTGATAATGAATAATGGGCGTGTGATGTATACCCGCTGGGAATATACAGACCTCACCCACTACTACACCCGTATCGTAATGAATATGAATCCTGACGGTACGGAACAAAAAGCATTGTATGGCAGTGGCTCGATGTTTCCCAACAGTACTTTTGACGTGCAACCCTTACCCGGTTATGGTTCTGCTTTTGTCGGCATCATTTCAGGACATCACGGAGTGGCACGTTCCGGTCGTCTGATTCTGTTCGATCCGGCTAAGGCGCGTAAAGGAGCAGCCGGTATGTTGCAGGAGATTCCTTACCGTAACCGGCCTATCATTGAAGAAGTAAAAGACAGGTTGGTAGATGGTGTATGGCCACAGTTTATCAAGCCTTCTCCTCTCAACGATACCTACTTTCTGGTCGCTGCGAAACTGGATAAGAATGATTTGTGGGGAATTTATCTGGTGGATAAGTTCGATAACGTAACTTGCTTGCATAAGATGGACGGTGAAGGATATATCAGTCCGATAGCCGTGCGCAAAACTGTGACTCCACCTGCCATCCCCGACCGGGTGAAGTTGGACGACAAGCAGGCAACCGTCTTTATACAGGACATTTATGAAGGCGAAGGGTTGAAGGGCATTCCGCGCGGAACAGTGAAGTCACTTCGTTTGCACGCTTATGAATATGCTTATGTACAGACACAATCCGACCATAACTGGCATGGTATCCAGTCGGGATGGGATATCAAGCGTATGCTGGGAACTGTGCCGGTAGAAGAAGACGGTTCGGTTATCTTTAAAATCCCTGCCAATACGCCTGTCTCCATCCAGCCTTTGGATAAGGACGGAGTAGCCGTGCAGTGGATGCGCAGTTGGCTGACCGGGCAACCGGGAGAAATTGTCTCCTGCGTAGGATGCCATGAAAACCAAAATCAGATTGTCATACCGAAACGTGTGATTGCTTCGCAAAAAGCACCGCACGCTTTGACTCCTCCTGAAGGCGGTACCCGCTCGTTTACTTTTGACCTGGAAGTACAGCCGATTTTAGACCGTGAATGCATCGCCTGTCATAACGGTGAAGGAAAAGCATTCGACCTGCGTGGCGGCAAGAAGGATAAGAAAGGATATGGAACATCTTACCTCAATCTTCATCCGTATGTACACCGTCAGGGTGGTGAAGGGGATATGGTAGTGCTTTATCCTTATGAATATCATCCGAATACCAGTGAACTGGTTCGTCTTTTGAAGAAAGGACATTATAATGTGAAACTGACGGACGCGGAATGGCGGAAAATTTATAACTGGATTGATTATAATGCTCCCGACAAAGGATATTTCAATGCCAATGTGCTGACGTCGTTCCCTTATCAGGGATACGACCAGATAGAACGTCGTAAACAACTGACCGATAAATATGCCGGTGGAGCCGGAGTGGACTGGAAAAAGGAAATTGCCGATTATGCCGGCCAACTAAAGAATAAGGGTAAAATACAACCGGTAATGCCGGAGAAAACCGCCCCTGTGAAAGAGAAGGTACACAAGGTGAAAGGATGGCCGTTTACTGCGGATAAAGTAAAGGAACTGTTAGCCGGTGAAAAAGAAACTGTCAAGGTGTTGGAAATAGCACCGGGCATTCAAATGACATTTGTACGTATTCCGGCGGGTGAGTTTGTTATGGGTAGTTACGAAGGTGAACCGGATGCTTATCCTACCACTAAAGTGAAGATAGATAAAGCATTTTGGATGGGGGAACTGGAAGTGACCAACCAACAGTATAACACTGTATTTCCGCAACATGACAGTCGCTATGTAGACCAACAATGGAAAGACCATGTAGTGCCGGGCTACCCTGCCAATAAGCCGGAACAGCCTGTTATCCGGGTAAGTTATAATGACGCAATGGAATATTGCAGGATATTGAGTCAAAAGACAGGATTGAACATCACTCTTCCAACCGAAGCACAATGGGAATGGGCTTGCCGTGGCGGTAGCGACCAGGACTTTTGGTTTGGTAATCTAAACGCAGATTTCGGTAAGAAAGATAATTTGGCCGATGTGACAACCAACAAGTTTGCCGTGATTGGAGTCGACCCGCAACCAATGTCGCCTGAATCATCTTGGTATAAATATTATACCTTCCTTCCAAAGGCTGACAATGTGGATGATGGCAGCTTGGTACAGGTAGGTGGAAAGAAATATGAAGCCAACCCGTTCGGATTATACTGCATGCATGGCAATGTTGCCGAATGGACACGTTCGGATTATGTACCTTATCCGTATAAAGAGAATTCGAAAAAGGTTTCCGAATATAAAGTAGTTCGTGGCGGTTCGTATATTGAACGTCCGAAACATTCTACCGCCTACTCGCGTAAGGGATTCTATCCTTATCAATGCGTATTCAATGTCGGTTTCCGTGTCATTATTGAAGATTAAGTGAGTATATTGAAGATAAAGTGAGTATTTAAATGGGAAAAACAAATCTGAAAAGACTGATTTCATCCTCAACAACTACGATTGTATTGTTGCCTTTTTTTGGTTTTGCCTGGCCAGCCGCTACTTTTATTGAAAAGTATCAAGGAAGTGAGGTAGCCAGGTCGATGGTGTACTGTTCTCCTTTGTTTTTCCTTCTTCAATTTCTACTGGTGCTCAATTGGTTGGCTGTCGCCATCCGGCAACATTCGCTGAAAATGAGAAAATGGGGAATGTTGGTTGCTCATGGCGCTTTCATTATCATTCTGCTCGGAGCATTGGTTTCCCACCTTTACGGTGAGGAAGGTATTCTGCATTTGCGTGAGGGAGAGACGAGCAACCGTTTTGCCGTCCGTCATGCCGGTGGAGTGACTTACCATACGCTTCCTTTTAGTGTAGAACTGATGAATTTTACACTGACCCGCTATCCCGGTTCGTCCAGTCCGTCGGCCTATGAAAGCGAGTTGTTGTTACATATGGGGGAAGAGGTCATTTCCGGGCGGGTTTATATGAATAACGTGTTGGATGTGAAAGGCTATCGCTTTTTTCAAGCTTCTTATGACCAGGATGAACAGGGCACAGTGCTCTCTGTCAACCGTGATGTGGCAGGGCGTACTATCACTTATACCGGATACGCTGTTCTGTTGCTCGGACTGGTTTTATGCTTTGTGGACAAGCGTTCGCGGTTTATGCAGCTCGGTCGCAGGCTGAAGGAATTACGTTGTTCAGTTCTCCTGATATTGTCAGTACTTGCTTCTTTGTCGGTTCAGGCTAACGATACTTCGACGCAAGTTGTTAACGATACTTCAACGCAAGCGAAAGAAGTGACGCAAGCGACAGAAACTGTTTTGAAGAACGTCGTAAATGCCGGACATGCCGCCCGTTTCGGTGCATTGCCCCTTCAATCGGGAAAAGGACGTGTACTTCCCGTCAACACTTTCTCATCCGAAGTCCTGCGGAAATTACATAAATCGGATACATTCGGTTCTTTAAATTCCGACCAGTTTCTGATTAGTGTCTTGGTAATGCCGGAACTTTGGACGCAAGTACCTTTTATTGCCGTTCCCGGAAAAGAATTGAGCGATTTCTATCATCTGCCCTTTCCTCAATGCGCCTATATGGATGTATTTGATGCCGATGGGAATTATAAATTGCAGGAGAAACTCGAAGAAGCCTATGGCAGGATGGCTGCCGCGCGGACTCGTTTCGATAAAGAACTGATAAAGTTTGATGAACAAATCAATATCTTTCATCAGTTACTCAACTGGCAGTTATTAAATCTCTTTCCGAAAGAAGACGACCCGCAACATACATGGTATGCTCCCGGCGATGACTTGTCTGCGTTTTCAGGAAAAGATTCGATGTTTGTCTCCCGTATCCTGACCTGGTATGTCGAGGAAGTGCAAACTTCTTTTCAGAGTGGTGACTGGACAAAACCGGATGAAATAGCAGGTATGATTTCTACTTATCAACAGGCAAAGAATAAGATAGAGGGTGTTACTCCCGAAAAGATGGAAGCAGAAATAAAATATAACCGTTTGGATGTATTCAGCCAGTGTAAGAAAGGATATTTGATTTTGGGGGGCTTATTGCTGGTAGCTGCTTTTGCTTCTTTATTTAAGCATATCCGTTGGATACGTTTGTCAGGTCGGGTGCTTTGTGTCGCTATTCTGGCTGTTTTCTTTTTCCATATGTACGGAATGGGAATGCGTTGGTATATCGCAGGATATGCCCCGTGGAGCAATTCATACGAAACAATGGTGTATGTATCCTGGGCTACGGTTTTCTCAGGATTACTGTTTGTCCGGCGTAGTCTGCTGACCTTTGCCTTGGCTACACTGTTCGGTGGGACTATCTTATTTGTTTCGGGACTGAACTGGATGGATCCGCAAATCAATCCGCTCGTTCCTGTTCTGAAATCACCATGGCTCATGTTTCATGTAGCCGTTATTGTGGGTGCGTATGGATTCTTCGGTATCAGTTGCCTGCTTGGATTAGTCAACCTGGTGATGATGAGTCTTAAAAAGCCGGTATTGATACAACGGATAAAAGAATTGAGCATTATAAACGAAATGTCTCTCCTGATTGGACTTGCCTTGATGACGATAGGAACATTCCTTGGAGCTATCTGGGCAAATGAATCATGGGGACGTTACTGGGGATGGGATCCGAAAGAGACTTGGGCACTGATTACAATGGTCGTTTACGCTATTGTCACTCATCTTCATTTGATGCCGTTCAGAAACAAGTTGTGGCTGTTCAATCTGTCTTCAGTGATTGCGTTCTATAGTGTGCTGATGACTTTCTTCGGAGTGAATTATTTCTTGAGCGGTATGCATTCTTATGGTCAAAACGACCATGTAGGCGGCATATTTATCTATCTTTTTGCATCGGTGTTCCTGGTGGCATTGCTTGGAATTCTATCTTTCATGGGAAAACAAAAACAGAATAATTAATCGGACGTAATGATGTATATGATGAAGAATACTATAAAGAATCTTGTATTGCTATTTGTTCTATTTTGCCTGTCACCGATTGTTCAGAGCAAGTCACCTCAACATTTGTTGTTGGGTGGTTCCGGTTGGAACAAGATTGCCATTATAAATAAAGAAACCAAAGAAATAGTATGGGAGTATCCTTTGGAAAAAGGTTGGGAATGTAACTCGGTGGCAGCAACAAAAACAGGAGAAATCCTCTTTTCCTACTCCAAAGGAGCAAAAATGATAACCCGTGACGGACAGGAACTTTGGAACATTGCCGCTCCTGCGGGTTGTGAAATGCAGACTGCACGTATATTGCCTGACGGTAATGTGTTAATAGCCTGGTGCGGTCATCCGTCTACCATTTTAGAAGTAAATCCAAAAGGGGAAATTCTTTCGAAAACCGAATTTGAAACAGGTATCGAACGTCCCCATGCGCAGTTCCGTCAAATAAATAAGAATAAAAAGGGAAATTATCTCGTTCCTTTATTTGCTACTTCTGAAGTGCGCGAAATTGCATCTGACGGTAAACTGCTGAATACAGTCAAACTCTCCGGCACTCCTTTCTCCACAGCTTTTCTTAAGAATGGCGACTATTTGGTAGCTTGCGGGGATGCTCACTGTTTCGTGCAACTCGATGCTACCTCGAACAAGATTATCCGTCAGGTAAATGCCAATGATATAGACGGGGTACAACTATTTTTTGTAGCTCAACTCTTCCCCTTGAAAAAAGGCGGACTTTATATTTGTAACTGGCAAGGGCATGACCGTGAAGCCGGTAAGGGTAAACATCCCCAATTGGTAGAGATTGATTCAAACGGCAAAGTGGTATGGCAACTGAATGATAGAGTTAAATTCGGTATGATTTCTTCTGTTTGTCCAATCAGAAGATAGTATCAGGCAATTTATTTTGTACATTTGTCAGGTAATATAAATACTATTCTTCTGACGCAATGAAATGGCAACTCTGTAAATAGCTTCGCCCATATGGATTGTGAACAATGGAAAAGTCTGTTGTCCCAACTCTTTGTGACTTTACATAAGTCGCAAGTTATTTCATTATTCTATTTTGAAAACCCTATTGAAACCATTTTTAAAGAAGCTATTACACCATGAATACGAAAATATATCCCCGAACCAATGATTTTCAGACTATTTATCTGAATACGGTAATCAAGAATCCTGCCATTACAGTAGGTGATTATACAATATATAACGATTTCGTAAACGACCCGGTTTTTTTTGAGAAGAACAATGTTTTATATCATTATCCCATCAACAAAGACCGGTTGATAATAGGAAAATTCTGTTCCATTGCCTGCGGAGCTAAGTTCCTTTTCAACAGTGCGAACCATACATTAAAATCTTTGTCCAATTATACATTTCCCATCTTTTTCGAAGAATGGAATTTGGATAAAAAAGAAGTTGCGTCCGCCTGGGACAATAAAGGTGATATCGTAATTGGTAATGATGTTTGGATAGGCTATGAAGCTATTATCATGGCAGGAGTACATATCGGGAATGGAGCAATTATCGCATCAAGGGCAGTGGTAACGAAAGATGTTCCCCCTTATACGATAGTAGGCGGTACACCTGCCAAAGAAATCCGAAAGCGTTTTGATACGGATACGATTGCCAAATTGCAGGAACTGCAATGGTGGGATTGGAGCATTGGCAAGATAACCGAATGTCTCCCTTTCATAATGAATGGAGAGATTGAAGAACTAATGAACAAATAAACAATATACATATGAAATTTTTAATAGAACCCGGAACTTCTTCCGATATAAATGAACTCGAGAACCTCTATGATGAACTGAATGATTACCTGGCAGCCACAACTAACTATCCCGGTTGGATAAAAGGCATCTATCCGATTCGGGAAGATGCCGTTGCCGGTGTGAATGAAAACAGTCTTTTTGTAGCACGATGCGATGGTAGAATTGCCGGTTCAGTCATTCTGAATCATCAGCCTGAAGAGGCTTATGCGAATATCAAATGGAAAATAGACATAGATTATAGCCGCATTTTTGTAGTACGTACTTTTGTTGTGCATCCTTCCTTTTTACAAATGGGAGTTGGGCGTGCACTAATGGATTATTCATTAGAATTGGCTCAAAGTTTAGGAATGAGTTCTGTTCGCCTGGATGTCTACGAGAAGAATCTTCCTGCCATTTCTCTATACGAGAAATGTGGATTTGATTTTATTGATACAGTAGATTTGGGATTAGGTAAATATGGACTTGACTGGTTCAAACTATATGAGAAAATCATTTGAATTGTTGCTTAGATATTTCTTATTCTATGTAATTTTGTAGCATAATAAACAATCACATACTACATATGAAGAAACTAACTGTCATATTCATTCTGTTACTGTCAACATTCTCTTGTTTCTCACAAACTGAATTAACAACTAGCCTGTTTGATGGGGCAAGAAACAGGGTGATACCCATAGCTGTTTATCAGCCACAGAAAGTAAACTCAAAAACGAAAGTCGTTATATTCAATCATGGCTATGATGGAAATAAGAACAACAAATCTAATCAGACCTATTCTTATCTGACACGGTTCTTGTCGCAAAAAGGCTTTTATGTAATAAGCATACAACATGAACTGTCGAATGATTCTCTCTTGGCAATGGAAGGTGATTTTATGCAAACCCGTATGTCAAATTGGGAGAGGGGAGTGGCAAATATATATTTCACCATTCAAGAATTTAAGAAGTTGAAACCACAATTGGACTGGGATAAACTTATACTGATAGGACATTCTAATGGTGGTGATATGACCATGTTGTTTGCTACTAAATATCCGCAATTAATAAGCAAAGCCATATCTATGGATCATCGCAGAATGATTATGCCTAGAACGGAGAAGCCCCGGTTGTATACATTAAGGGGAAGCGATTATGATGCGGATGCAGGAGTACTACCCACTGAACAAGAACAGGAGCAATTTCATATGAAAGTTGTGAAATTGGACGGAGTAACGCATAGCAATATGGGAGAGAATGGAACAGAAGAACAACACAACCTCATTAATCGATTTGTCTATGGATTTGTACGATAAGTGGATGAAGTTGACATTATTTTCTTCATCATTGTTTCGACCTCATCGGTTGAGTCTCTTATAAATCCATCAAACATATTCTGCATTGCTATGTTGCTAAATACTTTCCGCACTATTGGCATACTGATAAACAGTGGTAAGTAATACAACTTGTTTACTTTTTCCCTTTTAGGGTCAATCCCCACCCTTGAGCAGATACGAAAGTTATTTCTGATAGACAATATTGTTGCCTTGACAATTTGGGGGTTGTCAAGGAATGATTTCATTGTACCGCCTGCTTTAATTATACCTATTGATAGAGTAGCGATAAATGCGTAATGAGGAATGAGCCATGTGATAATTTGGTTGGAGATAAACGGTTTCATTCCTGCTTCAGACATAGCATCTGCTATTTTCTGAATTCTGAAAGTTACTTTGCCATTTATTTCACCAAGCATTGTTTTCGAATACTTAGAGCCGGAGATAATAGAGTGAATCGTTCCTTTATCCCGTCCGCCACCAGCCATAAAAGGGAATCCGAAGAAATACTGTTCGGGAACGAGATATTTGCGGATACTTTCCAAATCATCCTGCCATATATTTTGGAAAAAGACTATATGCGCCTTTCCTGACGATTCCTTCAAAACAGGTAATACCTCTTCCGAATGCAGACTATTAGTTGTGATTATAATGTACTCAAAATCATTGCTTGCTGAAAGAGTGCTTATGACTTTAGGACGAAAAACAACGTTCTCGACGATTTTGTTTCCATTCCTGAAGTCTGTACAATGTATCCTTATGCCATTTTCCTTTATAAATTGTTTCTTATTCTTTCTGACCAACACACTGACATTGTGACCTGATTTCTCCAGTTGCCAACCATAAGTGCAGCCGATAACTCCTGCTCCGTAAATTAGAATCCTCATAATGCGAATATATTTTGTTGTTATTACTAAGAAAGGTCAATGAAAGCTGAGCGAAACAAGCTATGATAATCGGAATATACAGGTTCGCAAGCTTTGGTAAGTTCGCCGGGGGTAAAACCGGAGAACTCTCTTACTTCTTTTATTAAATGTGATTTATCATAATAGCCACATTCATCTGCTAATTGTGCCAAAGTCATTTCAGTGTGCAACTGTAGTAAATGATGCAGTTTCTGAAAACGTGTGATTTGTAGAAATTCTTTAGGATTTATTCCGATGTTTTCTGTGAAAATGCGTTTGAACTGCTTATAACTCAAACAAGCTGTCGCAGCTAGCCGATTCACGTCTCCTTCTCTATAACATATGGATTGCAGTACTGCTTTTATACGTCTGTCTTCATCTGAATTTAGCAGATAAAGGCGATTTATCAGAAATTGCTCAATGAGTTCAACGCATATTGGAGCATCTGTTGATTCGCTGAGGCGTTGTTCCAGTTGAATTAAATCAGAATCATTCAGTGTATCAAGTGATATATAACTATTACTTAATTCGTTTATAGGGATTTTGAAAAAGGCTTTAGCTCCCGCCGGCTGAAAGATAATACAGATGAAATCGACATGCCCGGAAAAAGTAAGATTAGTATGCCGGTTTGCCATTCCATAGAGATAAGATAAAGGCAAGTAATCATTTCCGGCTGATGAATAGATGCGGTTTCCCCGATGAAAACTTAATGCTGTGCAACCCAATGGGACAAGGCGCTGAGAACCTTGTACAATGTTATCCATGGTTATAAACCAGTATTGCTTAACGTACGGAGCAAGTAATACAGACGGGTATATGGCTCGAAACTTATTCATATTTGGCAAAGTTAGGAATATTGTTATATCTGTAGGGTGTAAAAAATGGACATTCTAAGCCGTCAAGCCTCTTTTTCTTGTAACTTTGCAGCCGGTTACAGAGAAAAGGAGATTCGAGATGATAAATAAATATGAAGCACGGCTAGGGACAGAGCGCATGTTGCCGCTTGTTTTTAAGATGGCACTTCCGGCAGTGGCGGCGCAATTTGTTAACTTGCTTTATAGCATGGTCGACCGTATTTATATTGGTCATATCCCGGGAATTGGTACGGATGCATTGGCGGGTGTGGGAGTAACGACTTCGCTTGTTATTCTGATTTCTTCTTTTTCAGCGATAGTAGGGGGCGGCGGTGCACCGTTAGCGGCTATCGCACTCGGACAGGGAGACCGTTCACGCGCCGGAAAAATCCTGGGTAATGGTTTTATTCTGCTGATACTATTCACCTTGTTTACTTCTCTCATCGCATATACTTTTATGGAACCGATTCTACTCTTTACAGGAGCTTCGGAAAATACATTGGAGTATGCTGTCGACTATCTTTCTATCTATTTATTGGGAACTATCTTCGTAGAAATTTCCACAGGCCTGAATTCTTTTATCAATGCACAGGGACGCCCTACTATCGCCATGTGTTCGGTATTAATAGGTGCATTGCTGAATATCGTCCTCGACCCGATTTTTATCTTTTGGCTCGATATGGGAGTGAAAGGTGCAGCCTTGGCTACAGTACTTTCACAGGCATGTAGCGCCGTATGGGTTTTAACTTTCCTTTTCTCCCGGCGTGCCTCTCTCCCTTTGGAAAAACGCTATATGACGTTGAACCGGAAAATAATACTTTCTATATTTGCTTTGGGAGTATCACCGTTTATTATGGCAAGTACCGAAAGCCTGGTCGGTTTCGTTCTGAACAGCAGTCTGAAAGATTTTGGAGATATTTATGTCAGCGCATTGACCATCCTGCAAAGTGCGATGCAATTTGCAAGTGTCCCGTTAACCGGATTTGCGCAAGGTTTCGTTCCTATTGTGAGCTATAATTACGGGCACGGAGATAAGCAACGTGTCAAAGACTGTTTTCGTGTTGCATTGATAACCATGTTCTCATTCAACTTGCTGCTGATGTTGTTTATGATTCTATTCCCCTCAACAGTGGCTTCCGCCTTTACAAGTGATGAAAGACTGATAGAAACAGTCCGTTGGACAATGCCTGTTTTCTTGGGCGGTATGACTATCTTCGGATTGCAGCGAGCCTGCCAAAATATGTTTGTCGCCTTGGGACAAGCAAAAATATCTATTTTCATTGCCCTGCTGCGCAAAGCAATCCTTCTGATTCCGTTAGCATTAATATTGCCGCACTTTATGGGAGTGACCGGAGTGTATGCAGCCGAAGCCATTTCCGATGCTACGGCCGCCATCTGTTGTACCTTGCTATTCTTTTGGCAGTTTCCTAAAATACTGGGAAAAATCCGGGGAAATTCTTTGCGTGCGAATTAATACTAATACATTCTTAAAAAACGTCCTTTCTTAAAAAACGAATATTTAAGCAGTTAAGGAAGCTTGTGGTTTCGTTTTCCTATGAACGAGGGCATAAAAGCTCTTGCATTTGGCATTTGTGACTTTCGTCTTTTTACCATTTTGAACGATATGATGAGTAAAATGCTTTACTAATCTTCGCTTTACTTACTATTTGGACTGTACTTTTGATGATAATAGTCTGTATTGCTACTTTGGTTTAGCTATTGTTTCTTAATAAACTGGAGTTGGAATCATGCTATAATTTCTTCCTCACCGATGAAAGGTAGCTTCCTCGGTGAGGAAGAGAGCGTTCCTCACCGAGGAACACCCCGTTGGTTTTAAACAAACAGATACTTTATCGGTGGATAAAAGTGCATGTACTGTGTAGATTTATACGATAATAACTGGTATTTTGGTATATTGTTGCACTAATTTATGCAGTTTTTTCTTTGGTCTGCAATTTCTGAACAGATTATTTTTTAGTGGAATCTTAAAAATAGCACATTGATATAGTGGTTCTATCTATTTTGAAAAAGAGTAGCGGGTATTCCATCCCGACAGTCTATTTGAAAAAATGTGCAGTGCTTTGTGATTTTTGGGAAGTAGCTGTTATTAATGGTATAGAGTGTACACCGGAATGATTCTATAACTTTAAAATGAAATATGTGAAAATATATGACGGATGATGAGATAAAAGAGCAGTTTGTTTCCATATTGGAGAAGCATATTGGCATAATATTTAAAATATCGGGAGCATATGCTTATGTCAAACAAGACAGGGAAGACTTGATTCACGATATTATCTATGAACTGTGGAAATCCTATAAGCGTTTTGACGGCAGTTGTAAGATATCGACATGGATTTACCGTGTTGCTTTGAATATATCAATGAATTACATACGCGGACGAAGAAATGCGGTACTGTTTTCTTCTTTGGACGACTTCAGAGAGAAGGATATAACGATGTGGGTTGAAGAGCAAAGCAGCCTTCCGCAATTGGAGATGCTGTATCGTTGCATTGATAAACTGGGTGAGATAGACAAGGCTATCATCCTTCTTTATCTGGACGGCAACTCCCATGATGAAATATCTGAAATCATAGGTCTTTCGAGAACGAATGTCGGGACACGGATAGGACGTATCAAAGAACAACTTAAGAAATTAATGATTTAAAAACGAATGATTATGGAACTATTGGAATTAGAAAATATATGGAAAGAGTGTAATCAGAAGATTGCAGATAATAATCGGATTAATAGGGAAATTCTACGGAGAATGCTTCTCCATAAGCCCGAAAAAACAATTAACTGGATGAAAGTCAGGGCAGGACTTCATTTGCTGTCCCCGTTAGTCCCTCTCATCTGGTTGGCAGTCACGGACTATCAGATACATATCACATCCGCATTTTATATCGGTTTAGGACTATTTATATCTACTTGTGTCATTGTCTATGTCTGGGATTTACGATATTTCCTGAAAGTGCGTGCCCTGAATTTGTCCGACGCGACATTGACCATTAAAAAGAACATAGCAGCATTGGAAAAGTATAAAGTGAAAGCCACACTATTCCAGTATATGCTTATGCCTGTCGGTGTTGCTGGAATAGTACTTATGTTTTTCAGGACATTCGGATTGAATACAGACCTTGTAATAATGATATTTCTGATATTGACAGTTTGCCTCGCGTCTGCTTATTATCGGTTCAAGTATTCCATTGGCAAGAGATTCCGGACGCTGAATAAGAAAATAGAAGAAATAGAACGGATGGAGAATGAATAATTAAGGATTTTAGTTGGAAAAATGAATGTGACTGTTTGAGCTTTTATATGAAAAGGTCGGTTGAAACCAAAGAATTTATTTACATTTGCCCTTGTAAACAAAATCTAAGTAGAAAACATGAGAAAACAACTATCAGTCACATTCGTTTGTTTCCTTTTTGTTTCGGCTACGGCATTCGCTCAAAGCTGGAAATCTTATGAAAAGATTGCGAAGGAAAAGACTTACGAAAAATCCGATTGCGTGACATTATTGGACAGCACGCTGGTATCTGTCCAACCTACCGGGCAAGGCTCTTTTGCCGTGTGCAAAGTTATCAAGGTACAGACTCCGAAAGGAGCGGTGGCTAACCGGATAATAAAATATGACTATGACCCGCTAACTGCTTATGCCGAATTCAAATATGCTACTATCTATCGCGCGGATGGCCGGGTGGAAGAACTCGATGTGAAGAAAACTTGTGATTATGCCGCTCCCGCACGGGCGATTTATTGGGGCGCGAGACAAATAATGCTTGAAGTAGGTGCTCTGCAACCCGGTGACATCGTAGATTACGAAATTGCTAAAAAAGGTTTTACCTATGCATTGCTTGGAGCCGGTGAGGAAGACGATTCCCGTTTTATTCCGCCTATGCGCGGACAATTCTATGATATTGTTCCATTTTGGAGCACCGTTCCCACTGTGCGTAAAGTTTATAAAGTATCCATCCCGATGGAGAAAGAAATGCAGTTTCAGTTTTATCAGGGAGAGTGTACCTCGTCCATGCGCTATGAAGACGGACGCAAGGCATATACCTTTGTGATGGAGAACATGATGCCCTTTACTAAAGAGCCGAATATGGTAGACCTTTTCGATGCTGCCCCCAAACTGATGATGTCCTCTACGCCTCAATGGAAAGACAAATCATTGTGGTTCAATAAAGTGAATGAAGACTACGGAAGCTTTGCTCCCTTTCCCGCTGCACAGAAAAAGGTGGATGAACTGATAAAAGGCAAGAAAACCGAAATGGAAAAGATTGCCGTGCTAACTCATTGGGTGGCTGATAACATCCGTTATTCAGGCATTTCAATGGGAAAAGGAGAAGGGTATACACTCCATAACACGGAAATGAACTATACCGACCGTTGCGGAGTTTGCAAAGACATAGCAGGCACCTTGATTTCATTTTTGCGCATGGCAGGCTTCGAAGCCTATCCCGCTATGACGATGGCGGGCAGTCGGGTAGAGAGTATTCCTGCCGACCACTTTAATCATTGTGTGGCAGTGGTGAAATTGTCCAATGGGACTTATATGCCCCTTGACCCCACATGGGTTCCTTTCTGCCGCGAGTTGTGGAGCAGTGCCGAACAGCAACAAAACTATCTGCCGGGCGTACCCGAAGGCTCTGATTTATGTATCACTCCGGTTTCAGCCCCCGAAAATCACTATGTACGTATCAAAGCAGACAATCGCCTGGAAGCGGATGGCACATTGCGGGGTACTTTTACCCTTACGGCCGAAGGACAGAGCGACAGCAATATCCGGCGTATCTTTACCACCGGATTCCAAAGTGAATGGAAAAATACGATGGAACGTCAGCTACTTGCCATCTCCCCGAAAGCCAGACTGTTGAGTGTGGATTATGGTAAAAATCCTAAAGATTATCAGTCAGCTCCCATTAAAATTACTTTCCGCTATGAGATACCCGATTACGCATTGAAGGGAGAAAAAGAAATGTTCTTCCGCCCGATGGTAATGAATAACCTTTATAATCAGGTACGTTCCTATCTGCGTATTGACACTTCGGTAGAAAATCGTAAGTATGGTTTCAAAGACGGTTGCTCACGTTTGGTCGAACTGGATGAAACCATTCAGCTTCCGGCAGGCTATCAACTGGTAAGTGACAGTAGAAACGAAGCAATGCAAGGTACGGGGGCCGATTTCGAAGGTTCATTGATGCAGAAAGGCAATAAAGTATTGCTCCATAACAGGCTCGCATTAAAGAAACGTGTTTATGAAGCTTCTGATTGGACAAGTTTCCGCAATGCCGTAAATGCCCACAAGGCGTATGATAACTATTTAGTGATTAAAAAGTAAAGCAGAATGAAAAATATACATTATTATATAGCTATCCTGGCAATACTGTTGTCTATGGCATTGCCGATGCAGGCAGCTTCCGAAGCGGAGTTCGGGAAATTAAGCAAGGCTTATACCATCCATACCGACGGCAGCCAAGAGATGCGTGTACAAAAAGAACTGACATTATTCACCCACGCGGCAATGAATAGTTTGTATGGCGAGAGTTTTATTATCTACAATCCGGAATTTCAGGAATTGAAGATACACGAATCCTATACCCGCCAAAAAGACGGGACTATCGTAAAAACTCCTGCCAATGCATTTGTAGAAGTACTTCCTTCTGCGGCGGCAGATGCTCCGGCCTATAATGGTTTGAAAGAGATGGTAGTCGTCCACACCGGATTGGAACTGGGAGCTACCATTTATTTGGATTACTCCGTTATCACCCGTCCGGGCTATCTGCCCGAACTGGATGTTTGCGAACAGATAGAAGAATTTTCTCCAATCAAAGAATACATCTTTTCATTGTCAGTGCCCGAAAGCAAACCTTTGCATTATGAACTGTTGAATGGAAAAGCTGCCCCGGCAGTGAAAACGACTGACGGTGTAAAAACAGTAACCTGGACATTGAGAAACGTGCAACCGCGTCCCCGTATGCTTGACGTTTCTTTGCCTGCCGGCAATGTACAGGCTATTGTAGCTTCCACGTATGCTTCCAAAGCCGATGCATTGAAAGTGATTAAACAGCAGATGGGAGATAATGGAAAGGAAATTACCGAATTAGCGCAGAAATTGACAGCCGATACAAAAAACACGGAACAGAAAAAACAGATACTTGCCGCCTACGTGCAAGGACTGGGAAACTGCCGTTTGTCATTATCGCAAACCGGATATCGTTTACGCCCGGCTGCCGAAATCATTCGCTCGGCTTATGGGACAGAAGCAGAGAAAGCCGCTTTATTAGCAGCTTTGCGGGAAGCTGTCGGTGTGCAGACAGAAGTAAAAGCAGTTTTTCCTAAAACAGAAGATAAAGATGCAGCAGGACTTGCTGCTATCAGCGGATTATTTGTAGACAGTCATGCGATTGCCGATATGCAGGATTTTGTTTCCGTTGTCAATATGGATGCACAACCGATAAGCTTGAAACCACTTTCCCATGCTGTTTCACGAATAGATACGCTGAACGTGACTCCGCAAGCAGGAAAGAGTCTGAGTGATGGTTATCAGATGTTCAGCTTACCACAAGCACGGAACGGATGGGTAGGTTATGATGCACGAGCTACGACCATGAATACGACTCGCCCTGTTAATCTGCTTCTGCGATATTTGCCCGACGAGACTTATACCTGCGTCATAAATATAGCAGATAAAATGAAACCGGTAGTTTTACCGGCCGATAAAAAGGTTGAAAATGTAATTGGAACGATAGAAGTGGCGGTGAAAAAATCTGTGGATAAAATAAAGATTGTCCGTACCTTAAAACTGAAAAAACAATTGATAACTCCGGCAGAGTATCCGGCATATTATCGTCTGATGGCAGAATGGATGGATACTAATAAAACCGCTTTACTTTTTCAATCTGCACAATAAAGCTGTTTATATAACTGAAGTTTCGTAAGTTGTTGCTGTATGGACTCTCCTTCTTCTGGAAGGAGGGGAATCCATACGGGACACGGCACATGCGAAACTTGAATTATATAACACAGCACCTTTCTTTACTTCACTCCAATTCCCGTGCAAAAATATTGATTGCACGCAATGCCTTTGAAATTTCTGTCGAGGTTATCCCCTGACATTCTATCCTTAGTATTTTCTCCCAGTCCTCAAGGTCTACATTCCACTTGTTGATTTGAGGACACAGGGTAAAGAGAGCCGCGATATGTTTTATATCCAGCGAGCTCTTGATAGAGGTTCGGAAAATCAGTATTTGTTCTTCCATAGTTCTAAATTGTTTTTTGTTGTTGAATAATGCAAAGGTACATCGAATAATACCCCGAAATAGAATTATTCGACGAACACCCCCATTATGCATGACGAAACCGGTAATATAAGCGCCTAACTTTGCCTGTTTATCGGCGGGAAGAACACGTAAATCTGTATCCGTTTATATAACGAAAATTGTATCTGTTTTCATTTTCTTTTTTTGCTTTACTTTGCAGCGTTGTTTTAATCTCTCTAAATATTTAATGATTATGAAGCTGAATTTCGCAAAAAGAATGTCTTATATCAAGGCATCGGAGATAAGGGAAATACTGAAAGTAACCGAACAGGACGATGTAATTTCCTTTGCAGGAGGTCTGCCCGCCCCGGAACTTTTCCCGGTGAATGAGATAAATGAAATAACCCGGATTGTTTTGGAAGAAGCGGGAACAAAAGCACTACAATATACTACAACAGAAGGTTACGCCCCTTTAAGAGAGTGGATTGCCGAACGGATGAACAACCGCTTGGGGACAGCTTTCGATAAAGACAACATCCTGATTACCCACGGTTCCCAACAAGGACTGGATTTATCGGGAAAAGTCTTTTTGGATGAAGGCGATGTAGTCTTGTGCGAAAGTCCTACATACCTGGCTGCCATCAGTGCATTGAAAGCATACGGATGTCGTTTCATTGAAATACCGACCGATGCAGACGGCATGGATATGAATGTCCTGGAAGATGTTCTGAACAGTACGGAAAACATAAAACTGATATATGTCATACCTACCTTTCAAAATCCGACAGGAAAAACCTGGAGCTTGGAAAGACGCAGGAAACTGGCTGAATTATCCGCGAAATACAATGTCGCAGTTGTCGAAGACAACCCATATGGTGAATTAAGATTCGAAGGAGAACACCTGCCATCCGTCAAGTCTTTTGATGAGGCCGGCAATGTCCTGTGCACAGGGAGCTTTTCCAAAATATTCTGTCCCGGTTTCCGGATTGGCTGGATGGCAGGGGATAAGGAGATTATCCGTAAATACGTTCTTGTGAAACAAGGCACGGATTTGCAATGTAATACCATCGCCCAAATGACTATCGCCGAATACTTGAAACGCTATGATATCGACAAGCATATTGCAAAAATAATCGAAGTGTACAGGAAACGCAGGGATATTGCCATGAAATGCATGGAGCGTTACTTCCCCGATACAGTCAAATTTACTCATCCCGAAGGCGGATTATTTACATGGATAGAACTTCCCGAAGGAATTCCGGCACGTGAAATCTTAGAAAAATGCCTGGAGAGAAAGATAGCTTTCGTTCCGGGCGGCTCTTTCTTTCCCAACGGAAACAAGGAAAACACCCTTCGAATCAACTATTCCAATATGCCGGAAGACAGAATAGAGAAGGGACTTCAGATATTGGGAGAAGTCGTGACGGAATATATCCATAAATCAAAGTGATTCTTTAATCATATTCCCTAATATCATCAAACGTTCTTCGATAAAAGGACTCCACTGCTGACCGTAACTTAAACGCATACAATTTCTATATTGCTCCTGCAACGTAAACATACGTCCGGGAGCAATACTGATTTTATGCTGCATAGCTTTATAATACAGTTGTGTCGTATCTATCTTTTTATCCAGCTCTACCCAAAGCATGAATCCGCCTTGCGGAGTGATGATTTTAGTATCTTCGGGGAAATAGTCAATGATGGAACGTGCAAAATGCAGGCTGTTCGCATGCAACTCATGGCGTAGCTTACGCAAATGATTCTCATACCTGCCGTTTTCCATGAAATTGGCTATCGCTTCCTGATTGAGAGCAGGTGAAGATATGAAATGTATATTTTTCTGACGAATCACGGCTTCCTTGAATTTCCCGGGTGCAATCCAGCCTACCCGGTATCCGGGAGCCAGTGTCTTTGACACGGAACCACACCATAGCACAAGTCCTTTTTCATCGAAAGCCTTACATGGTTTGGGACGTGAATTTCCGAAGAAAACATCTCCATATAAATCATCCTCAATCAAAGGAATATCATACTCTGCCAGCATACCTACAATCTCCTTTTTGTGCTCATCGGGCATACAACTACCCATCGGATTGCTGAAATTGCTGATAAGCAGGCACACATTTATTTGCGGTAACACCTTCCTCAAGGCATCAGGTTCGATGCCCGTAACAGGATTTGTCGGTAGTTCCAGCACACGAAGCCCCATACTATTGGCTAATTGCAACATCCCGAAATACACAGGGCTTTCAACAGCGATAGTATCTCCTCTCTGTGCAACGACGGACAGAGCTAAAGAAATAGCGTTAGTCACTCCTGTTGTCGTAACAATATCATCTTCCGTTAAATTACCATTCCAACTATATGTGAAACGGGCTACGTCTTTTCTAAGCCGGACATTTCCTTGCGCATCTTCATATCTCGTCCCGTTTCCCGGCAGCGAATGCATCGCTTTAGTCAGCTCTTTATTGAGTTTGGCGATGGGCAGAAAAACATCTTCCGGTATTCCCAGGGAGAAACGGGTGATGGATGTATCTTCTATCGAACTATATACTTCGGATATTAAATCCTCGTCCCCCCTTTCCCGTAAACTTAATTGCAGGCTGTGTCGTTGCCGGTACTGACAAACGTAACGGTTTGTAATTGACAATATAACCGGATTTGGGCAGTGAAATAATAAATCCGTCCTTTTCCAGTTCATAATATGCCTGAATCGCGGTATTCAGGCTCACTCCATATTCATTGCTGATAGTACGCAGGGAAGGCAGTTTCTCCCCCATTTTCCATATACCTGTTTTTATCTGCCGGGCCATTGTTGCGGCTATTTTCTGATATAGAGTTTCTTTTTTCATGCTCATTCCGTATCCTGCAAATGTACATAAAATATGGCGGTATTTATTTTACGTGACGGACAAAATGCTTGACTGGCCTTGTTTTTTGAATAAAGAGTCTATTTTTACAAAGTTCTCTCTGATAGCTTTCGACGTTCATTTCTTTACGACCGGAATATAAATATCGGTAACCAGTTCCGTTTCAGGGGTGGAAGTCGGCTGATTCATATACATCTCAAAACTAAAGGTGCTTTGAGGCCGATACTTACTTTTGGGAAACCATTCTTCATAAATTCTCCGGTAGAATTTGTGTAATAAAGAATAATCTCCTGTATGTTTGAATATCGCATAGCGACCACCTGGAATTTCCATCACTCCCGGTTGAGGGTCATGTACTTTCTTATTATCTATCGTTACTCCGAGATAGAAGCGGCATTTCTTCCTCGGAGTGATGGACGGGTCGTCCATACTGACGCTTACGAATTTGTAATCCGATTTACTTTCATTATACTGCCTGGCATAATTTATAAGCCTGTTCCATATGAGTTTATATCGCAGCTCGTCCTTATACTTTTCACCGACTTCAATATAGAATATCTCCATTGGCTGAATTGACCAAATTTCAGGAGTGAGAGACGTGTCATACATCGGCTTATATTTTTCCCTATATTGAGATGCCGGTATTCCGAAATGCTTCTTGAAAGCTTTTGCTAGACTAAACTTGGTCTGATAACTTGTCTGCTCCAATATCTGATTGAGTGTAAAATCGGTGGATACCAACAGATGTGCTATATGTTCAAGCCGCAACCGCTGTATATAGATTCCTATATTCTCTCCGGTAACAGCCTGAAACACCCTTCTGAAGTGATATTTGGAAAGTCCGCTCATGTCACTAAGCCTGTCCGTATCCAAAGAATCGAATAAATGATTATTGATATGAACGATAATATCCTGAATCTTTTGGTGATGAATGTTACAGGTTTCCAATTTCTGTTTCCATCGCTTCAGCTTGGGTAATCGTCCGTTAAGTAGATTTCTCAATTCTTCCGGTGAGTACATGGTGTCTGCATACTCATTGTACTTGTCGGTGTATTTTATCCAAATATTAATCATTTCCGACATCGGAATATCGACAATATACCTCCCGTCTTTCAGGCAATAATAGCAGTATTCGTCACTTTGCGAACCATCGGAGTTAGTACCCAGGTATTTCTCTACATCAAAGCGTAAAGGCATCCCGCAACTTTGACAATACTTCTTGCTTATTTCTGATTCAATCATTTACCGGTTTGGTTTTCGTTTGATAGACAGAAGTCGCTCCATATCACTGAATAAACTGGCATCTTTTAGTTCGAACATAATCCACTTCCCATCATGAAAAGTAGTCGCTCCATCATATATCTTCAGTGTCTCATTGGAGAAAACTTCTCGTTGCGATTCAAACCTGGCACGTTCGTCTTTACCAAAAATGACCATGAAACCAAGGGTCTGCTCTTTGGCGTATAGGGCACACAGCGTTTTTCCGCCTTTGCGATATTTATATTCGTATTTCCAGGCTTTTCCGCCATAATTCCATAATTGCTCCATATTGTACTTCTGCTCAATAAGTTGGCAAAGCGAAGTCCATACATTATAAAGTTCTTTACCTATCAGGTTTTCCAATGTCTCGGGAGTAGGAATCTGCAAAGTCTCTTTCATGGCATCTATATTTACTTTTAATTATCAATATCACAAAGATAGACTGATTTTTCGATAGATGGTTGTCCAATATAGCTGTCTTTTGTATGTTCTCGTATATAAAATACGTGTTTGAGGGTATTACAAGAGGGTATTATTCTCACTGGGATGAGAATAAATTCTCATCGTGATGAGTATTTTTTCTCAATGCGATGAGTATTTTTTCTCATAGGCATGAGAATGTTTGAGAAAAAGCATCAATGTATAAACTGCCATCATATTCCTTATATTTTGCATCTTTGTATATGTCTACCAACTTATTGCCATAATCAAGAATTATCTGTTGGGATTCTTGTGATAGGTTTGTTGCCAGAATACCGCTTCCCAAAATGCCGGGATTGCATAAAATGCTGTCTTTTCTTATTGAGTTCATCGTGAGTTCTACGCACGTGTAGCTCTTGATACCTTCTTTTTTCAGATTGGATGTGATGTAGTTTTCCAGGGATTCTTTATCATCTTCAGTTATAAAACCATACCATAATAAACACTTCATCCCTAATTGAGTTGCTTTTATCAGAACATCAAGATAAGTGAAGCCTGAATCGCCTTTTTTATCTATTTCGTAAGGGTCGATATGGATGAAAGACGATTCGGGAAGTGAGGGTAATAGCTGCATCGTCCCTTCCAAAGAATTGGCATTATGTACTTCCACAGAGGTATTTAATCCTATTTGTTTGGCATAAAGAGCCACATTATCCAATGCACTCTTTTCCAAATCGAAGAATACGAATCTTTTTGTTTGCTTCCCTAGTACATTCATAGCCAGTGCAGGAGAACCTAAATAATGCCCTTTTGTCATTTCTGCACTTTCCAGTCTGTAATAAATGGAATCCGTCAGGGACTTATCCTCATCCGCATTTTCTAAAAAATGATAGATGCCATATTGTTGTTCCGGAGTATGTGTCATTGGGTAAATGGCGCATGCTGAATTGGTTTCTACATATACTTGTGGCGCTTCATTCCGAAGGGCTTCACAGAGTATCAGATGTTTCAGAACATCCGGTTGTTTTGCGAAGTGAGTGTAAGTTGGCATGTCGGTGTGTATTGATTTATGCAAATATAGATAATTGCATAATATTTGCGAGTAAAAAGGGACTTTTTCTTCCCAACTCTTTTTCAATTCTTTTTGAATATCACAATGCATGTATGTGCTCACCGGACGCAGTGATAATTAACCCGCCCTGGTCACTGACTACTATTTCATGCTTGCCTTCAGGAGTCACTATGATTGAACCTGTCTGTAGGAAATGTTTCCCATCTGCTGATACCCGTACTTTGGAACTGGTATCTTTTTCGGAAGTTTTTTCTTCTTTCTTCTCTTTCGTTGTTTTGTCTCTATCACGACAGCTATCATAGCTATCCAAATAGCTTTTCATCTCGACCACCCTATTATCCACAAAGCGGATTCTTACAACCTTGGCCGTACCATATTCAGAAGAACGGAACTCCAGTATTTCATCCTTATCATCAAAATTCCGATAACTAGGTTCACCCAATATAGCTATCACCTCTTTGGGGAACATTCCACGTTCTATACGCTCCAAGTTCTTATAACTGATTTTAGTCGTATAGCAACTACTGAATAACATTGCCAGTAGCAAAAGCAAAAAGGTCTGATTCTTTTTCATATTAAGTATGGTTTTGTGTTTCTTGATGTCACAAATGTAAAGTAAGAAAACCTTCTATACGAGTGATTCTTCCTAATTGCATATAGGAATTTCCCTAACTTTTCATACTGTCATTCTTGTTTTATTGAATGGTCTTGCAATATTTTGTTTACCTTTGGACATTAATGATTTGTCTAATTTATAATTCTGCTGATTATGAGATTACTGGTATTTCTAGCTAAAGGATTTGAGACGATTGAATTTAGTGGTTTCATTGATGTTATGGGGTGGGCGAAGACCGATTTTGGCTGCGATGTTGAGGTGGTGACATGCGGGATGAACGAGAAAGTTATCAGTTCTTTTAATATCCCCGTTTTGGTAGATAAAACTATTGATGAGATTTCCGTAGATGAATATGACGCTCTTGCCATCCCCGGCGGTTTTGAAATATTTGGCTTCTATGAAGAAGCGTATAATGAGAAATTTCTGGATTTAATTCGTCTGTTTGATGCTCGGAAGAAGTGGATTGCAACTGTTTGCGTAGGAGCTCTGCCTGTTGGCAAAAGTGGTCCTTTAAAAGATAGGAAAGCGACAACTTATCATTTGGGCAGAGCGGTAAAACAAAAAGTCCTTCAAAGTTTCGGGGCAATCATTGTCAATGAACCGATAGTGGTAGATGATAATATAATAACTTCATACGGCCCTCAAACAGCTCCGGGAGTTGCTCTCCTTTTATTGGAGAAGTTGACTTCTTATCGTGAGATGTCTTTGGTGAAAGAAGCTATGGGATTTTAATAATGATTCCGCAATGAAGAATCAACTTTTCTTAAACCATTTATAGAACCATTTGCCTACCTTCTCATAATGCTGTGTCTCGGTATCGGTATATAACTTGGAGAAGAAAGAACTGTCCAACGGTTCTCCCGATTGATTGGGATACAGTACAATCAGGCTATTGTTAGAGAAGTATTTTCCTAATTGTCTCGGTAGTTTTTCAAACGAACTGTCATAAGAAAGTGTTCCGGGACGTGCACTGATAATGACTAACAGATGGTCGTAACTCACTTGTCCGGTCAAGACCAGTAAGTCGTTCCAGTCTTCCAGGGAAGAGAAGTCGGTCAGCACTTGTTTATGTCGTTTCTTTATCCAGGCTTGCAGGCGGGTGGTGGTCTTTTCGTTTGCGAAGAAATGTACGCGGCATCCGAGGGTACTTCCCATCCGGCAGAAATGTTCCATCCATCGTGGAAAACCGGATTCATATTCTGCTTTGGGAGGGACGGCAATGACAATTCGTTTGATGGTATTGACCGGTATCAGGAATTTGGAGATGATTATTTCGCAGTTCAATCCTTTCAACAGGTTTTCGGTGAGCATTCCGAAATATGAATCAGTGATGTTGACCTTGCGGTGCAGACCGGTGATAATACTCGTCACCTCATTCTCTTTCACTGAATGGATAATGCCGGAAGCGATATTCAAGTCATAACGGGTGAGCTGTTTCAACGGTACATTGGCGGCGGTTGTTGTCATGGCTGCTTTTTCCAAGTAACGTTTGCTCCGTATTCTTAGGTTATCGGAAGTATTATCGTCATTGATAACATTCAATGCCAGTAGATTATCTTTTAGTTTCGTATCACGTATTACTAAAGAAAGATTCATCATGTCTTCAATCGTATTCGGATTGGCAAGCGAAATCAGAATCTTTTCCGCTTCCGTTGAAGACTCCTTTTCCGGTTCAGAGTCGTCCATGGCAACTTTTCTGGCTGCCCGTTCGGTTATTAGCGAACTGACTATGCAGGTAACCAGTATCAGCAGGACAGTCCCATTCAAGACATCATCATTCAGCAGGCGTTCGCCGTTAGGCAGGAATATGTTGTATCCGACCAGTACTGCTGCCAGTGTTGCTGCCGCCTGCGCATTACTCAGACCGTACATCAGGTTTCGTTCAAGAACGGACATCTTGTATATCTTTTGTGTGAGCCAGCAGGCAATCCATTTACCGGTAAGCGCCATTACGATCATAACAGCAGCCACTTTCAGCGCATCTCCGTGTCCGAAGATAACACGCAGGTTAATCAACATTCCCACTCCGATAAGAAAGTAAGGAATGAAAAGTGCATTACCAACGAATTCAAGATGGTTCATCAATGGAGAAACATGTGGAATGAGCCGGTTTAACACCAGTCCTGCGAGAAACGCGCCTAAGATGCCTTCCATACCCACAAATTCCATAAACCCCGCACCCAGAAAGACCATGGCAAGAACGAATATGAACTGCATCACGTGGTCATTGTACCGATGGAAGAACCAACGACCGATACGTGGGAAGAAATAGATGATGAATCCGCCCAGGAAAATGACTTTTACTACCAGCCATAGCCAGAAGAACCCGCCGGTTTCTCCTTTGAACAGACCGCCTATAACCGCCAGTACCAACAAGGTGAGTGTATCTGTCACTGCTGTTCCGCCTACCGCTATGCTTACGCTGCGATGGCGTGATATGCCGAAACGAGTAACGATGGGATAGGCCACCAATGTATGGGAAGCATACATACTGGCTAACAGTACAGAAGTGACAACACTGTATTTCAGATAGGATATATTTGCCACGAATCCAATCCCGATAGGGATGACGAAAGCGAGTAGTCCAAGGACTAATGCCTTATTGCGTGTCTCTTTGAAATCTCCCATATTCATTTCAAGTCCGGCCAGGAACATGATATAATAAAGCCCCACTTTTCCGAAAAGTTCAAAGCTGCTGTCGCGTGCCAAAATATTGAAACCATGCTCACCAACGGCCAATCCTGCCAAAATCATGCCGATAATGTGAGGGATACGCAGCTTATTCAATAATATGGGAGCAAACAGTATGATGAGAAGTACAAGGAGAAATATCCATGTAGGGTCGGTAATAGGGAATGTTAAATCAAGGCCAATCCAATCCATAATTTGATGAGTTCGTGATATTAGTTGTGCAAAATAACTTAAAAAATACTTCTAAGAAAACGATTACCGATAAAATTTTGTTTTTATTTATTGCCATATAATTATTATCTTTACAATAATTTAAAACAAAACAGGATTTTAAGAAGATGAAAACAGCACTATTAGCAGTAGGAACCTTGTGTTTCATGGCAAGTTGCACGCCGGAAGTGACGAGTTCAAAAGGCATCGTTTGTGATGCAAGTATGAATACGGTTTCAATCGTTACGGATAAGGATGATACGCTTTCATTCAGTACGATGGATGCGAACAAAGAAGAAGTGAACGGCTTGCTTCTGAACGATACACTGGAAGTCTTCTATACCGGAAAATATACTCCGGGGATGCAGGCTACAAAACTCGTTCAGTATCCGCAATCTGCAAAATTGGGTGGCGACCGAGACGAACACGGATGTATCGGCTCTGCCGGCTATGTGTGGTGTGAGGTACAAAAAGACTGTATCCGTCTGTTTGAAAAGGGGATTCGTACGGAAGCTGCCGATGGAAATAATGTCTCCGCTTTCATCGTTTTCAGCCCCGATTCCACTCGTGCCGAACTATTCTTCTCTGACGGGCAGGCCAATGAAATCTTGGAGAGACGTGGTTTACCTTCGGGCGGTTATGCATGGAATGTAGAAGATGATGATACAAAGAATGTACGTCTGGTGGATGGTTTGTGGACAATCAGCCAAAGAGGTAATTTGATTTATACGCAGAAAGCAGAAAAGAAATAAAAAGCAGAAAACAAATAATCTGTAATAAGATAGAGGATTAAAATCCCGGTGCGAGTGTATATATGACTTGTACCGGGATTTTTAGTAGATAATCTTATTTTCCTTCCAAATTCATTATCGACGGAATGAAGAAGGCGAGTAGTCTTGTCATAACAATGGCAATACCACATATGACAATAATAAATGCTGAAGGAGGAAGCAATCCGATAATAAAGATAGAAACTCCCACTATGACATAAGACAGATTTATCATCACAACCTTTCGGACACGAGGATTCTCCTTATAACACAGGTTTATAAAAAAAGAAAAAACGGCTTGAAATAGTTTCTATAAAACTCTAATGGAATTCTAATAACGTTCTAACAATTCTCTAACAGTCTTCTGAAGTGCATCCGCTTACCTTTGCAACCGAAAAACGGTTCTAACTATATTATTAGGAATTATGATGAAGAAAAGAGAATTACAAATGCTTTTGATTTGTAGTGTATTATTGATTACTGCATGCAAGAGTAAGCAGAGAGAAGAACAGCAAAGTGGTTACCGTATGGAAGGCGACACAGTATATGTTACAGACCCTATTTTATCAGAGAGGATAAAAATAGCGGATGCAAGACTCGAGCCTTATTCCAAAGAAGTGATAACGTCTGGTATGGTGCGTCCTATTCCTACGCGCTATGCTTATATTGCTCCGCCCTTTGCGGGAAGAGTCATAAAATCATATATACAAGTCGGGCAGTTGGTGAAGCGGGGAACCCCTTTGTTTGAAATCAGTTCACCCGATTTTACCACGGCACAAAAGGATTATTTCCAGGCTCTTTCGTCACGGGAACTGGCTAAGAAGGATTTGAAACGTAAGGAAGACCTGATAAAAAACGGGGTTAGCTCGCAGAAAGAACTGGAAGAAGCGCAGAATGCTTTATTGATGGCTGATAAAGAGTTTGAAAATGCTTCTGCCGCATTGGAAGTGTATCAAGTGGAGCAGCCGGAACATATGGCACTCGGGCAACCTCTTGTGGTTCGTTCACCTATCTCGGGAGAAGTTATAGAGAATAATATCGTGACCGGGCAATATCTGAAAGATGATGCCGAACCTGTCGCGATAGTTGCCGACTTGTCCGAAGTTTGGATTACGGCACAGGTGAAAGAAAAGGATATTCGTTTTATCGATGCGGGTAGTAGCCTGGATATTGAAGTGTCGGCATTGCCCGGCACGGTGATTAAAGGCAGTGTCTATCATGTTGAGGAAGCGGTTGACGAAGAAACCAGGTCTATAAAAGTACTTTCTGTTTGTGAGAATTCGAAGAGACATTTAAAATTAGGTATGTACACTACTGTACATTTTCTTAGTGCCCCCATTGGGCAGGTACAGATTTCGGAGAAGGCATTGTTGCAGGGAGAGAAAGCCAGTTATGTATATGTGCGGGTCGCTCCTGGAGTCTTTGTGAGAACTGCGGTGGAAGTGGAGGCTACCAAAGGCGGAATAGCTGTAATCAGTAGCGGGTTGCATCCGGGAGATAAGGTAATCAGTGAAGGAGGATATTATTTAAAGTAGAAGATTATGAAGAAGGATTTAATGCTTTCAGTTATACAGAAAAGATGGGTGATGCTTTGCTTGTTCGTGATGATGAGTGTTTTCGGATACTATTCATGGACACAGCTTTCCATAGAAGCCTATCCTGATATTGCAGATGTCACGTCGCAGGTTGTTACCCAAGTGCCGGGACTGGCCGCCGAAGAAGTGGAACAACAGATTACCATTCCTTTGGAACGCGCTATCAACGGCCTGCCGGGTATGCACGTCATGCGTAGTAAAAGCACATTCGGACTATCTATGATTACGATTGTGTTCAAGGACGGAACGGAAGATTACTGGAGCCGCCAGCGGGTACAGGAAAGACTGAATGAAGTAGAATTACCTTATGGGGCGGTTCCGGGACTCGACCCGTTAACCTCACCTGTAGGAGAGGTCTACCGCTATATTATAGAAAGTGACCGTCATTCGCTTCGTGAACTGACAGACCTTCAGAACTGGGTGATTATTCCCCGTATCAAAGAAGTGTCTGGAGTGGCGGACGTAACAAACTTCGGTGGCATCACTACACAGTTCCAGGTGGAAATCAATCCCTATAAACTGGAACAATATAACCTGTCGCTTAGCCAGGTGATCGAAGCAATCGAAAATAACAATGCCAATGTAGGCGGTAGTGTCTTGGGCAGGGGAGACTTGGGGTATGTGGTACGAGGCATCGGATTGATTGAGAATTTGGAGGATTTGGGACATATCGTAGTGAGTACGACGTCCGGTGTCCCTGTTTTTTTGAATGATATAGGTTCTTTGAAATACGGTAATCTGGAACGGAAAGGAGTATTGGGATATACAGATCGTACCCGCAATTATTCCGAAAGCCTGGAAGGGATTGTGCTTCTTCTGAAACATGAGAATCCGTCCAAAGTGCTGGATGGTATTCATGCGGCAGTGGATGAATTGAATAATGAAACCCTGCCTGAAGGGGTGCGGATACATACTTTCCTCGACCGTACGAGCCTGGTAGATACAACGTTGGATACAGTATCCCATACTCTACTGATGGGAATGGCTTTGGTGATTATTGTGCTTATCCTGTTTTTGGGTAACTGGCGCGGGGCGCTGCTGGTTTCTGTCACGATTCCCGTATCCTTGCTTATTGCCTTTATCCTTATGCATCTCACGGATATTCCTGCCAATCTTTTGTCGCTCGGAGCTATTGACTTCGGAATAATTGTAGATGGGGCTATCGTTATGCTGGAAACTATTCTCAAGAAACGGGAAGATAATCCCGGACAGTACATCGAAGAAAAAAGCATTGCGCAGCGTGCCAAAGAAGTAGGCCGTCCTATTCTTTTTTCAACCATCGTTATCATAACAGCCTATTTGCCCCTATTCGCTTTTGAACGTGTCGAACGCAAACTTTTCACTCCGATGGCATTTACGATGAGTTATGCGATGATTGGCGCTCTGATGGTTGCTCTTTTGTTGATTCCGGGACTTGCTTATGCTATTTATCGCAAGCCACGCAAGATTTATAAGAATAAATGGTTGGAAAAGTTGAAAGAGAAATATACCGTCGCGATAGCGAAATTGGTAGAGAACCCCATGAAGGCAATTGTACCTTCAAGCCTGGTTCTGATAACAGGCATCGTATTGAGTGGCGTTGTAGGAAAAGATTTCCTGCCGGAACTGGATGAAGGTTCTATTTGGTTGCAGGTGAATCTTCCGCCCGGCATTTCCGTGGAGAAATCGAGAGAGATGTCCGATACCCTTCGTGCCCGCACGATGAAATATCCCGAAGTAACTTACATCATGGTTCAGGCAGGGAGAAATGATGATGGTACCGATCCGTTCACCCCTTCGCATTTTGAAGTTTCTATCGGTATAAAGCCGTATGATGAATGGCCGAAAGGAAAGACCAAGAAGGATTTGATTAATGAACTGGAAGAAGAATACAAGACACTGCCCGGTTTTAGAGTAGGATTCAGCCAACCGATGATAGACGGCGTGATGGATAAGATTGCCGGTGCGCATAGTGAGTTGGTCGTGAAAGTGTATGGAGAAGATTTCCGGGAAACACGCCGCATCGCTGAGGAGATAACCCGGGTATTGGGAACGGTGAAAGGGGCTGTCGATTTGGATATTGACCAGGAACCGCCATTGCCTCAACTACAAATTATCATGAACCGGGATGCGATTGCCCGGTACGGGCTGAATGTGTCGGATGTCGCTGATTTGATAGAAGTGGCAATCGGGGGGAAGGCTATCGCGCAGCTTTATCAAGGAGATAGGCAGTATGATATTACCTGTAAGTATAAAGAAGAGGCACGGGATACGCCTGAAAAGATAGCCGGACTGATGCTGACTTCTTCTTCAGGTGCTAAAATCCCTCTTTCGCAGGTTGCCGACGTGAACCTGAGTGTCGGCTGAAGTACGATTACCCGTGAGATGAACAGGCGGCATCTGACAGTGAAACTGAATTTGCGTGGACGCGACCTGGCATCTTTCCTGAAAGAAGCGCAGAATGCTATCCATGAAAGGGTGAACTATGATGAAAGCAAATACACCGTGAAATGGGGAGGAGCATTCGAGAACCAGAACAGGGCTTATACCCGCCTATCCGTCATTCTTCCCTTGACGTTGATGTGTATGTTTATCTTGCTCTATGCTACATTCGGAAAATTTCGTCAGGCAGGGCTGGTACTATCTATCGTGCCATTAGCTCTTTTCGGAGGTATGCTTGCCCTCAATGTACGCGGGATGACATTGAATGTATCTTCTGCTGTTGGATTCATCGCTATGTTCGGTCTTTCCATACAAAACGGGATTATTATGGTATCACAAATAAATAGTTTGCGCAAAGGTGGAATGGAACTGAAGAAATCTGTTATTGAAGGGGCACGCCAACGTTTCCGTCCCATTCTGATGACTTCTGTCACCACAGTGCTCGGGCTCTTCCCTGCATCTTTGGCAACCGGAATCGGTAGCGACGTGCAACGTCCTTTAGCGACGGTTATCGTATATGGATTAATGTTCTCAATGCTCATTTCCATGTTTGTGCTTCCGGTTTTCTATTATCTGATTGAGAAGAATGTTTTAAATAAAAAGAAGGATGATGAAAAAGAATATACGCTCTAATATTATATTTCTCCTGTTGATTGTGGAAGCAATGTGTATCTCTGCTTTTGCGCAACTTCCTGTTAATGCTCCCCATCAGGATATCTCTTTCGAAGAATATCTGAACAGGGTAGGGAAGAATAATCTCAACTATCTGGCAGAAAAGTTGAATGTGAGTATAGCCGACGCGGAGATAATTGCTCAGAAAATATTCCCCGACCCGGAACTGGGATTTGAAGCCGGTAATGAAACTTTCTCATTGGGACTTTCTTATTCCTTGGAGTTGGGAAATAAACGGGGAGCACGTATCCAGTTAGCACGAAGTCAGGCCGAGCTTGAAAAATTGACTTTAGAACAGGGATTCCAGAATCTGAGGGCAGAGGCTGCCAATCTTTTCCTGGAAGCGATTCTACAAAGGGAGCTGCTCAAAGTACAGCAAAGCTCCTACGAATATATGTTGAAATTGAGCCAGTCGGACAGCTTGCGTTATGTGGCCGGAGAGATTACGGAGAATGATGCACGCCAGTCGAAACTGGAAGCTGTCACTTTGCTCAATACGGTTTATGGACAGGAAGCGGCGTATCAATCTGCATTAGTTATGTTGAACAGGCATATGGGAGTTGCTGCGGATACTCTCCATATTCCGTTTGGTAATTGGGATGAATTAAGCCGCGAGTTTGATTTGCCGGAATTGGTTAAAGCCGGTTTGAATAACCGCATAGACTTACTTGCTGTTCAAAAAAGTACAGAAGTCACTACCCGGGAATATAGATTGACGAAGGCGGAACGTCGTCCGAATATCGGTCTGTCCGTCTCTTATGAAAGGGACTGGAACGGTTTTCTTCCCCCGGCCCGTTCTGCCACTGCGGGAGTATCTGTTCCTCTCACCTTTTCAAATATGAATAAGGGGGCTATCAAAGCAGCAAAATTCCGTATAACCCAGTCTGAAATAATCGAAAAAGATATGGAATTACAAATACAGGCAGAGATTACCCAGGCATGGTTCGGCTATGAAGCGGAGAAAAAGAAAGTGGCTCAATTTAAATCGGGAATGCTTGAAGATTCTCAAAAGGTACTGGATGGAATGGTATATAAATACAAACGTGGCGAAACTAATATTCTGGATGTATTGGTAGCGCAGCGTACCTATAATGAAGTGCAACAGGAGTATCTTGAAACAATGAAAGGATATGTTACTTCATTGGTAGAGCTTGAAAAGTCTTGTGGAATTTGGGACATACATTTCTGAAAATGCAGATGTCTTATCCGGCTTTGCTATCAATGCTGATTGTGGAGCCGGATAGTTGTATTTAAAATGTCAAATCATTGAGCGGTATTCTTCCTGCTTTTTCTTAGGTAGCTTTTTTATGACTTCCTCTACCGAATGACTAATCAACTCTTTTATAAGCTTATCGGATACATCCCCCTCTAAATAAACAGTAATCCAATGTTTCTTATCAGAAAAAGGTCCCCAAAAGATATCCTCATATTGGTCTACTAATTCTGCCGCCCTGTCAGGAATACATTTCATATCAGCCCAGAATCTTCCATCTTTAGGGCGTAGCGTCGCAAAAGTAAACATCTTGTCCATGACCTTGAAAACCAAGGTATGTTCATCAAACGGCATACATTCTGTCGCTCCTTTTACTGATAAGCAATATTCTCTATATTCTTCGATATTCATGGTTTCTCCCTTTATCCTTTTTCAAAAGACAAACATACATAAAATTTGAAGATTTTTGTGTATGTTTGCTCCGTATAATAATCTGCTGTTCTATAAAATATAAAAATTAGCTTATGACAGAAAAAGAAAAAATGCTTGCCGGAGAAATATATGATTGCGGCGATTCGGAATTACTCCGGCGTTGGCATTATGCAAAGGAACTTCAGCTCCGGTATAATAATACGGATAGTCGGAACAGTGAAGAATTATCTGCTATTTTGGATGAATTAGTAGGCTCGCGTGGGGATAATGTATGGATTGCGGCACCTTTCTTTGTCGATTATGGAGAGAATATACATATAGGCAGCCATGTTGAGATAAATATGAACTGTGTCTTTTTGGATTGCAATCGCATTACGATTGGAGACAATTGCGGTATAGGTCCCGGCGTACACATCTACGCAGTCACTCATCCCGTGAATCCGACGGAACGACTGTCTCCGGACAGCCAGTTTTGGAAATCACTCACTGCTCCCGTTACAATAGGAAATAACGTATGGATTGGCGGTAGTTCCGTTGTCTTGCCGGGAGTTACCATTGGTGATAATGTGACTATTGGTGCCGGAAGTGTAGTAACTAAAGATATTCCGTCGAATAGTCTGGCAGTAGGAAATCCTTGCCGGGTTATAAGGAAGCTTTAAACAGACAAGGCAACATTCAGAAAAGCGAATGTTGCCTTGTTTGTTTAAGTGTCGGTTCGATATAGGTTTTGCCTGGTAAGAAATAATTAATATAGCCCTATCTCAGCTAAACTTATATTATAAATAGATTCAGAATGTGGTGTAGAAACCACTACCTTTACGTATTGGGCTTGTTTGCCGCCCTCTACAAATGGAATGATATTCACTTCTCCGGTGCTATGTCCGATTTCCAGTTCTTCCAGATAAGTGGCGTTTTCCCAATTTTCAGAATCTTTGGATACGAATATTTTGACTATGCCGGGACACCAGGAACGTTTGTTCTCATTCTCGAAATAGGTTTGTACAAGTTTCAGGCCTTGCAGGTTTCTTTCAGTCTTTAAGTCCAATGTCAGTGAATAAGTCGTCAATTCTTTTGTTCCGGCAGGTTCCCAGTTCGTTCCAATATTATTGTCTGTCAGACATTCCAAAGATGATTTGTAGTTCTCGGCGTCAGCTGGAGAAGAAGTGAACTTCAGGTTTGAAAGGTCAAGGAATGAATAATCGGGAATAGAGGTTGCTCCTTTTTCCTCGAGATATTCAGCCTGAGTCAGATTAGAATAATGTTTGTTATAACGTTCTACTACGAAATCCGGATTCAATTCGTGCAGTGTTTTTAAAACAAAATCACTTAATGCGGCATCATATACCTTGCTTTGAGCAGTTTCGGAATCGTTCACCAACTCATCACGGATATAACGATGTTTCCCTAATACAAGTTTCTTTAGATTTGGCAGATTCAATAAGTCCGAGAAACTGCCGATAGTCCAGTCAAAACTGATTTCTTCGACAGTGGAAGCCCAATTATCCGGAATATCTTCGTCAAAACCGAACTGGCGTTTCATTTCCTGCTTGAAGTCTGCATTGAATAATCTGACGTTATCAAGTTCCGTGGGGGCAAATACAATTTCATCATCACAGCCGGGAATACGGCCGGAGCGGTAAAGTTCTACCGGTTTGGATGTGTCTATTGCATCGGGCAACAAGTAATAAAGTTTATTGACCAGTTGTTCATCCAGTTCGATTCGTCCGGTACTGCCATCTGGCCGGGTATATGTCAGGCAGGCTTCTGTAACATTCTCTTCCCATCCTTGAAAGAGGAGAACCAGGCGATTCTTCAAGAAATAATGATTGGAGACAATTTGAGTAAACGATTGTACCATCTCATGGTTTGCTGTGTACGGGCGACCGTAAATCGGGCTTTTTAAAGATGTATTTCCTTCCTTGTCAATTGAACATACTGTTATTTCGTAATTGCCGTCCTCTAAATCCGGAATATTGAAACTGTTTATTTCCCGGTCCAATAATTGCTCCTTTACTACTCCATCCTTCGACCAGGTGATTTTAATTTTATCAATTACCGGATCGGCACTGTTTGTCCAGCTGACAATCAGCCTGTTCCAACCGGGGCGAACAACCAAGTCTGTACATTTACCGAGATAACGGATAGGGCCGTCACCTGCATAGTCCTTATAGGTATCTTCCAAAGACTCGCAAGATACCATTGCTAAGATAACTACTAATAATCCTATGTATTTTTTCATGTTTATACTCCTCCTTTTAATCTTTATCAGAATATATTTCAAGTTCATGCAATGTCAGGTATTTCGTCAGTTTGTTTGTCGTATCATCACGCTCGTACGCTGACGGATACATGTTATAAGCTCCATTAAATTTTATCTTCAAATAACGGAATCCCTCTTTTTGTAAGTCGATATTGATGCTCATTGATTTATAAATCGTGCTGGCACCTTCCATCAAGCTTAGTGTACCGAAACAGTGAGCTTTTTTGACTCCTCCACAAGTTGCTGCGTGATAAGTCCAGCGTGCATCATCGTCTATATCCGGATCGTCTTCGAATGAACTTAAAATCTCCCATTTCAAATTATTCCAGTCAGAACCGGAAGCATCTTGTCTGCAACCGTATATGGTTATGGAACATGGCAGTTTATTCATCAGGTATCGTTTGAAATATTGCGGTCCTTGATAAGATGCTGAAGTACTACTGCCGCCCCAGTCTATAAAAGACTTGGCGCTAAAGGAATATGTGCCGACGTGACGATAAGCATAAAATCTAACTTCTGATATCGGACGCATCTTTTTCAAATCAATATACATAGGCTCAGAATTTTCGCCTACTCCGTTTTCTTTTGAAAGGAATGTATAATAATGATGTGCATTTTGAGTTTGGAACCAGGCAGTTCCCTTATTATCCCCATCTGTCAGATATTGAAGCCCGATTTTCTCTTCCGGCACTTCCAATGAATTATTATAGACAATCTCAAAGTTGGACGGCTCAAGTTTTTCCACATTGAAAGCCTGAATGTTCTCCCAAACCTTTTCTTTCACAATATATCCGCGGTAATCTTCAGCGCGTACAATGATGGTGTTGTATGCACTTTTCTGTTGCGGCGTATAATGTCTGATATCCTGTCCTGCATTCAACGGGAATGATTCGAGTAATATCGTATCTTGTCGGTTATCTAACGGATTGATGCCGAGATAGAATACATGCGCCATTCCTGTAGTGCCTTCCGGGTTGTTGTATTCGAGCGTGCATCCGTTCCAGCCGGATTTCACTTCCGCGCCGTTGATAAAGCAGATCGGTGCAGAGTCTAAGGTGCTGAAAGTTACGTCGATCGGTTGTGATTCTTCATTATTTCGTTTCAGGAATGACACATGTGCCGGAACATCGCTTGTTTCCTCATTGAATCCGGTGATTGCCAGCAAGTCTGTCGAATTGCTGCCTGTCTTTAATATATTATTGCCGTACACATCCTTGTAACGCACATTTATGGCTATCACGTCCGGATCGTCGGGCAGTTTGTAGCGCAGCATTGCGCCGCCCATTGCCGGAGTAAACTGGAAAGCGCCTGCCGGCAAATCTACAGTAAATCCCTCTGATTCGTCATTGCAGGAAACAAAGGTACAAATTGCTATTATTAAATAAATTAATCTTTTCATACTTGTCTTGTCTTTAAATCAATTCAACGATTACCAGTTGGGATTCTGGACACACCCCGAAATCATTACTTCTTCACTGCCGATAGGGAAGAAATAGTCGCGTGGAGCTGTAAATCCCCGTTTTTTCCATACGATGACCGGTTCCTTATTATTGTTGTAGAAACGTTCTTCCGTATCTCCAATAATGTTCCATCCGTAAAGCGGTGCATTCAGTTCCTCGTGTGCGGTCATCCAACGGCGGAGATTATAGAATCTGCGTCCTTCGAAAGCAAATTCGATATTCCATTCCTGCCGGATTATTTCACGCATGCCTGCTTGTGTCTCTACCTTTTGTGGATTACGCGCATAAGTTTTCCATGCATCACGTACTTTGGCAATTCCTGCTCGCGTACGAACCTTGTCCAGCGGGTCATATACACGTTCGTCCGGTTTGTCCAGATATTCGTTCCATGCTTCTGCCGATGCCAGTAGCAAATCCGGAAGGCGGAACAGGATGTCGCCGGATTCGGAAGAACTGTTTGCGTAATAATCTTTTAAGGCTACATCCGCATTGTCGAATTTCTTCACATAATATCCAGTGAGGCATTGAGGGATACTTGAGTCATAACGTTTGGAAGCAGTTCCCATCAATTGTCCTTGCAGGCATTCGCACAGCATGGGTTCGTTGGTGCTGTTTACACTCTTTTTATACCAGAATGTATTATGAGCTATGATATTGGCATAGAAGCGGGGCTCGCGCCGGCGGTGCAGGCTCAGGATGGGCTCGCCCAGCGGAACAATATTTTTATACCGCTCGTCGCTTTCCGTGGACATGGCATACCGGGAAGCTACCCATTGTTTGTCTTCCGAGAGAGGCAGACCATGTTCCGTATAGTACATTTCCACCATCTTCATGGAAGCACCGAAACCACCGACACAATATTGATCATAGTAATTCAGCTCTTCTTCCGTAAATCTGGGATGATAGAAAACAGGGGCGGAGAAACGTTGATGACGTACACACAGCAGCACTTCCTTGTTGTTATAGTCGTAGTTGAGGCATGATTGCTGGATGTCACGGATGGTGTTCAGCATGGGAGTCGGCCATTCTGAGCTTCCCTCAACTAATTGTTTGCCACCATCAGCTGCGATTTTCAGAGCCTCATCGGCGGCTTCCGCTGCTTTCTTCCATTTTTCTTTGTCATATGCGGGGAAGAGGCGTTCTCCGTTCTTGTTTACCATATCCGCCATCATAGTGTTGCCGTTGAACAACTTGGAAGCGGCGTAAAGCAACGTCATTGCTTTGAGAGCAGCCGCTCCTTCTTTGGAGAAATAGGCGTAGTGGTTTTGTTCTTGCTCCTTATAATAAGGTAATTTGGGAATTGCCGCGTCACAAAGTTCCACGATTGCTTTCACCACTTCGTCAATCGGACGGCGGGGCTGTTGCATTTCTTCAATGGGCGCTGCCGCATTGATATTCTCGGGAACCAGGATGATGGGACCGTAGCGGCGCATCAGTTCAAAATAGTATTGTGCTTTCAGTGCTTGTATTTCGGCACGCCAAAGGTCTTTTTCTTCTTGCAGCATATTGTACACGCCGTCTATATGGCTGAGGAACAGGTTGCAATAGCGGATACCGCCATAAAATTTCGTACTTTTCCATACATCACCATAAGGAGACTGTGCCATTTGTATACCGTCGGCAATCATCAGTCCCGGCATACTGTTGGGGTTGGTCAGGCGGATATAATCATCAGCCACCACTTCGTCCGTTCCCCAAAAGGCCGGACAGGCATTGATGTCGGAAATGTCCATCGTTATCATGGAGTAGCAGGTCTTGAACCATGTGTAGGCATCTTCCCGTTTCTCGAAAGTCGTCTCGATCGTTTCGATATCGTTGTCCGGCACTACATCTAGATAGCCCTTGCAGCCGGTGAAGGAGATGGACGCGACGAACAATAAACTGTATATGATATTCTTTGTTTTCATCATTATGTGTTGTTTTTAGAAACTAATATTTAAGCCCATGGAATAGGTCTTTTGAATAGGATAATTAAAACCGTTCTCACCTAATTCGACATCCCATATCTTGAAGTTCGTGAAACAGAACGGGTTGTTTGCACTGACAAAGAGCTTTACATTCTGCATCTTCCATCTGTTCAGCAACTTTCTGGGCAGGTTGTAGGCCAACTGGAGTGAGGTGCAACGCAGGAAACTGCACTCACGCATGAAATAGGTACTCTTGCGCACTTCAGCCCCGCTGTACCAGTCCTCTTGTGGATTGTGTGTGACAATATTCTGCGGAGAAAGGCGTGGCCAAAATGGTCTTGAACTCATGTTGTCTTCCGACCAGTGATCCTCGTAAATGGCTGTCAGCATGGCATGGTCGCCATAGAAGGGGGAGATGGATTTCGGATTCATGAAGAAAGTGCGTTTGCCCGAACCTTGGAAGGCAAAACTGAACTCGAACTCTTTATAGTTCAGGAAACCGCTGAAACCGTAGATGACCCGCGGAGTCTCCGGATAACCGATGTAGGTGGCATCCGCCACGGTGATTACACCGTCACCGTTCAAGTCGCGGTATTTGATGTCTCCCGGCATGACATCTCCGTCCTGTCGGGGCGAGTTGTCGATTTCAGCCTGGTCGCGGAATACTCCTTCGGCTATATATCCCACTGCCTGACTGATTTCCTTGCCTGCCATACGCTGCCAGGCCGGTTTGTTGGTAGCTTCTTCAATCTCCTTGTAAACAACTTTATTATAAGTGGCGGTAGCGTTTAAAATCATCCAGAAGTCATTGTTGAACTGATGCTGTACTTTGGCCGAAAGGTCGATTCCGCGTGAACGTGTTTTGCCGATATTATCCAGCGGAGCCACTTCAATACCGACATTCGCCGGAATGACATAACGGTTGGAAAGGATATTGTGGCGGATTTCCTGATAGATGTCTGCCTGCACTTCAAGCAGTCCTTTGAAGAATTTGGCTTCGATACCCAGATTGGCTTGTTCCGCTATTTCCCATTGGATATCCTCATCACCGTAGAAGTTTACAATTCTACGGGAGCTTGAACCTGCAGTCTTATAGGCTTCTACGTCTTTTGTGGTGCCGGATCCGGTTGAACCGATATCCTGCAAATATACATAGCGTGGGGTGGAAATGATACCGTCGTTACCGACTTTACCCCAGGAGAAGCGGAATTTCAAGTAAGAAAGCCAGTTGGAAGCCGGACGCATCCATTTCTCGCTTGAGGCCACCCATGCGGCTCCCAAAGCCGGGAATACTCCCATACGGTTGCCTTTTGCAAATCGTTCGGAACCATTGTAACCGACACTTACTTCACCGAAATATCGGTCTTTGTACCCATATGAACCACGTCCGGAATAAGTCAGGTTGCGTTGCGGCATCCCGTTCAGAACGGATGAAATAGGAGTAAAGGTACGTTCGTAGGCTTGGAATACTCCGGTCAATGAGGTCTGGTGATCTCCCCAGGCTGCGGTGTGATAGACCCGTCCTTCATAAGTGACGCGTGTATCGGTGGTATTGCTGTTTCCGCCTACTCGCAGCGTTTTTGAAGCGGTTGCGTTTCCTACTCCCGCCAAGGTGTGTCTGCCGGTTTCGAAATCATAATTTTTCAGATAATATTTATAGGGACTGGTTGTAAATGTATTGTCATAGTAACCCGACTGGACATAAGAAGCGCTTAGACGGACTTCCAGACCTTTTACCAGAGAACTGAGATTATGGATATATTCCGCCTTGTTGGTAGTGGAATATCGGGTACGTTCCTTATATCCTTGCTGGTTCATCATATAAGGATTGGTGGCTCCGGCAGCGGTTGTACCGAAACGGATATGTGGCCAGCTGTAGTTTTCGTCGGCAGGATAGATAGGGGCGAAATCTACCGGAGAAGCGTTAAAGGCATATGAATAAGCGGCAGACTGGTCGGTCACCGGACCGTGATATTTATCTATGTTGGTAGCCGAGTTGATAACGAGCCGTATACCCGAAGTCAGGTTGATATTCAAATTGGTGCGGAAGCTTACCTGATTGTTGGTGATGTTACAGTCGAAATCATTCAATTTGTCAGATTTCAGCATGCCTTGGTCACGGTTATAATTGACGGATGCATAATATTGTATTACTTTGGAACCGCCGCGGATAGTGACACCGGCATGATGGTTAATGCTCTGCCCTTTGAACAGGATATCGTACCAGTCATTGGCAGGATACACCCATGACGGATACCTGCCGGAAGCTGTACGGTTGATGTGTTCTACGCTATATTTGGGAGTTCCGGCGTTGGAACGTCCCATGATAGCCTGATTATACATTTTCATGTAGGTGATAGGGTCTACTACGTCGATCTCCCGCGTCGGTTTGCCGACAACCATCTCGTAGCGTGCGGTGGTATAGACACTTCCTTCTTCTCCTTTCTTGGTAGTGACGAGAATCACTCCGTTGGCTCCGCGTGCACCGTACATGGCAGTTGCGGAAGCGTCTTTCAGGACACTGAAAGATTCGATGTCCTCTACTGCCAGGCGGGACAGTTCCAGTTTGGAGGATTCCACTCCATCAATCAATATCAGCGGGTCGGAGTTGGCGCTGGACTGGAATGAGGTGATACCACGTACATAAAACTTTGTGTTCATCTCGTCTTCAGTCAGGGCTCCCGGAAGTCCGCCGGTCTGCCAGGCAATCATTCCGGGGATTTTTCCGGCAAAGCTGGAGGTCAGGTCGCTGCTTGAAGTTTTCAGTTCACCGGGACGTATGGTCGTAATGGCAGACACCACGCTTTCCTTTTTCTGTGAGCCGAAAGCCACGACTGTCACTTCATCCAGATTCTTCGAAGAGGGTTCCAGGCTCAGGTTCACTGTCGTCTTTCCTTTCACGGGGATTTGTTCGGTCTTGTAGCCGATGAACGAGAAGTCCAGTACATCATCCGGTTTCACCTTTACAGTGTACCGTCCGTCGAGGTCGGTCATGGTTCCCTGTTTGGTTCCGTGGATTTTGATGTTGACTCCCGGCACGGGAACTCCGTTCTCGTCCACCACCTTTCCTTGTACCTTGATGGTTTCTTGTCTGGGTTCTGCCGTGCGGTTGGTTTCTTTGGATGTCACCGTGATAAATTGTTTGTCAATGGTGTACTCCAATGGCTTGTTACCAATGATTTGCTTCATGGCATCATGAATGTCCTTAGCACGGATTGTTCCGTTTACACCATACTTGTTCACATCTTCCGTGATGAACATGATTTTGTAGTCTGTCACTTTTTCCAAGCGTTTGAATACTTGGGGAAGCCGCTCGTTTTTCACTTCAAGCACGATTTCCTTGTCTTTCCCTTTCTGGGCGGTCATTGTGACCGGGCAGAATTGGATAAGCAGGAAGGCTAAAATGAAAATAACTGAAAACTTTCTCATAAACTATTAACATTATATAATTAGACCTTTACTGTTAAATCGGAATCCACTAGCAATAAGACACCCCTAAAAATGATTTTTTTTCAAAAAAAGAGTGATTTATTGGAAAAGGTAGCATTAGTTTATGATTGGAGAAGAAGCTCCGCTCATTCTGAAATCGCTTGTGAAAGGAAAAAATGTAAATAATAGCAAAAAGAATAGAATATTAACAGAATGTACGTATGCTTTCTTCCGATACCTGTTTTTTCTGTACAGGTGTCGGAGGAAAGTATTATTCCATGAATGAATTTGGAAGGTATGAATCAGTGCAAGATTTATCGGATATATAGAGTGTTGCCGCTTAATGTGGCGTGAATCTTTTTCATGCGGTTCAGCAGGCTTATCGCCCGTTCCAGTGTCTCGCTACGTACGCAGAAATACCGGATATGCATATCCATCAATGCTTTGTTTTCAAATATGACGTTTATATTATACCAGCGTCCGAGTTCCTGAGTTACGTCCATCAGCGGCATATTATCGAAGTAGAAATATCCGTCTTTCCAGTAGACATAAGCGTCCGTATCTACGTTCTTGACCACGAAAGCTTCGTTCTCACACCATTGGGCATCCTCGCCGGGATTCAGAAAGACTGAATTTTCCTTGTTTTCACTGTCACTGACTTGCACCCGTCCGTTAATCAAGGTGACGTGAGAGTCGCGGGATACGTAATTGCGTACATTCAGTTCCGTACCCAATACCTGTATTTGCATGCGGTCGGTACAGATGACAAAAGGACATTCCGCATTTTTCGCCACTTTGAAATAAGCTTCCCCTTTCAGGCGGACCGACCTGGTCTTGCCGCCAAACTGAGAAGGATACTCCAGACTGCTTTCCGCATTCATCCAGACAACGGTTCCGTCTTCGAGGGTGATTTTGAAATCCTGTCCTCTCGGAGTGGAAAGACGGTGTGTCTCGATATTTTCTTCGGACACATCCGGATTGTTTCTGGCAGTATAGGCAAGTTCCAGTGTGTCTTTATTGTTGAATAAGGTACCTACTGCTTCCAAAGCCTCTTCACGTGTGTCCCGTGCAAGGGCGAACCGGTCGCCTGCGCTTGTCTGCAACGTCACCTGCTGCACACTGTCAATGGCTTGGAAGGCAACGATTCCGCTTTTTGACGACGGCGTTCCTATCAGCCATGAGTACAGGAAAACGATGAGGAAAGATGCGGCTATTCCCGTCAACGTCCCCCATAAGAAACGGTGTGATTTATTTCCGTTGGAGGATTGGAGGGGGGCCGCCGGATTCGCGAGAGAACGGGGCTGCGTAGTGGAGAACGGAATACTGCACTCTTTTTGGCGGAATGCCTGCCATTCCTTTTCCACATCGGGAGCGTCATTGTCGCATTGGCGTATTACGGCATTCTTGCAGTTTTGCAGTTCCCGGCAAGTACGCATAACCTCTTCATCCTGCATGACTGATGCAAGTTCCTCGTCGGACAGCTGTTTACCATCTTCCATCAATTTGACGATTCGTTCCAGTTCTTCTTCCTTTATATCTTCTTTTTTATCCATTGATTGTAACAGTCTGTTTGTTATATATCGTATCCGGTTAGGTTTTGTACACCACTTATTTGTCTTTTTTTGCAATTACCGCTCTGAATGCTTTCAAAGCGTTAACGATATGTTTCCGCACGGCGCTGACGCTGATACCGAGTTCATCGGCTGTCTCACTATATGTTTTCTTTTGGAAGTAGCACATTTCTAGGATGGTACGGGTTTTAGGGGTGAACTTGTCCAACATGCCGTACATTTCCGAGATTTGTTGTTCCATTTCCTCGTATGTGTCGTCCTCGCCACTTTCGTTATACATGTACATATAGAAATCTGCATACCGGGCTTTTGCCGTCTCGTGGCGGAGATGGTCAACGCACTTGTTGCGTACCAGCGAATACATATAACTGGTAAGGTTGAACTGTTCTTTCTGATGGGAAAATGCCCATGCCTGTTCAAAGGCATCGCCTACAATATCCCGACACACTTCCTTGTCACCTATCATTTGAAAGGCAAAATAATAGAAGCGGGAATAGTTTCCCTTAAAAAACAGTTCAAACTCAGTCTCCTTTTCCAATACTCCGAACGTTTTGATTCCTTTATTAATTTAGTTGAGAGTTGCGTGCAAAAATAGTATTTTTGTCTTTATTTCAAAAGATTTTAGTGAAAAACCGAAAGAAGGAACCTGTCGGAAAAAGAAAAATGTCAGTTCCCTTTCTGCATGCGTTCTTTTTTGGTGTATTCGTCTTCCTCACCCAGTAATGCATTTTTTAGCTTGTTGGCAAAGGCTGTGACATAGGCTCCGCCTACAAATTTATTATAAAGGGTGCCGTCCGGATTTATCAGCAGATAAGTGGGGTAGACTTTGACTCCGAATTTGTTTTTGAGCATTTTGCCGTCGCCTGCTTTTTCCATGTTGACCTTGATGGTGACGAACTGGTAATTCATGAAGTTACCGATCCGGGTGTCTTTGAAAGTGGTGTCCAGCATTTTTTTGCAGGGAGCGCACCATGAAGCGTAACAGTCTACAAATATACGCTTATTCTCCGCTTTTGCTTTTTTCAGGGCTTGTTCATAAGAGATATCATGGAACAGGACACCTTTACCTTCATCATAGACGGTGTCTTTCTTCTGTGAATAATTGTTTTCGACACCTTTTTCTTGTGCTGCTATCCAAAGTGGCAGAATAGCGAATAATAGTTGGATGAATACTTTTTTCATACTCCGATTTCTTTAAGTTATATAAGTTTATTATTTAAATCGGAAAGGTATGCCAATCGGACACCACGGAATATTATTTTTCATGATTTTGCCCTCATACCCTCATAGTTTGCTTGAAACTCTTTATTCATCGTTGTTACAGCTATGAGGGCAGAATGATAAAACACCCTGAGGGTAACTTTTACCCTCAGGGTGCTAATTTCCTATTTATCCCGTAATCGGTTCATTATTACCATAATAACCGCTTCCCGGCACATAAATCGGTTGCATCACTCCACCCTCATTTTTCAGCTTTCCTTCATCACGTAGCCGTCGGATATGCCTCATAGCCGTGCTTCTTGCCATTCCGCAGAGATTCTGGAAGTCATATCTCCGCATGAACTGATGTGTCTGGAAGTATTTCGTCAGTCTCCGGTCTATTTCTTCGTTGGTCGGTTGCGAGAAGTCCAGTCCGCCTTTCAGGCTTTTGACTTTCAGTATGCCGAACTCATTCTTCAATGTCTGGTCGGCACGAAACAGGATAGATTTCAGTTTTACTTTGGTCGCCTTTCGTTTCGTGTCAATCGTTACCGGTTCCGTACTGGTCAGGCAGGGGCGGAAGTAGCCGATGCCGTCCAGATGTACCTGTTTCCCGTCCGCCAACTCTTGTCCCATGATGTGGGAAAGGGCGTCGAGTACGGCGGGGGGACCCCGTGGCGCC
>ERZ791659.183-NODE-183-length-48715-cov-4.02067_pt1 | contig 48715 bp, 42 predicted proteins | sample MGYA00510053_ERZ791659 | MGnify/ENA primary metagenome ERZ791659 (study PRJEB30046, sample SAMN00715192) | human gut metagenome | study: EMG produced TPA metagenomics assembly of the A metagenome-wide association study of gut microbiota in type 2... | reverse complement strand
GGCACTCTGCTCTCCTCATACCGGTCTTCCTGCGCTCTTTCCTCTGCCGGGTACCCGCAGGGAACCAGCGCGAACGCATGAAGATCCTTGGGAATATCCAGCACTTCCCGCACCGCTTTCATTCTGCCTTCATCCTGCGAAATTCCCATCCAGACCGCGCCAAGCCCAAGCTCGTCCGCCTCCAGCAGAAGGTTCTCCACCGCCGCGCTCATATCGATATTAAAATATTCCGGTGCAATCCCCTTAGACCGGAAGCACGGCACAAACACGACCGGCGCGTCCTTCGCACATTTTGCATAAGGCGAAGCCTCTGACAGCCGCCCGATCACCGCCTTGTCCTTCACCACATAAAATTCCCACGGCGGCTGATTGCACGCGGACGGAGCCGCCATCGCCGCCTTTAACATCAGATCGATTTTCTCCTGCTCCACGTCCCTGTTCTCATATTTTCTTACGCTGATTCTGTGAAAAATACTGTTCATCCCGTATCCCTGTCCTCTCTGCATGTTCCGCCGGCGGTCTTCCCCTCTCTTACCGTCTGCCATGCCCGGCTGTCCCTGCCGCGCTCTGTCTTATGTCCGGTACGCCATGTTCCGGCTGTCCATACTTTTTATCTGTAATCTTCCGACACTTCCATGTACTCCCGCTTCCCGCTGATGTAATCGGCATATGCCAGTTCCGGGTCTTTTCCCTTAAAAACCGCACAAAGCCCGCACATATTGCAGTCGGCAATACACGGAAACGTCTCTTTTATATATTCTCTTCTCTCCTCCTCCGTGGAAGAGGCTACCTCCGGCGGTCTCATCGCCGCCTCCTAATGAACCAGGCCGGAGTTGCTGCGATACTCCCCGTTCAGTTCCCGCAATTCCTTTTCGCCATTGATGTACGGTTCGTAAAAAGCGTCCACCGATCCGCCGCCCAGATTGTCGCAGCCATTGCAAAAATCGCATGCCCCGCCGCACTGGCTCAGCCCCTCCTGCACAATGCGGATTCTTTCTTCTCTTGTGGTGTCCTTGATCAATATACTTTCTCGTATGTATCTTGTATCTATTTTCTTTGCTTCCGAATTACTATTACTCTCGTCAGTAGTTATTGTATAGTAATCATATATCTTTCTGACATAATCCTTTCTAACACATCCCACTTCATATCGTTTGGTAGTAAGCATATCTACTGCATTTGATATTGATATGTGTCTTTTCCTATGACTTATTAAGACATCACACGAATCATAAGGCTATAGTTCGCTTTTATGATACACTTGCAGAAACTCTTTGCAATCGAGAACATAATTATAACCATGCAATTGATGTATATATGAAAAATACTGAACGAAAAATAATCAATGATAATGAAGCGTCCATTTTGATTAACTATAACCAGATTATTAGCTTCTTTAATTCTTTTTTTGAAGAGATAAGACCCATCCACAACAAAAAACACGGCGCATTACCGGATGACTGTTATTATACCACGATTTCTCCGTACTTGTTTCTTGACTATCACATCGTAATTGCTCGCCACGAATTTATAGCAGACATAATTGACGAAGAACATATAAAAAATTATCCGCTACTGCATAACAATAACATATTTGCCGAAAAATTTAATCTTGCAATTACAGATACTCTTTTCAACAATTATGATAAAAGCCCAAATTTGCAAATCTTCCTAATCTCCCTTTGCTTAAATTGGGATTTATATCAAAAAATTTTTAACGATAAAGTTCTTCTGAATTATTTGATTACACATTCGCAATCAGTAACCAATGAACTAATAGTATCGGATGAAATTAAGTTTACACTTTCCAATATTCCATCATTACAAATTATGGAACGGGCTGTTTATTATGCTTACCTTCTCAATTATCAACCTTATAATAAACAGCGAATCAGTAAATCAAAAATCCAGAATTTTGTAGAAAAATCCTTACAGGAAAATTCTTCTTGTTTTTGTTTTTACTTAGACCATAGTCCAACATTATTAAACCTTACAAAACAAAACTTTATTAGTCTATTTTGCTATGCCTGTAGTCTTATGTGAAAACATTATACAAAAAGAGAGACCCAACAATTGCTTGAGTCTCTCTTCTAAAGCATTACACATCAACTATCGCCAACCAGCATTTACTTCTGTAATATCTTTACTTGTTCTAATACTTTGGCCTCGATTTCCATCATGTAATGTGTCATGTATGGATAATCAATATTTCCTTGATTATCAACCGGAAGCTTTATTTTTAAAGCCAAAATATCCGTTCTTGTCATTTTAGAAATAAAATCATATTTCCCAGCCAATAATGATTTCATAACAGACGTTAGAAACATACTTTCATATTTGTTCCAACAATGATTTTTAGCATACATTCCTTGTACATGAGGATAACCGACAAAATCTGTTTCTTGATAAAAAAAGGAGTCTGTACTTTTTGCCGCTGTATCTGTAAATGTAATAACTCCGGCTCTTTCTGTACACTTCAAATTAGTATATCCGCCAATTCCATTATTGAAGCCAGAATTCACTACAACTGGGTTTTTCCCATCTTCTTCAAACAAATCAGCATTAGTAATCTTATATGCTTTGGTTGGATGAATATCAAACAAATCTGATATCACAAACTCCCCCCATTTACTGGTATCCATAGCATGCTTATCCAACTGCCTTATTCCATCCAAAATTCTTATATTCGTTCCAACCTTAGTTCCAATTTTTTTCATATAAGCTTCCATATAGCCCCAATCCGGTTCTAGATTCTCATCAACAGGAAGCTTTACCACAATATTTTTTGCCAGTTCTCTGGTAAACTTATTTACATAATTGTATCCCAAATCATCCGCTCTACTATGAAATACTGCTTCAAAAAATTTCATTGAATATTCCGTCCAATTATTCACGTATTTCCCATGCGGATACATCCCTTGTACATGTGAATAACCGACAAAATCATTAGGTTGATAAAATATAGCATCTGTTGTTGTCGTGTCAGAAAACGTAATAATTCCGCCTTTTTCATTGCACGGCATATTAGTATACCCACCGATTCCGTTATTGTAAGACGAGTTCACCACCACAGGATTTTTCCCATCCTCCACAAATAATTCGGCATTAGATAAGGCTCTTCCGTTTTTTCCATTATAATGCTTTGTTGGATGAATATTAAATAATTCACCAACGCAAAATTCACCCCATCTATCCGTCTCCATCTTACCCATAACTACTTGCCACCTTTCAGCAGAATAGATGCTTCATCCTCTGTAGAAACTATCTCACTACTATACAGCACCTTTTTAGCCAATTCCTCACTAAATTTTTTGACATCAATGCCGCCTTTATACATTTCATAATCCATCATAGTTTTTACAAAATCTTCCTCAAAAATTTCAAAAGGTTTTTCTGGAACTTGATATGATAAATGCTCACTTGGGTTTATTATTTGTCTTGTATCAAATTGAGCATCAACCCCGTCATGAATAGCTTTCACCCAATAGTCCTCTATAGCAGACCATCTGTTTTTTACATCTTGTCGTCCTTGGTTTTTTACTGTTTCTAGTCCATCTTCTTGGATATAATAACCGATAATGTTCTGCTTGTTTTGAGGTTTCCCTGCTTCAAACACGAAAACAGACGTAGTCGTGCCAGAAAATGTCTTTTCTGGCAACTTTATTATCGTTGTCACCTTATGGTTTTTAAGCACTTTATTGCCATACAACTTATCTTGTAACTCTGTTTCCAATTTCTTATCCGGTAAGATAAAAGCACACTTTGTTCCTATCGGTACACTATCCAAAACTGTTTTCACAATTGACATACATCCATAGGCGCGTTCAAATGGTGGATTCATAAGGACTTTCGTAATTCCTTTTATTTGATTTTCGCCTTCAAGTTTTACTGAAATTTGCCTTATCCACTCTGCCGCATTCTCTTTCCTTGTATCAAGTTGCTCTAAATTGGTTTTTCCATCTTTATGTATTAACATATTAGCACAGGCAAGAGCATATATTTCTCTATCAAATTCAATTCCATACAACTGTTTTGACTTAATTTCTTTTGCCTTTTTTGTATTAACACCACCTGCTTCTTTAATCATATTACACATTGCTTTTACAAGAAATGCTCCAGAGCCACATGCCGCATCAAGAACCACATCTGACTGGTTAACATCTATTAAGCGATACATAAAGGAGGTAATATGGTCTGGTGTAAACACTTGTCCTCGCTCCGACTTCCCTTTATAACGATTAAATTCATTAAAAAAGATAGCCATTACATCCTCACCATTCCACTTATCGGAATTAATCAAATTAGCAATTTCCGTAATCCAATCAATAAAATTATCTATTGCTTCTTGATTGTTTGTTGTATTCATTCGTATTTCAGAATATACCTCGCATAGCATATCTAATTTTTCATTCTGTCGCTTTGCTTCCTTCAACGATTTTGATAATTGACTAAGAATCGTTTGGTGAAATAAAGAATACTCTGTTCCTTTATGCAGAATAGCCCCTTCTTTAACCGCTACCAATGCACAGGCGGTAAAAATCATTCTATGATTTAGATTCTTTACTCCAAATTCTTTATGCAGACAAGAATTTAGCAGCTTAGCAGTCAATGTCAGAGACATCCAGCTCACCAGACATTAGTTTTGGTAGTATAGCATCTCTGAGTTGTGTCAATTTTTGATTTTCACAAATATTTGCAGCAATAGAATCATACATAGGTGTCACAATAGCACAGAAATCTGTAATTGTCTTTTCATTAGGAAGTACAACTTGAAATTCCAGCGTTGCACTTGGCGTTGTACGCTGACGGCTGTTTGTAGACCCAGTAGTATGTGCACACATCCAATCAGAGAAGCCAGAACTATCAATAATAGAGAATACAAAATCTTTATATGCTGGATTAAAAGCCTCGAAGATGATAAATTCTGTTGAACTAACTGCAAGCTTAGAAATGCACATTGGGCGCCATACTCTTTTTGTCTCAGGATTTAGTTTAGAAATCATAACTGAGTTTGGGCTTAATATATATTTGTTGCTTTTAACCCTTGAAGCCGCTTCAAAAACAGGATATTTTTGGTTGTCATATGCCGGAATGCTGTAATGCTCCAACTGTGTCTCAGGATTTTGGGTCGGAGAGAAACTATTTGTTTTGATAGATACAATATCTCCAAGTTTAGAAATTATCCAGTCAGATGGCATTTCTCCATTAAACGGTTCAAAATTAACAAACCAAGCGTTGTATAAAGTCTGCACTTGCTGCTCTAAATTCTTGTTTATACTTTCATTAACTTCAAGTTTCTCATCTAAAGCGCCCAGTAATGAAGCAATTTTATTTTGCAACTCTATTGTAGGAATTGGGACCTCAAATCCATTAAGTATTTTTGCAGTCAAAAATTTTGTAGCTGTTCCTTGGGAAATCTGCTTAAAATGACGCAAACACATCTTCAGTGCATAGTATAAATACCGGAGATTCACCCTTGATGCATCACATGATTCAATCACGTATGTTCTTTGATACGCATTGAATTTTCCCTCATAATACTGTATATGAAAATTTCCCTCTGCGTTATTACCCGCAAGAATAATTGCTTCTGTATCAAATGCGTATGTATTTATTCTTAAAGGCTCCGGTGCGCAAGTAAAAAAAGGATATTTTCCTCCTGTTTCAGCAGCATTTGAATTTAATTTTCCTGTTGTAAATTTTGCTATATCACTTAATTTAAATACCTCCATCACGTCACCTTCCTAACCTATGTATTTCCTATGCGCCTGTTTAACATTGCTCTGCTTAACCATTGCATACTGCAAAGTCGTATCAATCCGTTTATGTCCTAGAAGTTGTTGCAGCTGCTCAATCGGCATTCCTTTATCAATTGCCATCGTTGCAAGTGTTCTCCTAAACTTGTGCGGATGAACTTTTTCAATATCCAGTATTTTACCCATTTCTCGCAGTCTGGTTTCGATACCCCCAATTTTAATCCGCTCATGCGGTGAACGCAGCGTGACGAACAGTGCCGGATTGTCATCGATTCTGCTATTGATATAGTCCTGTAAATGAATCTTTGACCTTGCGTCAAAGTAGACAATACGCTCTTTATCACCCTTACCAAATACAACACACTCCCGCTCGTTGAAATTGATGTCCGCCTTGTTCAACAACACCATTTCCCCAATACGCATCCCGGTTGATGCCAGCATATCAATAATTGCCAAATCCCGCAACTCTGTGCAATTATCTCGCATTTTCTCCAACTCTTCATCCGTATAGGTTTCCTTTATATTGGTTGCAGTTTTCACCTTATGAATACGACGAACAGGGCTTTTTAGGATATAATCCTCATCCTCCAGCCAAGAGAAAAAACTCGACAATATTCTACGGATATTATCTATTGTCACACGGCTCGACTGATTTTTGCTCTGATAATCCGTCAGATAAGAGCGTAGATCTTCCGTCTGTATATGGCGGATGTTCTTTTCAATCGAAGTTGTCATTGCTTCTATCGTAGTGCGGTAATACTTCAAAGTCTTTTCTGAACAGCCCTCTATTCGTTTTGCCGCCACAAAATCATCGATCATTTTCGGATTGTCATTCGTTGTTTCCTTTCCTTCCTGCTTCGTGATTTCACAACCGAATAAAGTGTGTTCCAACACTTTCTGTAATTCTTTCAACTGCGCATTGTCGAGATGTGGTAGCATCTGCTGCACCACATCAGAAATAATCTGTTGTTTCATAAGTCGTTCTCCTTCAATTCTATTTCCAGAGAACGACTCAACGGCAGTTCCATTGGTATATGCTCCTGCCGTTGGTAGGAGTTAAATATAATGGTTATTTAATGCGATTTTTCTCGCAGAACTCTATCATTTTATTTATAATAAATTCTGCATCAAATGTTGGTGCTGAAAGTCGGGCTCCGTTTGACATTTTTCCTCCAATGCTTTTTCCAAGATCCGTCAAAATCCAATCTCCAAACTTATCTTTCACAACCAAGCCCATGTCTTTCCATATTTCATAGACATCCTTTGTCGTATAATTACATAACATTTGTGCGATAAACCTTGCCGATTTTCTTTCCATAAATAAGCTCCTTTGTAGAAATAAACAATTATTTATCTTCATTGTCAAATCATATATCCTAGATTTATCAATCGAATTTGGCACAAATAGTTTTGTATAATAATCAAGCCTTTGAAGTTTTGAAGCCGGCAATTCCATTTCTTCAAGATTCAAAAACACTCTAATGTCTTTTCCGTTGTATAATATTCCTGTAACCTTTGAATAATGCCTATTTGCTATTTCAATATTCTTCTTTATTTCGTCTTCCCACTTTTTCTTTGATATATCTTCCTTTTCAGACTTTGTCTCCAAAACAACAGCAACACTATTTTGATTATATGGCAATAACCACCCATCTGGTTTATCACTTATGCCTGCAAAATCAGTTGTTCCCAACTTTGAACCTAGCTGAATAAAAGTAGTTAACTGTCCTACTCCCGATATATATTCCGAAGTATCGACATTCTTCCCCTCTGAGTCAATAAATCCCAAAGTAATTCCTGCCTCATTTCGCACTTGGTCTTCCGTTCTGTATGACATAAATAATTCCTCCTAAACGTACTCTTAGATAAACCTAACACTATATATGTGAGTATATCATACCCTGTTTACAATAGCATAACTACCAGTTTTTCTCAACAAAAAGGAATCTTTGCTATTTCAAAGATTCCTTTCAGCGTGTTCTCTTATGCAATTATATGGTCGCAAATCGGTCGCAATTTCCAACCTCTAATCTCTCAAATCCTTATAAATAATAGCTTTATTTATCGAGTGACTTCATTGTCGGGATTTCAAATCAATTTAATTTACATTGACGCTTTTTCCTTTAATAAAGCCTTTTTCGGTGTTCCAACATTATTATAATAACATATTTATGCTGATTACACCACTCGAATTTGTCGTACTCTTGTCGTATGGCACACATTTTGTCGTACTCTCGTCAGTCCATGCCGGACTCTTTCCTAAAATACATCTAAATTGTGTGCTAAATTTTGAATTGCTTCCTGCTTTTTAGTATCGGTAACTTCCGCATAAATATCCATGGTTGTTTCGATATTTGCGTGTCCCATAATAGACTGAATTACCTTTAAGTTTGTTTCATTTTCGCAAAACCTTGAACAAAAGGTATGTCGCAAATGATGACATGAAAAATGTGGTATTATCACAGGCTCTCTGTGCTGTTTTGCAGCTTTTACCACTTCTTCTGCATTGTGTGCTTCATATATACGCTTGATTGCTCTGTTTACAGCTTGCGGATTATGGATATTGCCAAAACGATTCATAAAGATAAATCCTTTCATCCCATCAATCACTGTTTCATTAAATCCATGTTCCTTCTGGTCATCCAATTCCATCTGGAGTGCATCATAAACCGTATCCATCATCGGAATCGTGCGTATACCAGCTTCTGTCTTTGGAAGAGATACAGCAAATGAACATATCGGATGTTCTTTGAACTCTCTACTGTAATAAACCACGCTATGATTGATACTGATCGTCCTTTTTTCTAAATCAATGTCTTCCCATCGGATACCGATTGCTTCTCCTATTCGACAACCTGTTCCAAGCAGAAACTTAAAAAATGATGCCCAGTGGTAAAATGTAGGACTTTCATCAATATAGCGTATAAAGGCTCTCTGTTGTTCCACTGTCAAAGCGTGTCTCACACCATGATTTTTCCCCGGTTGCTTTTTAATCTGTGCCATTACTCCATCGCTTGGATTAACACGAATGATGTTATCACGCACAGCAAGCTGAAATGTCGGGTGTAAAACAGTATGAATTGTTTCTAGCGTATTTATCTGCATTTCCTTCTCTTTCAACAAATGCTGATAGAACTGCAATACATCAGAATACTTCACAGCGGCAATTTTCTTCTTGCCAAATCCACCTCGTATAAAGCGATCATACATATATTTATAGTTCCGCATTGTTGTTTCCCTCAACTCTGCCTTTGTCGATATATATCTGTCAAAAACAAAATTGATTGTAGATGTTCCGGCTGCATACGCATCCAACCCATCAAGCTGATCTTTCATCAGTTTAACTTCTCTCTCCCGCAATTCCATGATGTCCTTAGAATAGATGCTCCGGCGCTTTCCTTCCGGATCAACATAAGTATATACATACTTACCATCGCAACTGCGTTGAGTTTCGCCTTTTCTTAATACTCTCCCTTTGTTATCCTTTCTTGATTTCGCCATCTCGTCTCCTCTCTCAAGGAAAGAGATTTTGTACTAGCTACTCAGCCGGTTTATCCATTGCATACTGCATATCAATCCCTCTTTGTAGCACCTGTGTTATGGTCATGTCATGTTTGGACGCATATCCTTTCAGTCTTGCAGCTTCTTCCTCCGTCAGTTTTAATCCGATAAGAGTTTTTTTAGGATTATCCGACTTCGGTCTACCTGTTCTAGCCACAATATACACCTCCATCCATTTCATAATCATTATACTTTCTGTTTAACCAAAAGTCAAGTGAATTTTGGTTAAACCAAAATCTTTTCCTTGTCTGCAAAATTTATTTCACCCGAAATGACTCAAGATATTGGTCAAACACATCAAGGTCTACTAACACCATTCTGTCTATCTTCAGAATTGCTCCCGCATCTTTGGCAAGAGTCTGAAATTTATTCATACCCATGCTGTACATTTCTGCCCCTTCCTTATATCTGACCAGTCTTTTCTTATTTATTGCCTTTGGCTTCCTCTGCATTACTCAAATCCTCCTTAAATTTAACACGCATTTTATCTGCCAATGACAACCCACAATTCACTTGCCGGCTCTCATAGGCAGATAAAAATGCAATACAGGTGACAGATCATTACTCTGTCCACATCGGTCTTGCACCGTCATTCAAATTGACCGAACTGCAAATTTCCTTACAATCCGGAAGTATCATTATCACGGACATGCTTCATCGCCCTGTGTTACTGCCACACATTTTGTCAGATCTTCTCGCTCCATACCTTTGCTTCAATGTAATGTTTCAACACTTCCTCACGTTCACTCCTATCAAAGAGCAGGTACATCTTGGCGAATCTACCTAGTGGCTCCACATATCCTCACGTCCTGTACGCAAAAAATATTCAGTTGTCAAGGTACAGGATGCATACGCAGCAATCAGCGAATGGAAAGGGACACCGCTGACCGCCTGCTATGCAACTTCAAAAGCCAATATTTTCGTAATCAGCTTTGTTTCTAATCTGCGACGTAAAGTTTCATCAACACAGTAATGCGGATTCCCGCACTCATCATAGAGCTTTCTTGTAGACAGAGCTGCAATATAGCCCTCGTAATGTTTCAAAACCTCATTGATTGCTTCCACATCGCCGGAAGCTGCTGCCGCAATGATATGGTAAGGCAGCAACTTTGAACATTTACTTGATTTCTCCATTCCTGATTCCCTCCATAATCTTTTTTAATGCCTGGAGTGAGCTTACCCGGTGATGATGAATGGTACTTCTGACAAGATTCATGTGCTTTGCGATCTCCGTATCTGTCATATCCAGAAAAAAAGACAGCAAAATAATATTCCGCTTCTTTTCCGGCAGATACTTCAATGCTTCAATGATCAGCTCGTCCTTTACCTCAATATCATAATCAAGGACACGAAATACCTCTGATTCTGCTATGTAATCATCCTCAGTATTCAACCGACTCAACTCCTCCTGCGTTAGTTCCGAGAAAGAAACTTCATGCTTCTGCCGATAGCTTCTTGCCCGTTCATAGTCAATCATTTCATTCTTTAACAGGGTTTTACAAAAGCTGTCAAACTGTTTCCTTATTCTTAACTGCTTTTCGGAAGAAGATTGCTCCATAAGAGTTCACCTCCTTCCGCACCCATTTGGAACAGAGTGAAATATCTCCCTTTCACTCCGTAGCACGAATGGAAATATGAACAGCGTCGAAAAATCGACAACTTTTTGAAAAAATTTTATGTATATAAAAAACGCCCTTGCAGGTACATACCCACAGGACGCTTCCTATATCTGATATTGAATTTTTACCACACAGTACAAGTGCGTATAGTGCACTTTCAATGATATACTTTGCCGCATCTGCTGAGATGCGACCTATAAAATTACCTTTCCACGCAAAAAGCCGGACAGGTTCCTAAAAACATAAAAATATCCTCTAAACTGTTCAGAACACATAACTCTCCCAAACACATTCAAAGGATAAAACAACGTGAAAAAACCTTTGAATACTGCGTTTTTTTATATGCAATATCCAAAGTTCCTATATTCTATTAGTGCATTATACACCTTTGCTAAAGTGAATTATTAGTGCATTTCCAAACCAAAACGTGCACTATACACTATACATGGAGGTGCATATATGGCTAAATCTAAGAAAATTGATAAAGACATGGGTTTTCGTCTTAAAAAGGCTAGACTGGATCAAAAGCTGACATACGATGAGTTATCAGAAATGTCCGGTGTTTCCTCAAGGTATATCAAGGAAATTGAAAATCATGGCAATATTCCAAGCCTTGAGAAATTGGGGCAACTGATTCGTGCATTACATATCTCCGCTGATCCTTTCTTTTATCCGGCAGCTCCAACCGACAATTTGGATTATCAAAGGCTGCTGGTCTATCTCTCACAATGTACAGAAGAACAGATAACAACGATTCTTGCCATTGTGGAAGCCTATCTTCGGACATATAACAAACCCATAAATTAGAATAGCAGAAAGATTTTGATTTTAACTTGATTGTTTCTGAATTATTCGGGAGAAAAACAGGGTGGAAGTTCCATGATCGGACGCTCCACCCTGCTTACTTATTTCATTATTGTATTCAATAACTCTTTTACCTTAACACTCTCTTTAACAATCCCCAGTCCGGCAAGTATCTGTACTGCATCTACTATCCCCTGATAATAGGCTCTCTGCTGCTCCTGAAAGTGCGCATGATCTACAATATCCATATAGTTTTCTAAAAAATTTCTCTGCTCTGTAGAAAGGTCAGATAAGAATTTTTCATATTCCCGGTTTGCTTTTTTCAGTTCCTTATCCGCCTTCTTTTCTTCCTCTGTCTGTATGGAATACTCCCGTTCGCCTGCATCGCTTTGAAGCTCCTCAAAAATATCAGATAATCTTTCAAATACTTCATTCATTTTGTGTCCACCTTTCTCTAAATAAGTATTGCATTTTACAGGCAGTATTATCAATCCAAAAATTTCTTACACCAATATTTTTTCGCACTTCATCTTTAGAAGTATATTATCAAGATTATTCCGTAAAATCAATCATATGACACTTCATCTTTAGAAAGTTGGTGATGATATGAAAATTTACTGGAATAAAGAAAGCAATTCCAAAAATCTGATAGGTCAGAAAGTAAAAGAATTGCGTACAGAAAGACAGCTATCGCAAAAAGCACTGGCAGAACAGCTCCAACTTGCCGGATATGAATTTAGCGATTTGACCGTATTACGAATCGAACAAGGGACACGCTTTGTACCAGATTATGAAGTAGTTGCCCTTGCTGAATATTTCCAAGTATCATGTGAATATCTTTTAGGTGTCAGAAGCGAAAAATAAGCAGTGATCTGTATTTCTTCATTTACAGACCGCTGCTTAAATTTTTGTTGAAACGATAGCCTACACCCCATACCGTCTGTATGTAGATTGGCTTGCTCGGATTGTCCTCTATCTTTTCCCTTATGTTGCGGATATGGCTCATGACAATGTTATAATCGCCGAAATATGGTTCTTTCCATACAGTATCATATATCTGCTCTTTGCTAAATACTACTCCAGCATTTTGAGCTAACAACAATAGAATTTCAAACTCAGTATATGTCAGTTCAACCTCATTTCCCTCACGAACCACGTTCCGCTTATACTTGTCAATACAAAGTCCTTCAAATTGAAGTATACCTCTATCTTCATATTCCAAAATCTCTGTTCTATTACCTATACACGACAAAATACGGTTAACTATATTTTCTTCATCGTCTTCAAATGTTAATACTAAAATTTTCATCATTCATTTTTATAGTCCGCCCATAACTTTTAAGACTATTCCGCCAACAACTGACAGTTTTTTATATTGTAACTACTGTTCTTGTTTGTAAATTGACCGTAATGCTAAAAGCAATCCGAAAATCCCGGTTAATACAATAGAGATTATCCCAATTACAATATAGGGACTTTCCACCTGACAGATTGCTACCAAAGAAACTGCTGTCCATGGTACGATACTAGCTAGTAAAGTCATTTCCATAGAAATATTAAACCCACCAATTAAAACTCCTGTAAATCCAATAGTCACTAAAATAGCAGGATAAAAAAGTTTTCTTTGCAATATCGTCACCCATAATAAAGGCACTAACGTTACGAAAGTCAACAGACCAAATTTTGTAAACATGATAATTATCATTTTTACAAAATCGGTGCTAAATTGAGCAGGATATATCAAATTGCTTCCTATGACTGTCATGATTTCTATATAGCCAAGCAATACAACATACCATAAAAACCAAACCATTAACTTTGCAAATACAAAAGATGCTCTTGAAACAGCAGCAGAAAGTATATTCGTTAATGTCCCTGATTGATATTCTTTCTGCACGAAATTGGTAATAATTAGTCCACTAAGCAAAGATAAAATTAAAAAGTTTATTAGACAGCAGGACATTACCCAATCCATAATTTCAGATGGTGGCGTAGACAGAAACTTATCCTTGATAATTATTAAAACAGGTATCAATATTGATATGATTGTTCCTGTATAGAACATCGCATCTTTCTTCAGCTTTAGAATTTCTGATTTGAGTATATTAAGCAAATCCTTTCCCTCCTGTTACTTTCTTGAAATAGTCCTCAAGACTTTCTTCGTAGGTATGGGCTTCCGATACCTCCAATCCATTTTCTACAAAAGCAGCAATGATTTTATTCACCGGCAGTCCAAGATTATAAATCCGTAAATCATTGTCATTTTGTATAGAGAAATTATCCTCATGAAAGCGACTCTCCAATATTCTTGCGGCCTGTGCAGCATCAGATAGAATAAAATGGATATATTTACTGTTCCTTTGTTCCAATTCTGCAAGGCTATCTTCTTGCAACAATTTTCCGTGGTCAACAATCCCAATCTCATCAGCCAGCAGCTCAATTTCAGAAAGAATATGACTGGAAATTAGAATTGTTTTTCCCCTTTCGTCGCAAAGCTGCCGAATAAAAGAGCGCACTTCCGCAATGCCGATCGGGTCAAGGCCATTGATCGGCTCGTCCAAAATCAAAAGTTCCGGGTCATGCATGATCGCAAGGGCAATTGCCAAACGCTGCTTCATACCGAGAGAATACTGGGAGAACGGCTTTTTGTCCTGATAAGGCAGACCGACTAATTCCAGAGCGTCTTTGATTGCGTGTCGGTTTGGGATGCCGCGCAATGCAGCAAAGATACGCAGATTTTCTGTTGCGGTCAGATTTGGATAAAAGCCGGGAGATTCAATCAGGCTGCCAATACGGGGCAGTAATTTTCTTTCATTCCCATGGAAAGAGGTTCCCCACAAATAAATTTCACCAGAAGTAGGCTGCGTTAGCCCCAGCAGCATTTTCATAATCGTCGTTTTCCCGGCTCCATTCCTGCCAAGCAGACCATATATTTTCCCTTTTGGAACATGAATTGCTATATTTTCAGCAGCCCAATTTGTGTCATATTTCTTTCCTAATTGTTCTGTCTGAATTGCATAATTCATTTTTATCACCTGCTTTCATAAACTGATTTTGTAGCAGCGGCTACTAATTTCCGTTGAAGCGTCCAAAATGCAATCACCTGAACAGCCAATACAACCAGGGACAACAGAACCGCTAACATCGTAATGACAGATATATGCGTAACGGAGGATACCGCCATAAAGCGGTTAATCATAAATGTAGCTGTAATGCTTCCACAAATGGTTGGGAAAAAATACACCAATGCAATCTGCTTTCGGATCATTTTTTTCAGTTCTTTTTCTTTCAGCCCCAAATATATCGCTCTCTGATAGCTGGACTGATCCTGTAAAATCGTTCCTGCAATTTTCAGACACATAATCATGGAAGCAGACACAAACGCAATCATCGCAATAAAGAAAATCAGGAGCAAGTAGACCGAGCATGATTCCAGCACTACGTCAATCTGCGTCGGCTTTGCATAAGGATAAAAGTCCCATTGCCTTGCTGTATAAAGTTCATTGCCGGTATAAGGGATGAACACTTCCGAGTATCCCTTGTTCTTATCCTGAACCGCGGCTTCCTGGTAATTGTCAAAAATCTTGCCATCACTCAAATTTACGATTTCCCGTATCAGATCACTTTGAAATGCTTTGCTGTTTTCCGGGTGATCTCCGTTAAACAAATAATACTGAAATTGATACTCTTTTCCCAACGTATTCTTTAATTCAGCGAAGGTCTTATCATTCAAAATTAAAAACATACTGATTTGTGCGGAATTGTTGATTCTGTTTTCTTCTGAAATCAGCATTTCCTTTTTCAGGTGAAATTCCTGATGGACAGAAGGGTTATAAAACTTTCCCTGCTCCTCAGAAAATGTCTGAAAGGTAGCGTCGTCCGAGTCTTCAAAATATCCAAATCCGTTTTCCGATATGGATAAGTTTTCGCCTGTCAATGCTTCAAAATCGGATTCCGACAGGACAAATTCCGGTCCCCACTCGTTTTTCTCCACATTTTGATACTGATGTTCTCTGCCGATTAGAAGAATATCCAGACTATGCCAATCCATAGTTGATATATCATTTTCAGCCGCTATCAAACGGATTCTGCTTTCATCTAAACTTTTTTGCTGTTCACCTGTCAAAACCGCATAATCATAGGGATCTTCTTTCACTTGATAGTGCAGTTCCAGAAAACTGATCCCGTTAAAACAGATGGAAAAAACAGTCAGGGCAATCAGCAAAGAGGAAACAAACAAAGATAACGTATATTGATTTCCTTTTTGCCTTACAAGATTATAAAACAGGATGTTTTTTCGGTATGCTTTTGGGAAAAAGCGTTTCATCACCGTTCCGATCGTCGTGATCTGCGCCGTGAATAAGTAAATCCCGATCAGGCTGATTCCTAAAAACACTATGGAAATATGCTTCAGACTGCCTATCACTGCGGTAATATTAAACAGAACTACGCCCACAGGAATTGCAATCAGCCCCAGAAAACCAAGTGCAGGGCTTGCTCCCTTTACTTCTTCATTACCAGAAGAAGAATGGAGGATTTTCATAACATCTGCCTTCGATAAAGCTACTGTATTTTTTACACTAAGAATCCCCCAAGCGAAAATCCAGAGTGAGATTACAATCAGGATTCCCGTCCACCCAATCGTAAATGTGTGTTCCGTATAAGAGAGAAACAGCGTCAGAAAAGACCATACGGCAAACGAAAAAGGGATAGACAAGGCAATTCCTATGAAGCCGCTAACCGCAAACACCAGATTAAATTGTTTATTGTGCATTTTTGTTACTGCTTTGGGCGGCATACCGAGTGAGAGGAAAATCCCGATTTCACCCATTTGAAATCTCATAAAAATTGCATTTGCATAAAAAAGAAATACAAGAATACCTACCACAGTAATTGCATACATACCAAGCGCAATTACATAGGTGGAACCATCTGTCATAAGTACATCTGTGATTGCGGGGCTGAAAAGCAAAACGCCATAAGCTCCGGTCATAAGAATCGCAAAGCAGACAGAAATACTTAAAATCAGATAACGGCTTTTATTTTTCCGAATCATCTTTTGGGCTATTTCATTCAAAGTCATCTGTCCACCTCCACCGCTTTCAAAAAATCTAAGATTTCATTCATAAACTGGCGAGGCTGCGAAGTACGCAATAGTTCTTTCACGATTTTTCCATCTGCTAATGCAATCACCCGATCTGCATAAGACGCAGCGATAGCATCGTGTGTCACCATTAAAATTGTGGCGTTCAATTCTTCCTTGGCAAGCAAAAAGGTTTCAATGACAGCCATACTTGACTTGGAGTCCAAATTTCCTGTGGGTTCGTCTGCCAAAATGAGTAAGGGGTCATTTGACAAAGCCCTTGCGACTGCAACTCTTTGTTTTTGTCCTCCGGAAAGTTCATTCGGATATTTATCAGCAATTTCAGAAATTCCGAATGTATCCAGAAATTTTTGCGTTTTCTGTTCCATTTCGGCGTTCTCTTTTTGTGCAATGATCTGCGGAAGATAAATATTTTCCTGCACGGTCAGTCCATCGATCAGCATAAAGTCCTGAAAGATAAATCCCAAAACGGAAGAACGGATTTCGGCTTGTTTATTTTTGTCCGTATGCAGCATATTTTCAGCACCAATCATTACGGAACCGCTGTCAGCCGAAAGAAAACCGGATACGATATTTAACAGCGTTGTTTTTCCGCTGCCGGATGGCCCCATGACGGCGATGAATTCTCCCTGATTGACCGCCATGTTGATGCCATGTAAGACCGGATATGTGTTCCCTTTTGTAATATAAGACTTTTGTAGATCCGTAACTGTTAAAATTCTTTTCTTCAAATCATCCATACAATAACCTCCTGTTCTGTAAGGCATTCTATCACGCCAATCTTGCATTAACCTTGCCAGAACCTTGCATTAACCTTGCAATTTTTACGGTTAAAGAAAAGAAAGCTGTTTCCTCTTTAAGTGGTGGAAACCTTTAATCATTCAATGGAAAAAGCAAAACAAAAGTTGTGCCTTTCCCTTCCATACTCTCTGCTATTATGTGTCCATTCATCTTTTCTACAAGCTGATATACGATAGATAATCCAAGCCCGCTATCTTTGTCAGAACGTCCTTTGTCACATTTATAAAGACGTTCAAAGATATGCTGTAAATCTTCTTTTTCCATCCCAACCCCATTGTCTGATAGCAGGATTTTCATATTTTCATTTTGCTTTAATAGGGTTAGCTCTATCTTGTCGGCATGACTATGAGCAATCACATTCTGTATGAGATTGTTTAATATTCTCCTGTATCCATCCGGGTCGAGTTTTGCCCGGAAAGGCTGTTCCGGAATATCAATATTGTAATCTATCTTTTTTTCTTCAAATATCGGTATCCAATCGATTAAAATGCCCCTTGTCAATTCCCCGGCTTCGACAGTATTGATATTCATTGAATATTCATTTGAGTTCAATTTGAACCAATCAAAAAGTACGTCTATATATTCCTTCAAGTCATGAGCTTTCCGACATGCTGTTTCGATATATTCATCACGTTCCTTTCCCAAAACAACGCCTTTGTAAGTAGCGTCAAGATATCCTATCAATGTTGTAAGAGGAGTTCTCACATCATGGGAAAGGCTTGTCATTAGTTGCTTGTTAGTTTCTTCTGTTTGTCGAAAGGCAGACAGTCTATTTTCATAAGACACAACAATCTCATTGATTTCATAAGCAATTGGAGCAGCAAGTTCATTTGTCGCCAATAAAATGCGCCTATTCCCATTCCCATTTTTTATTTCTGTCAATACTTCTTTCATTTCAGATATTTGCTTTTTTACACGGTTGATAGCAAGACTGGACAAGAAAACCGATACAATGGCAACGACAATCGCTATTATAGCAACTACTTCCATATCAACATCACACCTCCCTGTTAAAGCGGTAGCCAATCCCTTTTATCGTTTGAATATATTGGGGTCTGCTAGGGTTTTCTTCTATTTTTTTCCGAAGTCGGCTGATAATTGCCATGATATTGCTGTCATCATAGAAATATTCTTCTCCCCATACTTCCTCATAAATCCGCTGCTTTGTCAGTATTTTTCCTTGATTTTTAACGCAAAATAAAAGTAAGTCAAATTCCTTTGGGGGAAGCTCAAAGGTTCCATTAATTGTAGTAACAGAACGATTATCAAGGTCGATTTTCAATCCGTCAAACTCAAGTTGCTGCGGAGCTCCGTCCTGCTGATTAAATCGGGTATAACGGCGTATGAGCGAAACAATGCGTGCTTTCAGTTCATCCATATCAAAAGGTTTTGTTAAGTAGTCATCAGCTCCCGCCCTCAATCCTCGCACTTTGGAAGCACTATCGTTTTTAGATGTGAACATTAAAATAGGCAGGTTGCTTTCTGCTCTGATTTGTTCTAGTGTTTCAAACCCGTCCATGCCAGGCATCATAACATCAAGTATCACAAGCTGATATTCCTTTTCTTTTAATTTTTCCAATCCCTCTTTTCCAGTATTGCAAAAATCAGCTTCTAAATCTTCCGCCAAAACACTACGTTTAATCAAAGCACAAAGTTCCCAATCATCATCTATAATTAAAATATTATTCATGCTTTTGCTCCTTTCCTTGCTTTGTCCGTCCATCAACTGGCTTTTGCGCTGATTTGGGTATCAGCCAAACCGTTCCCATCTTTACAGCACCGGGAATACGTCCGGCAGAGCAATAATAATTTATCCACCGAGGTGTTACACCCCATTTTTCACTAGCTTCTTTTAATGTCATATAATCCATATCTATCCCTCCGAATGTTATTATAATTCGTTTTCTCGAACAATACAAGCATATACTCTTTATCCATGGCACACCTTTTAGGAGTGCCCAAAACATACTTAGCAAGCACTGCCTGTGTCATGAACAGGCGAAATCCCCCACACTTTCCTATCGTCTGTGTGGTCGAATTTCCATAGGGAAGTATCCCTAACCCTCTCTCGATTTTTCTTCGGTTATTCTTCATTTTACCGTCGAAATGCATTGACCTTTCTTACCGTTTTTGCTACAATTTGCTATGGGTAATTACACCCAAAATTGAATAAAACACAAAGCAGGCTGTTGTAAAAATCGAACATTTTACAGCAGTTTTTTTGTACCCAAATTTAGAAAGGACGTGGCACAATGGCAAACCGAAACCGCACCAATCCGGTACAATTTTATCTCAGTGATGATGAGCAATACATTCTCAATACCAAGTTCAAAGCATCCGGCATGAAAAGCATGTCAGCCTTTTTACGCAAACTGATTTTATATGGATATGTGTATGATGTCGATTACAGTTATCTGCGAAATTATAATACAGAGCTTGGACGAATCAGCTCAAGTCTGAATCAGATTGCAAAACGGGTAAACAGTACCGGAAACATCTATCAGGACGATATGAATGAAGTAAAGGAGTTGATGAATGAAGTATGGCATACACAAAAATCCATGCTATCAAAGCAACCATTGATAAAGCAATAGATTACATCTGCAATCCCGACAAAACTGATGAACAAATCTATGTTTCATCTTATGCGTGTGCGCCAGAAACAGCAGCGATTGACTTTAAGTACACCCTTGACCATTGCAGGGAGAACAGTCCTAACAAAGCCTACCATCTGATACAGGCTTTTGCTCCGGGAGAAGTCAGTTATGAGGAAGCTCACCGCATTGGAAAAGAACTTGCTGACAAAGTTTTAGAAGGGAAATATTCGTATGTCCTCACCACACACATTGATAAAGGGCATGTTCATAATCACATCATATTTTGTGCTGCTGATAACATCGAGCATAACAAATATCACGACTGTAAACAGTCCTATTACCACATCCGGAAACTAAGTGATGAACTATGCAAAGAACATAATCTTTCCATCATCATTCCGGGTGGTGAACGTGGTAAAAAATACAAAGAATGGCAGTCTGATCAGAATGGCTCTACTTGGAAAACCCAGCTTAGAAGGGACATCAATTTTTGCATCAAATCTGCTTCCACATACGAAGATTTTTTACTTTTAATGAGAGCCAAAGGATATGAAATTAAAGGGGAATCTTTTGAAGAAGGTGCTGCCAAATACATCTCTTTCCGTCCTCTGGATAAAGAACGTTTTGTCCGTGGCAGTACGAAATCGCTTGGTAAGGAATACACAAAGGAACGTATCCGAGAACGCATCGAAATGAAGCGTGAGCGAAAATCTGTTATTCCTAAAAAAGACTACTCTGCCCGCAGGCTCATTGATATCTCGGATGAAAAATTCCAAAACAGTCCCGGACTCCAGCAATGGGCAGTTATCGAGAATTTGAAGATTGCTGCACAAAGCTATAATGAAGTTGGTTCTCTCTCCGAGCTGAAGCATCAAATTACTGTAAAAACCGAAGCCGGAAAATCTGCCAAACAGAGCGCTGTGAAACTGGAACATCGCATGAAAGACCTTGCAGAAATCATCAAATATGCCGAGCAATACAAAACCAACCGCTCCTATCACATTGCCTATAAAAAGTCAAAGAACCCAGACGCATATTTCCGCCGATACGAAAGCCAGCTCATTCTATATGGCGGTGCAAGACGTGTACTTGAGCAGGCAGGGATAAACTTAAAAGGATTAAATGTTGATAAGCTAAAAGCAGAATATCAGGAACTGATGAAAGAGAAAAATGAACTGACTTCCATCTACAAGAAATGTGAAAAAGAGGTTCAATCATTAAACCGAAAACTAGAAAATCTGAATCAATACCTCGGTCAGACACACCCCGATTTTACCTCAGAGCAGTCCAGGAAAAAGAATAATCACATCTTGTAGCTTGTTAATGTTAAACCCATGTATTATACTTAATTTATTATTACAAATGTTTAGGAGAAACTATGGCAAATACAGATTATAAATCACCCGATGCTTTAATGCGACATCTTAGGGATAATGGAATTTCCATCTCAGGGAGTTCACAAAAGCAACAACTAATCAATACCGGATATTTTCATGGATATAAAGGATACCGTTTTTTTGTATCTTCCTCTAACAGACTTCCATTCACTTCATATAATGAGATTAACGCAACCATACAATATGATACAAAATTAAAATCTCTTTTATATGGAAAAATGATGTTTATAGAAACTGCACTTAAAAATATTGCGTTGAACACCATTATGTCAGAAATTGATTCCAGCAGTATCTATGATATGTACGATAAAGCAATCAGCAGCTACAAAAATGCACCAGCCGGAACCCGTGAAGATATAAAAAAGAAATACCAGAACAACAAACTAAATCTTCAAGGCTCCATACAAAATGCCATTGCTGCTGCATACCGAAAAGAGAATCCGAAAATCACTCATTTTTATAATAATGTCAATTACAATGAAGTTCCTTTATGGGCAATATTTGAAATTCTCACTATGGGCGATTTTGGATATTTGCTTTCATGCCTAACCATTGATATGCGTGAAAAAGTATCCCGTGCAATCGGCATCAATCTATCAAGTGATACTTACCGGGAATTACTTTATAAATATGTATATGCCTTAAAAGATTTAAGAAATGCCATTGCTCACAACGATGTGGTATATGATACCCGTTTCAAAAAAATGGACCCTTCAAGACCAATGAAACAATGCCTGATTTTAGAAATGGGGATGCCGTACATAAATTTCAAAACAATCGGCGATTACATCATCCTTATCTGTTACTACTTAAAATTACTGAAAGTCTCTAAAACAGAGATCAAATCATTCATCCGTGAATTTGAAAAGATTACAAGAGAATACGAATCTTCTGTAAACCCGAATGTTTCAGCTATTACGATTCATCCTGATTTGTTCTCTCGCTTAAACATCTTAAAAAATTCCATATAATGCTTGCATATTTTACCTGCCTATAGTATATTATAGATAGCAATTGGGGTATGTGTTTGCGGACACATACTTGGAGGAGTCGGAGTAATCCGGCTCCTCTTTAATTTTTAATAAAAAAAACGGTAGTCAAAAGGGGCACCTAATGACTACCATATTTTTATTCTGCCGCTTCCAACACTAATCCGGCATATTCTTCATCACTTATGCTTTCCAGTTTTCCTGCCACACGCACCGACAATTCCACAAGCTCATCATCGTCGATATGCTTCATAGCCTTATGAATGTCCTCTATAACCTTTGTTCTGCTGTCACTCTGAAAAATACATATCAAATTCGTTTCTTCTACCGTAAATGGATTATTCATATTCCTATATTTCCTCCCTGTTCGTCTTTTTAGTTTTATCCTGCTCTTTAGCATCTTTATTCTTCCCCTGTGCCACTTCCTTCTGTTTGGCTGCAAGTCGCTCTTTTAAGGAAGAACGTGCCTGCGGTTTTTCAGACTGTTCTTTCTTTTCTTCCTCACGATTGAATTTCTCCACACCATTGTTGAGCCTGTCATCAATCATGTTATAATTCTGCTCCTCCAGCTCCTCGATCTTGGCAAGCGGCTTATATTCTGCCAGCTTAGCAATCAGTTCTTTTGCCTGTCTTTCGCTGTCCTCGTCAATTCCTTCATCAATAGATGTCTGCAAAAAAATCTGTAATGGCTTCACATTACCACTTCTTATATCATTTGCAATCATTTGAATCTGTGCTTCCCTGTCCGGCACCGAATCTCTGTATTCAAAAGTGTCAATATCATAGGATAACTGGTCAAGCTCTGCCGCAAGTGTCTGTATCTTCTGCTCTTTTGTCTCCATATCAATCACATCTTTCTCCGGATATGCCGCAATCAGCTTTTTAATTGCGTCCTGCACCTTTGGTGTATCACGAAGCTCCGGTGTGTAATTCAGGAAATCAACATCAATTCTCTTGCCGCTTACAATGTCTGCCTGCTCATCTTCCCATTCTTCTGTCCCTTCGATGTGCATATTGACACCAATCGAAGGAATCCCCTGCATACGGGAAGGATCAATGGCATTGTAGAGCTTCATAGCTTCCTCTACCGTTTCAATGCCCTCATGGAATTCGCCCATAGAGTGAATTTCTCCACACTCCGCAACTGTAAATGTGATATGGACTGTCTCCGGCTCAATCACAGGCTCTTTTTCCAGTTCAGAAAGCACTTTTCCTTCTGATGCAAGTGTGTTTTGTTCCTGCACCACTTCTCTCCCCTGCGTGACAAGCTGATTGTTGATCTGTTCCTGCTGTGCCTTCTCCTGCAGGTAGGTTTCCACCTCCGGCAAATATGTCTCCAGCGTTCCGGTTTTGCCCTCTGTAATCGGGTTAATATCTACCTGAATACCTGCGATGTAAATGCTGTCCTCATGCAGCATATTGAAAAGGTCATCTTCTCTGGTGGAACCGGTGTATTCCACAACCACATCCAAGTCCGAATTTTCCTTTTCAATACCTCTGCACCGGCTCCCGGCTACTACCACATCCACAATTTCTGCATCCAGACCGTACTCGTCAATCTGCGACTGCACATAAGCATATACCGTCTTTTCTATATCCTCTGCGCTCTGTCCGTCCAGACTATGAAACAGTTCTTCTGTCTTTGCCCGGAAATCTGCAACCACATCCGGATTGTTCTCTCTAAATTCTGCCTGCTTTGCTTCCAAGTCTGCCTGTTCCACTTCCTCCGCTTTTTCTGAAAGCTCCTCATAATCTACAATCTCAACCTCAGAACCCACATATACTTCACCCTGCAAATACTCATCACGATAATACTGCTCTGTAACCGCTGAAAAGCGTGGTTCTTTCAGGTCTGCAATGACCATATCCATTGCTCTTTGAATGGTAATATCCGGATTGTCATATACACCGCCATCCAGTAAATGATACTGCTCATTCAGAATGGAGTAATCGTATCCACCATCACATTCGTGCATAAGGATATAGCGGTCTGCGATATGTACCGCAAACTCTGTCTGTATTTCGTTCTCCCTGCCCTCCAATGTCAGCATAAACTTCGGCAGTTCCGTAAATCCAAAAGAATCAACAAAGTGTGCGCTGTTCTCGCCGTCCTCATGCAATACTACAATGTCGCTGACGGAAAGCGAATGAGCCTTATAATCTGCAGGGTGGTCAATATTGAACTTTGTATAGATTGCTTCCAATGTTTCCGATTGTGTCTGCCCCTGCAATTCTGCCAGTTCTCCCATATACACGAGCTTATAATTTTCCGGCAATACTGCATCAAAATTATCCTTGGTTATTCCCATACGCTTCAAGCTTTCCGTTCCTTCAAAACGAAACTTATCCAGTTCCGGATCATCCTTTAACTGATAAATGCCATATTTATCGCTATTTCCATACAAAAGCTGTGCTTCCCTGTTGGAATCACTCTCTGAAAGTTCTTCCTGCATCATCTGGAGCTTTCGTTCATTCAGCCAGTCCCCTTTTTCAATACCACACATCCCGTCATGTTCTGTAATCTGTTTTCTGTCGGACACAGTAGTCTCTGAACCATCCGTATGCAGAAGATACACAGGCAAATCATCGTCGAACAGCTCCAATGCTCTCTCCTGCGTCAACGGAAGCATTTCATTCCATGTATAACCATATTCCTGCATTTCAGGTACACCTACCATGCTATCCGGGAGTGTGTCGATTTCTGCCTGTGCATCAATCATTGCTAATGCGACATCCTGATTTCCATCCACTTCCTGTGCATAGATATGTTCTGCAAGCTCCCTTGTTTTTTCAATGTTCCCCAGCTTGTAGGCATAATTTACAATCAGATTTCTTTCATCATCGGAAAAGGCAGGCTGTCCATGCTCCAACCGGTTAATGATATGCTCTGCCTGTTGAATGACAGACAATTTCTCCGCATCCGTCAGACCTGCATCAAAATCGTATTCATAATCCCAAAAGTCCGGCATATTTCCGTTTAATTCCTTACTACTGGACGCAAGTAACGTGATTTCCGCTCCCTGTTTTTCCATATATGAAAGGTAATTGCCATCCCATTCTTTTTCATCAAGAGAAGCCATATCTTTGAGCATTTTTCTGACATCATCCCTCAACATATTTGTGATTTTCAAAACCTCCCATTCGCTTTCAAAAATGGAAGCGAACTTAACAACCACATCATCGGCATTGATCGGCTCCATTGCCTTATCATAGACCGCCTTTCTCTCCTTCATATCAATCAGCTCATCTGTATCTGTGTTATAACGCACATCCAGATGATACTCTCCGTACTCTCTGGAATCCTGATTGCCGATTTCCGTTGTCCATGCACCCCTGCTTTCCAAATATGCCTGTATGCTCAACTTGTCATCGTCTGTCATTTCTGACAATGCCTGCATCAGTTCCGGTCTGTCCATGCCATATACATCAAGCAGACTGAACTCTGAAAGGTCAGTATTCTGTATGAGGAGAATATTTTCCTTTGTCTGTTCCTGTGATACTTCCCTATTCCTTTGTAATTCCTGTAATTGTTCCTCTATCCCGGTAATCAACTCCGAAGCTGTCCTCCGTATCGTATCCATGGAAGCTCTCAGTTCCTTGGTATCTCTGCCACTGCTCCATCCGGCAATATATCCAAAGGAATAATCGGAAGTGTCCACTCCAAAATGCTGGCATACCGTATAAGCAATGCTCTCCGCTTCCACCTCTTTGGTGTTGCGGTCTTTTTTCATCTGCTCGTCCTGCTCCACTTCCTTGCTGTGCAGCTTGGAATGTGCCACTTCATGGATCATGGTCTTTAAGGTCTGGCTCTCGCTCATGTTTTCCTGCACCGCAATCCGCTTTGCTTCCCTGTCATAGTAGCCTTTGGAATCTCCGGCTATCTCCTCCAGTTCAATCGGTACTGGCGAAATAGCTTCTATTGCACGAATCATATCCTGATAGCCTTCCACATCTGAAAGAAGCTCCTTTGCTGTAAGTTCCGGTATCGGCTTTCCGTCCGTCTGAGATAGGTCAAAAACGGATACTGCCCGGAATGCCGGAATTGTTATCTCGACTTCCTCTTTCTGCGGATTTCCGTCTTTATCAAGTAAAAGTTCCTGCGTGACCGGATCAATCTTGTCCCGCTCCTCTTTTATTTTATATGGTGCAGGTGCAAGGATACGGATTGCCTTTTCCCCTTTATTTACATGACGCTCAAAATTCTTCTGCCAAGCCTTGTATCCGGCCACTAACGTAGCGTCAGGCTTTTGCATCGCAATTAAGAGCGTGTTGTTAAAACTGTAATTATGAAATTTTGACATCGTTCTAAGATAATTGCAGTAACTGTCACTGTTAAATAAATCCTGCAATCCCTGCTCCAGTTTATCCGTAAGCTCCTGCACACGCTGTTTTTCTGTATTATTTTCTGCCATAAATGACCTCCATTTTGTACGATAAAAGGCAGCCACCACTGACTGCCTTTACATCAACTGCTATAACATTTTTAATAATCCTGCTTTTATTCCCAATCCGAATAGTGCTGACAGGTTGGGAATAAAGTTGGGAATAAAACTTTTTTTATAAAATCTGATCTTTCCCCTTTGCCTTATCCACTGCATCCCTTCCTGCAGATGTCCCGGACACCCTTGCCTTCATTGCTGCGAGTTTTTCTTGCAATGAAGTCCGTTCTGCCAGTCGGTCTGACAGCTTACCACCCATAGCCGTTTTCCCAAGATTACTCTGCTTTGCTGGCATATCTGCGACCTCGTCCCTTTTGTTATCCACTGTTTTCACAGTTTCCTGTGGTTTTTCCGGTTCTGCGGCTTCATCATCCATACCAATCGCATCATCACCCTTTTCATCCATGTTGAGTAAAGAATTAAGCTCTGCCAAACGCTCCAGTTTCTCGGCAAGTTCTGCTTCCTGTGGAAATGGCTTGTCTACCTCTGCTTTTGCTGTTTCAAGCTGATGTTTCACATTGAATAGCTTCATCTGTGCTTCCTCAAGCTGTGAAGGCATGGCTTCCAGTACATTGTTGATTCTTGTGATATTTCCAAGCGGATCAGAGCCGACTTCCATCGGGTGGCTCATTGCACCTTTGACATTCATCACAAATTTATTGTTAAAAGAATCAAAGGTTACATTCAGCTTAAATCCAAGATATTCACCTACATCCGCACTGGCATTGATGCCTTTAATCTCCTTACACATGGCTATGATTGCAGTTCCAGCTTCCTTTTTGTCGGTGTATGATTTTCCACCCACCTGCATAAAGAACTGCTCCTTATCCTCCGGCTTATTTTTCGCATATTTATTCATATCAGCGGTAAAGCCTTCGATACGCTCCTTGAAAATGGCGATCTGATGCGGATAATGTTGTGTGATGTTATCCTCCAGCCTGTACTTCTGACTGGTATGGTTTGCCTTCATCAGTTTCAGCTTCGATACCTGAATATCGAGATCCATTTTTTCTTTTATGTAGGGATTACCTGTGGCAAGTGCCTTGACTTCTGCATAGGAAAGTGCCGCTTCGTCCACATCCTCACAGCTTCGCACTGGGGATTTGCTGGTCATGATCTGTCCGATGAATTTCTGTTTATTCTCGATGAGCTGCCACGAATAACTGTCAAACGTACCTTCCGTAACATAACGAAATATCTTGACCTTATCATTCTGGTTGCCCTGTCGTAAAATACGACCTTCCTGCTGTTCAATATCAGAAGGACGCCAAGGCACATCCAGATGATGCAGTGCAATCAATCTGTCCTGCACATTCGTACCGGCTCCCATTTTTGCTGTGGAACCTAATAAAAAACGAACCTGTCCGCTTCTTACTTTTGCAAACAGCTCTGCTTTTCTAAGTTCTGTATTGGCATCATGGATAAATGCGATCTCCTGCTCCGGCACTCCTTTTTCCATGAGCTTATTTTTTATATCCTCATACACATTGAAAGTGCCATCGCCCTTCGGTGTAGAAAGATCACAGAAAATCAACTGTGCTGACTTCTGCTCTTTGGTATTCTCCCATATCTTATAGGCTTTCTCCACACAGGTTGCCGCTTTGGAATTTTCCTCATCCGGAAGCATATCGTTAAGTAATCTCTGGTCAAGTGCCAGCTTTCTTCCGTCATTGGTAATCTTTAGCATGTTGTCCTCGTAAGGCTGTACCTGCCTGTCCCGGACTGCTTCGGCACGTTCCGCTAGGGACGCTACCATTTCTTTCTGGAACTCGCTCGGCTTTAGAACCACATTTTCATATTCTGCTTCCGGCACAGGAAGTTTTAACATATCCGGTGTCTGAATGTCCGCACTCTCCTTGAAAAGTGCAATCAGCTCCGGCAGATTGAAAAACTTCGCAAATCTTGTCTTTGCCCGGTATCCGGTTCCTTCCGGTGCAAGCTCTATGGCTGTCTGTGTTTCTCCAAAAGAAGCCGCCCATGCGTCAAAATGTCCCAGTCCCAGCTTCTGAAGCGTTCCATACTGAAGATAACGCATATTCGTGTAAAGCTCCGTCATGCTGTTGGAAATTGGTGTTCCGGTCGCAAAAGTTACACCCTTGCCGCCTGTGATTTCATCAAGATACTGGCACTTGGCAAACATATCAGATGACTTCTGTGCTTCTGTCTGTGCGATACCTGCCACATTCCTCATTTTCGTGTAAAGGAACAGGTTCTTGTAATTGTGGCTCTCATCCACAAACAGTCTGTCCACACCCAACTGCTCAAAGGTTACGACATTATCTTTCCGGCTCTGGTCATTTAATTTATCAAGACGCACCTGCAATGCTTTCCTTGATTTTTCCATCTGCTTAATGGTATAACGCTCCCCATTATCCTTTTTCGCCTGTTCAATGGCAAGCTCGATCTCATCAATCTGCCTTTCAATGGTTGCCGCCTGTCTTTCCTGTGATAACGGGATTTTTTCAAACTGGCTATGCCCGATGATAACGGCATCATAATCGCCTGTGGCAATACGGGAACAAAATTTCTTACGGTTGGCGGGTTCAAAATCCTTTTTCGTTGCCGCAAGGATATTTGCTCCTGGATATAACCGTAAGAAATCACTTGCCCATTGTTCAGTCAGGTGGTTCGGCACCACGAATAATGACTTTTGACATAGTCCCAGACGCTTGCTTTCCATTGCCGCCGCTGTCATTTCAAAGGTCTTTCCGGCACCAACGCAGTGTGCAAGCAGGGTATTATCTCCATACAGTACATGAGCAACCGCATTTTTCTGATGCGGCTTTAATTCAATATCCGGTGTCATGCCTGGAAATTTCAGATGCGAACCGTCATATTCTCTTGGTCTGGTGGAATTGAAAAGCTCATTATATTTTGCCACAAGTGTCTGCCTGCGTTCCGGATCACGGAATACCCAGTCCTTAAATGCCTCCCTTATTGCTTCCTGCTTCTGGCTTGCAATCATGGTTTCCTTTTTATTGAGGACTCTCTTTTCCTTTCCATCCTCCTCAATGGTGTCATATACTCTCGTATCTTTGAGGTTCAGGGAATCTTCCAGTATCTTATAGGCATTTACCCGGCTTGTACCGTATGTCATGTTGACAAGCGTATTGCCATAGTCCGCATTTTTGCCCTTTACATTCCACTCTCCGGTTACACCCGAAAACTGCACACCTATCGTATCCCTGCGGAATAAATGTTCCGGTGTTTGGAAGATGTCACGCATAAAATCATTGATATACTTTGGATCAATCCATGTGGCACCGATACGCACCTCAATCTCCGATGCGTCCAGCTCCCTCGGCTGTACCTGCGTAAGAGTCTGCACATTTGGGGCGTATTCCGGATGATTTTCCGCATAAGTGGCTGCTATGGCAAGTTTCTCACGCACATTGCCACTTAGATACTGGTCTGCTGTCTCCCAGACATCGGTAAGCGGATTCTGAAAAATGACACCACGAAGCTCCTCAGTAAGTGTATCCTTATCTTTTCCGGTAAGTTCTCCCATAAAATCAAGGTCGATTTTAGCTTTCTCTGCTAAAGATACTGCCAGCGCTTCACTTGCAGTATCCACGCTTGTGACAACCTCTGCCCTTTTTATGGTACGCTTCGTGAACATATCCGCTTTGCCTTTGAAATTGCCCTCATCATCAAGTTTTTCCAAAGAACACAACAGGCAATAACTGCTGTCCTGATTAAAGGCTCTCTTATTCGTCTGTGAATTGATCAGACCATATTTCTTAGAAAAATTATCATACAGGCTGTTAAGTTCTTCCTGCTTTTCCTTGATTGCCGCATCTGAATATTCCTCAAGCTGCATATCAATCAGCTCCTGCGTACAGTTACGGATTGACACCATTCCCTTGATACGTTCTTTTGCGGTGTCTGATACTTCCACGGGCTTCATGACAGAGTTTTCACGGTAATATACCTCATTATCGACTACGGTATAGCTGAAATTCTTGACGGACGGATCAGCAGGAATACTCTGCCTGCTCATGTCATCCGCAAGCTCCTCATCCAGATCAATCGTATCAATCTGTCCTGTAATATTTTCAAGTGCTTTTGCTAACTGCTCCGCAAAAGGTCTGCTGTCATCTGCCCTGCAGGTGCTTTCCATGCCATAAGGACCGGATACCATTTCCATCTTTCCTACGATCTGCTCCGGGTTCTCTGCAAAGTAAGCGTTCATTGCAATGCCATCTGCATCCTCTCCCAGATGTACCCAGTCCGGCTCACGCTCTACCATGCGGTCACGCTTCTGGAAAAATAATATATCCGAAGTCACTTCTGTTCCTGCATTTGCCTTAAATGCGGTATTCGGAAGTCTCACCGCACCTAGCAGGTCTGCACGCTGTGCAAGGTATCTTCTGACCTCCGGACTTGCCTTGTCCATAGTTCCCTTACTTGTGATAAAAGCAACCACACCACCGGAACGCACTTTATCCAACGTCTTTGCAAAGAAATAATCGTGAATCAGGAAATTATTTTTATCATACTGCTTATCTGCCACTTTATACTGACCAAAAGGCACATTTCCGATTGCCACATCAAAGAAATCATTCGGATAATCGGTCTTTTCAAAGCCTTTGATCTGCACATCTGCCTGCGGATAAAGCTGCTTTGCAATGCGTCCGGTAATGCTGTCCAGCTCTACTCCGTAAAGCCTGCTCTCTTTCATGGAATCCGGCATCATACCGAAAAAGTTGCCGATACCCATGGAAGGCTCCAGTACATTTCCTTTGGAAAATCCCATTTTCTCCAATGTTTCGTACATCTGGCGGATAATGACCGGACTTGTATAATGGGCATTCAAGGTACTCTCCCTTGCCATGCGGTACTCCTCCGGTGATAGCAGTTCCTTTAACTGGTAATATTCTGCTGACCAGTTTGATTTGCTCTCGTCAAACGCATCGGCAAGACCACCCCAGCCGACATACTGGGATAAAATCTGCTGTTCCTGCGGTGTAGCATAACGGTTTTCGCCCTCGATCTGCTCCAACAGCCTGATTGCTGCAACATTTCTCTGGAATTTCTCTTTTGGAGAGCCTTCGCCCAAGCGGTCATCGCTGATATGGAAATTGACAGCGTTGCTTTTATCCGGTACTGGTTTATTTTCTTCCTGTGAAGGAAGAGTAATCGGTTCCCAGTCTCCTGTAAGCACCTGTGACAGCATTTCCTCTGTCTGTCGGTCTGCTTCACCATTCTCCAGACGCTCACGGGCAGACTGCGTATCTATACTGTCCAGTTCATCTTCTGTCTGTTTTGTAACAACATTCTGTTCCTTTTCGTCAGAAAACTCCGCTTCTGCTTCCCTGCCACTTTCTGCAAGCTCATTCCCCCAATCCATTGCTTCCTGCAAAGTCGAAAATGTCTCCAATGCCGGACGGGTGGTGTCTGCCGTATCATAAATAGCATATCCGTCCACTTCCTTATCAATCCAAAGGAATATTCCCTCTGATAAGGTTGCACTCCACTGTGTCGGATTGCCATATTCATCATCTGCATCATGTACCACATGCCATGATAATTTCTGCGATTCCTCTTGTGAAAATTCTTGTTGTGGCTCAGTTTCATCCGGCTCTGCGATACCATCCGTCCCCTCAAACCTTGAAAACACCTCTGCTTCGTGTCGGTCAATATCTTCCTCTGCAATGACATTGATATAATCGTCCTCTACCTCGCTACGCTCCGGCTTATGGTCATATTCAAAGGTTTTCCCATTGACCTGTGCATAATAAAAACTGCTGTCCTCAATGTCATTTCCAAGCAGATATTTTTCTTTTTCACTGCCCCACTGATCAACCGGGATACATTCATATCCATCAATCGTGACTGTTTCCTGTGCTTCTTTCTCTTTTTCCCGAAGCACATTGATATATCTTCTTGCCTGATTGGTAAAGCCATCCAACACCGCCGGGTGTGTACTTAAAATCAGATCATTGTTCTGCCACTCATTTTCCGCAACAATGCCCTTTGCCCAGTCCTTATTGTTCCGTGAAAAACGACCATCATAATCAAAATGCGTAACCGTATTTGCAAGAACAAATTCCACACAGTCAATGCCATATTTATCTATGATCTCATCTGCGGTATTCCTCGGAAGTACAAAACCGTTGAATTTCTCGGCAATCAAGGCTTCGATGTCCTTCTTACATTCAAGTCGCTGTCCATGCTCCAGACGAGAAAGTTCTCGCTGTCTTGCTTTCTCTGCCTGTTCTTCCTTATAAGCCTTATAGTTTTCCTTCCCCTGTGGAGATAAGTATTTATCCTCTTTGATCAGCTCACGAAGCCTTTTTTCCACAACATTCCAGTTCAGAAGCACTTTTGCATACGGATTGCCATAACTGCCTTTCTCCAGACGGATACCTTTTCCATCATGTTCATTATGGGAATCATCATTGCCCGGCAGTCCGCCGGAACCACCACCAATGCCATATTCATTTTTCAGAAAAGCAACTGCTTCTTTCTGGTCATGTCCTTCCATGAAATACTCATAAATGCGGAAAGCTCCATGCTCATAGCCGCTTCCTCTGCCAAGTGCATAGTCAATTTCATCCTGCGTGATAAAATCTTCCTGTGCTACCTCCACCGCATCCGGCAATGGAAATTCCTGTCTCTCCCTGTCAAGGTCTGCTATCTCCGATAACAGATATTCCGGTGATTTCACATGCCGCCATTTTAATTCTGCTTCTCCAGAAGCAAGGCGGTTTGCCGCATCTTCCAAAATATTTTTAAGCTGTTCCCTGCCCTCATGGGTAGAAAGAAGTTCCATGAGTTTTGCTTCACTCTCCGGATAGTTTCCGGCTTTTAATCCAAGTTCTTCAGGTGTCTCATCCATGCCATCCCGAAGGAAGAAAAATATCTGATTAGCAACACGGTTTCGTTCCTGTGTGTCCACAAGAAATGCTTCACTCGCACTCATATAAGTGCCATTCTCAATCATAGAGCGAATATGGCTCTCCACATCTTCCCAATCCATCGTGACAATCGGTGTTTCCCTTGCCTGTGTTCCATAGCCGACACTCATACCATGCTCATCAAACCACACCGACACCGGATTTCCATTGATTTCAAAGCCTTTTCCGGTCTGTCCGTACTCATTTTTCAGAAAATCTACCATCTGCTCGGCATTTCTGCCCTCGGTATACTTTGCAAAAATTCGCTTTCTGCTGTGCTGTTTTCCTCCGCCACTGCGAAGAATGGTTTCAAGCTCATTCTGCGGCAAAGAAAAAGCAGCGGGCATGGTATATTTCATACTTGCTTCCGCTGCTGCGACTGTTCCGACCTGCTCCTCAAAAGAAGGAAACAGGCTAAGTTGTGTAAATGTGGGTTCCGGTGTGTCTCCCCGGAGCGGTGTATCTGTTACAGGCTGTAAACCAGCTCGCTCAATACCACTTCCTCGGCTCTGCTCTGAATGTTGTTCATCTTTGCTACCCAGAGCATCTGATCGGCTTCCTTGAGCTGTTCGGTCACTCCCTCTGTTGCCGCCATCTGGCTTATCAGCTTCTCCATTCTCTCCTCTGCCTGCTTCTGGATCGTCAGCAGGTGTTCTTTCAATGTCCCTTTCAGAAGAAACGCTGAGTACACGCCCCTGTGGTTCTCCTTCAGATAAGTCTCCCTCATCATTCCGTACTTCGTTACCGTTCCCTCCGGCTGAATGTCTGCCTGTAATGTCGGGATCAGATAATCCCCGTTCTTTTCGTATGTCAGATTCATTGCTATTGCCCCTTTCTACGCTATTTTGATTGTTGTCAATATATTCCTCATGTCCGCTCTCGCTTTCACGCTTTAACGCATTGTAGTCTATTTTAGAAGTATTTGCAAGTCCTTTCTGCGTTAAATTTTGCGATTGTTCCTGTTCGTGGCTCCTGTTATATGCCCTTATGGTTCTTCCAATCTCTAAAAGTACCGGTTTTGCAAGCTCATTGGCTGCATCACCAAGTACTGCAAGGGTATCCATGGAATTAAATTCGTGAATAAAATCAAAAGCAAACTCCGAACCATACTCCTGCATATCTGCACCGCAGGCAGATAAAAGTGTAAAGGAAATGCTGTCCGATAATGTCTCCCTCAAGCGGATACCGACATTCTGCTCGTCCAGTCCCTCTAAAAAACTGTCCTCGATCATGTACTGCAGATCCGGCAGCAATTCCTCATAATAATCTGCCGCAATCCTCTCAGCTATCTCCATAAGTCTTTCTTCAAACAGCTTCTTATCATCTGTGGCACCATAGGTCTGCTCCAGACGCCTAATTACATCTTCCTTATGTTCCTCATGTAATTCCCAGAGTTCCGGATACCGTCCGATTCTCCTTGCCGCATGGACATCTGAAACATCAAATACATATTTCAGACGCTTTCCATGTGCATCATCCTCGTCCAAAAGTGCGATACCTTTTGCACCTTTGTTTACCCAGCAGTGCATACGCTCATTCCAAAGCTCAATGGAAGCACACGCTGTTGCGTCCGGTCTTTGTGCATAGATTAAAAGCTGTTCCCGGAATGGATATTTATATAATCTTGCTGCTGTGGTAAGGTATCTCATCCATTCCTCACGATTTTTGACAACCTCGGCTGCTGTCTCTTTTGCCAGAGCCGATATAAAATCATATTTTCTCACGCAGTTCTCCTTCCTGTCATAGATACGACAAAAAGGCAGCCACATACACTACATGACTGCCTTTCCTTTACTTCACGTTACATTCCTATTCCGTTATGCCGAAGCTGAAAGTCTTACTCTCAGCCGCTTTCTTAGGCATAAACCTTGCCTTAACTTCCGCAACCCTCCCCTCTAATGCCTGAAACATTGCGTCTACCTGTTCCTGTGTATATTCGTAGGAACCTCGATTTGCAAGATTCTCCAGTCTGCCAATAGCATCAACCGCCTTATTCATGCGGTACTCGCCAATACGGATAAACTTCTCCGCCTTTGTCTCATTTTCCTTTGCCGCAGGCTCACCCTGCATTTTCTCTGCTGTCATTGTTACATTTGTTTCTTCCATGTGTTTTCCTCCATTTTTTGATAAAAAAATAGAGCGTACAGTTTTCCCATACGCTCTAACGCTGTGTTGTTATTAAATTGTATGTGGTATAATGTCGTACCGCTAAATTAAATTTCTCGACATCCACAAATAGAGAATTGTCTATTACATTTCCCATTATAGTTGATTTTCTAATTCGTCGAGAATGAATTTTTGTGAAATAGATGAAATCATTTCTACAACTTCCATAACAAAGTTCCTCATAAATTCTCTATAACAAATCACAATTTCACCCTTATATAACACTATGAATAACTTCTCTTTATTGCTACCTTCTTTATACTCATCATACTCAAGTTTAATATTAGTTTGATGTACGATTTGATCTCTTAATGATCTTCCTCTCTCGCTACCACAGAGTAAACGAAAAGCATGTGTATCAAGTTTGTCTATTTCACAAAGATATGATTTTAAATAAATAAATTTATCATTTTCATCCTTCAATATTTTCTTTGTGAATTTATTGAAACTATCATTTCTTTCATGAAAAGCTATACAATGAAAAATAGTAGCTACTACATCTAATGCATTTCTTGCAAAAAGGATTGTACTTTCAGTATGATAAAGCAATGTTGTTTCATCATCTCCAAAAAGGCAAGGCATTTCCATGTTCTGTGAGACTTCAAATTCATTTAAATTTTCAATAGCACATTTTTCTGCAAACAACATCATTTTGATTTTCTGATGACATATTACTGCTTTCTCTTTTAAATTGATTTTAGTTTCTGTATCTATACTGGTATTATGTTCAATAAGGTTAAATAGATCATAACCTATTTGTATTTTTGGTATGATATCACCATAGTCCGATGTCAACTTCAAATCAAGTGATACAAGTTCATTTCTGTCTAACCACATTAAGTATTTCTCCTTAACTTTACAAATTCCGATACTTTCCCCACTATACCACAATCACAGCTACATTCCTACCCTTGCTTTCCTGCCTTTTGAGAAAATTCCATCTTAAACTTATACTGGAATCCCTTGATTTCTTTACCATCTTTCGTATAGGAAAATTCCTGTACACTCTCTGGAATCAGGTACGCATCGTAGCTACCCTTCTTGCCTTTTAAGCCTTTTACAAGTATCTTTTTCCCTTGAAGTAGGCTCTTGACCTGCGAATCTGTAAGCGCTACTCCAAGTGCCTTGCCGACATTCATACCACACTTTCCGGTGCAGTATGCTCCAAATTTTCCTTTGACCACATCAGCTCCGCATTTCGGGCATTTTCCAAGCACTTCCTGTCCACCCCTGTCTACAACAAACATGGTTTTCTGCTCATCACTGACACTGTGGTATGTTTTTACAAGATCACTTACCATGGTTTCAATCCCAGACATAAACTGTTCTGCAGCAACTTCTCCTTTAGATACCAGAGTAAGCACATTTTCCCAGTCAGCGGTCAGCTTCGGAGATTTTATTACATCCGGAAGTATCGTGATCAGCTTCATTCCGTCCTCTGTCGGAATCATCTGCTTTTTCTCACGCTTGACAAATCCGTCTTTTACCAGTTTTTCTATTATATCGGCTCTGGTGGCAGGTGTACCAAGTCCTTTACGCTCCACTTCATCACCCATATCCTCTGCTCCGGCTCGCTCCATGGCAGAAAGCAGGCTGTCCTCCGTGTAATGCTTCGGTGGCTGTGTGAAATGCTCAGAAACCTTTGTCTGCTCCACTGCAATCGTCATACCCTCACGAAGCTCTGGCAGCTTCTTTTCTTCCTCTGCATCTGATTTATCTTCTGTGGTCTTATAGGAATTTTTGAAGAAATCCTCAAATTCCTTCCATCCATTTTTCCATACTTCCTTGCCAGACACCTTAAATACTGTATCATTGCAGGTAAGCTCTGCCTTTGTGGAATTATAAATGTGCTTCTCCCCGGTAGCACACAGCAGACGGTTTGCACACAGGGAAAGTATCTTCATTTCACTCTCCGGGATTGCTTTTAAGTCCTGCTTAATAATCTCCATGGTCGGAATGATCGCATGGTGATCTGTCACTTTCTTGCTGTTCAAAATCCTTTTTATATCCGGATTAAACATGACATTCTGCTCAAATAATAAGGAATTAAAGATTGCTTCGATCACATTTCTTGCTGTACCATCCATATCATCAGAAAGGTACTGGCTGTCCGTTCTCGGATAAGTGACAAGTTTCTTTTCATAAAGGCTCTGGGTATATTCCAATGTCTGCTTGGCAGTAAAGCCAAACAGACGGTTTGCATCCCTCTGGAGTGTGGTAAGGTCATAGAGCTTCGGCGGTGCTACCCACTTCTCTTCCTTTACCACAGAAGTGACAAGAGCCTGTCCGTTTTCACAGGCTCCTGCAATCCTTTCTACTTCCGTTTTATCGCTGATATGCCCGGATACCGCATCCAGACCATTTCCAATGATATGAGCCATATAATAGGCTTCTTTCTTGAAATTCATGATCTTGCTTTCACGATCCACAAGCATGGCAAGTGTCGGTGTCTGCACTCTGCCAACCTTTAATGCCTTGCCGCTATATAATACGGTAAAAAGCCTTGTGCCATTGATACCCACAAGCCAGTCTGCTTCCTGCCTGCATAGTGCCGAATGATACAGATTGTCATAATCACTGCCTGGGCGAAGATTATGGAAGCCGTCACGGATTGCACTTTCCTCCATGGAAGAAATCCATAACCGTTTCATAGGTTTTCTGCACCCTGCCATGTTATAGGTCAGGCGGAAGATCAATTCTCCCTCCCTTCCGGCATCGGTAGCACACACGACTGCATCTACCCTGTCATCATGCATAAGTTTTTTCAAAATCTGATACTGCACTTTCGTATCACTTTTCACTTCATGCTGCCATTCCTGTGGGATGATCGGAAGATTGTCATAACTCCATTTCTTCCATGCTTCCTCATAGCTTTCCGGCTGTGCCAGTTCTACCAGATGTCCCACACACCATGATACCAGATAGTCATTGCCTTCCAAATATCCGTCCTTACGCTGTGTGGCACCAAGAACTGCCGCAATGCTCTGTGCCACACTCGGCTTCTCTGCAATTACAAGCTCCATCTCTATTCCTCCCCATTTTCTTCATCATTCTCGTTGTTGTTATCTTCATTGCCATTCTCGTCTGTGTCTACTGATTCTGTATCATCACCACCATTTATGAATGCTTCGTCGGAATCCTGCTCGGTTTCTTCCTCATCATCATAATCGTAGTCCTCGTCAAGCTCGTCCTCATCTTCATCAATGAAGTTTTCCTTTTTCTTCTTGGATTTCACAACATATACCACTCCGATCACAGCTACCGCAGCAATGCCCATTATGATATAAGTAAATCCGGAATTGTCTGTTTTTAGAGTATCTTCTTTCTGCTCACTTGTTTCTTCTGTGCTGTCCTCAGTACTGCTCTCTACATTTTCTGTTCCCTGCTTCTTATCCCCTGCATTATCGGCATTATTGTTTGATAATGCGCTGTCTTTGGTCGGGATTGCAGATTCCAAAGCCGCAGAGTTTTTCGGAAGTGTCTCGCTGTTATCCGTTGTAGTATTCAACAGGTCGTTTTCACTGACTTCGGTAAGGAAATACACCTTTTCATCTTCCCCATCACGGTCAATCACAAGATAAAATACCTTTTCTGATGCAGTCTGGATTGTGTAAAATTCTTTGCCTTTTTCAGAAGTCTGGCTGTCACTGCTCTGGTCTGCACTAGAGGTATCTCCCGTACTTGGAGACTGCTTTGCTGATGTGGAACTGCTTGAAGTTGTTCCACTGCCTGTCTGGGAAACTGTATTTCCATTCACATCCGTTTTTGTATGTTCTGTGACCTGTGCTGTTGCAGAGCTAGGTTTGGTTGCCGACGCATCCACCGGGAGCTGCTGTGCCGGATCTTTTTCATTACTGTCCTTATTCTCCGGATCGGTGTAATAGGGATTGGCTGTTTTATAGATTTCTGAGATGTTTCCCGCATTATCCATGGCTGAAATCGTGAAATACTGATATCCTGCATCAAACTGTTGCAGACGGATATTCAAAGCACCATTCGTATGGTCGGTAAACTCATAGCCATTGACATAGATTGCCTTGATACCGGAATCCGTATCATGTGCCTGAATACTCAATAGACCATCGCTGACTGCCGCATTTAAGGTAGGCTTCGTAAAATCAAAGCACTTGATATAGCGATTTTTCTCATAGGTCTTGCCCTTCTGGTCTGTGACCTGCACATAAATAGTGCTGTTTTCGGAAATCTCTATGTACATATCCTCGGTAATATCTGTCCAGCTTCCATTCTGCCCAACTTTCGCCTTTACTGTCTGAACGGTAAAATTACCGGAAACTATCATATCTTCTACTTTGACTGTCACCTTAGTGGTATCGTTATGCCACCCAGAAGGTGTATTGATTGTGATTTTTACGCTCGGATTGATATAGGTACATTCCTTATAGTTCTTTGCACACACCTCACAATCTTCATCCACCGCATACTGGCTGCACTTTTCTTTACAGGTGCATTTTGCGGCGGGCTGTGTTTCTTCAGACGAATCTTCTGTTGTGCCTTCTGTGGAATTTTCCGTCTTTCCCTCTCCGGTATCTGTTCCTGAATTTTCTTCCCTGCCATTGCCGGGTGTAACTGTATTTTCTGCGTCACTTGCACTTTCCGTTTTCTGCTCGGCAGTATCCTCCGCATGAACCTCTATCGTATTTGTCCTGTTGGCAAAAAATGCCCCAATCGGCATACAAAAAAGTATTGCCGACAGCATAAGGGACACTACCACCCTAGCCGATAATTTTCTGTTTTTCATTGATTGAAACCTCCTTTTCCTGTTCCCGTTTCTGTAATAAATTTCTGACTTCATCCTCACTGAGCTTGTTTAACATCTGCAAACGCTCCGATGAGATTTTATATTTTCGTATGATCTTCATGGCTTCGGCATCCTCCGCCATCTGTTTCTGTTCAGCAAGGTCTTTTTCCTTTTCCTGTAGCTGCGCTATCTGCTCTCTGACCTTTTTAAGCTGTGAATTGATTCGCTCTACTGACAAAAATAATTCCTCCCTTCGCTAATTCAATCTTCCAAAACCATAAAAATGGCTCTGCCAGTAAGAGGTATTGATTGAGGTGTACTGGATTGGATCGCCACAATGCACCATCGTACCGTTACCACAATAGATACCGACATGTGTAACCGGACGTCCTGCATTATAGGTTCCGGTAAAAAAGATAATGTCTCCTGCCTTTGCGTCTGCCGCTGATACCGGAGTACACTGGTCATAAATGCCTTGTGCTGTGGTTCTTGGCAGGTTATGTACGCCGCTGTTTGAAAATACCCAGCATACAAATCCGGAACAGTCAAAACTTGCCGGAGCTGTTCCCCCGAATGTATATGGCATTCCCAGATACCTGTTTGCTTCCCGCATAAGCGTCTGCACCGTAGCATCATCATAGGATTCCGGCGGTATCACATTGCCGGTTCCTCCTCCGGTGCCGCCCGGTGTTTCCCCATAAATAGTCTGCTCGCCTGCCTCAAAATATAATAACGGGTTATAATACTCCCCGTTATACAGACATTCGATATGAAGGTGGCTTCCGGTACTGCTTCCCGTATTTCCGCTTTTCCCTATGTTGTCACCCTTTTTTACACTCTGCCCCGTGGATACATTCAGACTGTCCATGTGGGCATATTTTGTGGTATATCCCTTGCTGTCCGTAATCACCACATAATTCCCATAATAGGAATCGTAAGCCGCTTCCGTAACTGTTCCGTCATGTGCTGCATGTACCATGGTTCCGGTCGGCACTGCTATATCCACACCTCGGTGAAGTTCCTCTGCTCCGGTGTTTGGATTTTTCCGGTATCCGTAATAACTGCTGATATAGTAATACCAGTAATAATCAACCGGAGAAGCGAAAACCTGTAAACCGCCCTTTGTCTCCGTATAGGCTCCAAAGATTTCCGTCTGCTCACTATCCATGCGTCCTGCAACAATGCTTTCCAACGGTGTGACCGCAAGTGTTACTCGAAGGATTGTGACGGTATATTCTTCTTCCTCCTCGTACTCATATTCCTCGGTGCTAGTGCTTCCATCTGCATTTGTAACTGTTCTGGTTCCGGTCTTTGTGACCGTCCTCGTGCGAGTTTCCTCCACTTCCTCGGTAGTAAGTGAATACATGGCATCAAATAATTCCTGAATCTCACTCTCCATTCCTGCGGCAGTAAATTCCGTATGGACTGCGGAAAGATAACTGATCAGTGTGTACGGATCATGCCCGATTGCACCAAGGTTATAATCGTATTCATCATATCCCGGATAATCAGTTTCAATCCGGTCAATCTTATTTTGCAGTTCCATTTCCTTTTCTGTAAAAGATAAATCTGCCGCATCAATCTCTGCCGGAAGGCTCAGATAAGTGCTTGCCATCGTTGTTGTTACAGTTCCGGTAAACATGGAACCACAGCTTGATAATGCCGACATGATCATGATAAGAAGCAAAGCAAAAATGCCGATTGTAATGATAAGCGTTTTATTTTTGGTTGCAATCTCCTGTAACTTCTTTGCAATCCCGGTTGCAGCATTGGCTGTCTTTGTAAATGCTTCCTTTGCAGTCTTGGCTTCTGCTCCTGCCCTCCTTGCTTTGGCATACTCACGCTTGATACGCTGTTTCTGTAACTGCCTTTGCAACTGCTTCTTTGGACTGTTACCCTTTAAGTGCGGATTTTCGCTGATAAATTTTTCATACTCCAGCTTCATATCCGCTGTGACCTGCTTTTTCTGCAATCGCTCCAAACGGTCAAGCTTTCTCTGTGCCTTGCTCTTGCGGTGATACTTCATATAGTGGTAAACATCCTCGGCACGCTGTTCCGTCTTGTGTGCGCCCTCCACAGCAGAATTATCCTTTTCTGTCTCAGCAATCTTGCGATGCACAAAGTACATATTTTCGGTTTTGAGCTTGTGAACCGCAGCTTTCCCAAGTCCGTCCGGCTTAAATGGCTTCTCCACCTCCACCGGGATAACCACATATTTTGCTTTTCCGGTCTGTTCATCAAAGACACGCTTCATCTCATACTGCCGCTTTTTCGGCATCTTATCTTTTGCCTTCTGCAACTTCATGCGGTTTTTCTCTGACTTATCAAAGGCTTTCTGTACCTTTTTGTCGGTAAATTCTTCCGCCTGCCCCTGCGAAAATGTGGCATCCTTTGTCTGGAAATCTCCATAGTCGGACTTTGCATTTTCTGACTTTGCACGCTCTCTATGTGCGTGTTCTCTCTGCACACGCCTTTTGTGATATTTTCCTTTTTCCTCAGACCGTTGGTAGGTGTCCCTGACATGAACCTTGGTTTCTATCGTGCTGTCAGAAGCAGTCTCAAAATCAGCCTGCTCGTCCTGCATGAAGCTGTTTTCCTTCAAGAATGCCTTTTCCGCTTCGGCTTCCGACTTCTGGACGCTGTGACCAGAAGTTGCATTTCTTCTATGACTGCCATGGTTCGCATCCCTTGGCAGATTGCTCACAGGCTTCTCATTGGCACTATACTGATTTTCCGCAGAAAAGGTGTTGTCCTGCCTGTTTTCTGTATGCGTTGCTCCAGTCACTTCCTTATCTTTGGAAAATGTCTCTTTTTCAAATGCCTGTGCTGCCTGCTTTTTCTGTCTCTTTTCTGCCATTTACACTGCGTCCTCCTTCTGCACGGATTCCTCCGGCTTGGTATTCATAATCTTATAGGTCTTGGTGTCTGTCGGGTATTTATCCACGAATGGAATTACGACATTATCAAACAAGATAAGACCGCTTCCCGGCTCGGAGTTGGTGACATAGGATAACTGCTTATCGGATAGTCCCAGCTTATCAGCAAGAATCGCCTGATCTTTGGCATTCTGATTTAACAGATACACAAAATCGCTGTTACCCAAAATACCCTCAATCTCCTCAGAACGGAGAAAATCGCCCACATTCTGCGTCAAACCTGTCGGAATACCGCCCCATTTTCTGAAACGCTTCCATATTTCCACAGAGTAGATAGCTGTCTGTTTTTCCTTCAGAAGAAGGTGGAACTCATCACAGTAATAACGGGTAGCAATCTTTCGCTCCCTGTTCTGTGATACCCTGTTCCAAACCGCATCCTGCACGATCAACATTCCAAGTTCCTTTAACTGATTTCCCAAGTCTCTGATGTCAAAGCACATGATACGGTTGCCACTGTCCACATTGGTATGGTGGTTGAAATAATTCTGGGAACCATGCACATACAGCACAAGGCTGTTTGCGATACGCTCTGCCTTTGGATTTTTGTGTGCTAACAAGGCATCATATAAATCCTCCAACAACGGCATATTTTCCGGCACCGGATTTTCAAAATACTTATCATAAATATGACGGATACATTCGTCGATGATACCTTTCTCATCATTCTCCAGACCGTCCTTGCCGCCTGCAATCAGGTCACACAGAGTAATAATAAAATCGGATTTCAGCTTTAGTGCTTCCTTATCCCCTTTATGGCTTAACTGAATATCCATCGGGTTCAGATAATCTTTGGAATTGGTTGCAAGTTTTACCACCTGTCCATGTAGTGCCGCTACAAGTGCAAAATACTCGCCCTCCGGATCGCAGATGATAATATCGTCCTTTGTGATAAGGAAACAGCTTAAAATCTCTCGCTTAGCACTAAAACTCTTACCACTTCCCGGTGTTCCAAGGATAACCCCGTTTGGTGTACGGAGCCTTTTGCGGTCTGCCATGATCATGTTGTTGCTGAGTGCATTTAATCCGTAATAGATTGCCGGAGCAGGCATAAATAATTCCTGTGTGCAGAATGGTACTAAGATTGCGGTACTCTTTGTGGAAAGGGTACGCTCAATTCCTGTTTCATTGCACCCAATCGGTGCAGATGCCATAAGGCCCTGCTCCTGTAAATACTGTAAACATCTAAGGTCACAGTTTGCCTGCTGAATGATACCGGACACCCTCTGCATTAAACTCTCCAGTTCCCGCTTGGTTCTGCCATAACAGGTAATAAGGAATGTCATGTTGATCATCTTCTGATTGCTCGTATTCAAATCATCCAGAAATTCCAGCGTATCCTTTTCATAGGTCACAATGTCCGTCGGCAAAATATCCATATCGTAACCGCTTCGGACTGCCTTTTTCTGCTCCTCAATCTTCATTTTCTGGATATTGGAAATGACCGCTTTTAACTTCTTGATTGCCTTTACCGGATCTTCCGTCTGCATGTGCATGGAGATAGTAAGGTTTGCATCAATGTCAAGAAGCTGCTTGATCAGCTCGTCCGTAAACTTCGGTGCGATAATATCCAGATAGGACACACAGCCATACATATTTCCCGACTTAAAGCGGTTCGGATAGCGGAAATCAAATCCCGGCGGTGCAATATAGTCCTTGACCGACTTACCGGATTCTGCCAGATCCTTAAACGAAAAACGGAAAGGCTCCATGGTATCCTGATTAAAATATTCATGCAGGATACGCAGTCTTTCCTTTCCGTCCAGTCCCCTCGCAAGGGTTCCTATGTTGTTTAAGTTCCGTATGACATCTTTTTCAATGTTGTTAAGGCGGCTCTTGGCTTCCTTGTAGCCATTGCTTTCTACACCAAAAATCAGATATTTTGATTTGATGATACCGTTGTTTCCCTTTGCCGCCTGCTTCTTTAACATCTCCGTATATTCTTCACGAATGTCATTAAAATCATCCTCCTGCCACGGAATGTCAAACTGTTCTGTAAGCATCTGCTCGTTGACCTGCCTGTTGAAAAGAACAAGTTCAAACTTCACAGACGGATCAAAATAATTGATGAGCTTGCTGTACTGTGCCAGTATATCCGCCTGCTCGTCCACTTCCAGAAGCGAATAGTTTATATCAAAAAATTCCACCATCTTTGTATAATAACGGTGGCTGACCTGACAGATACCGTCCCGGAACATCTTTTCAAAAGTAATCGTCTTTTGTGCGGTAGTCGGCTTTTCTTTCTCATTGCTCTTTCCCGATAAAATGTGTTTCAACTGTATAAGACGCTTCTTCTCTGAAAAGGTAAGTCCACCGCTTTTGCTGTTATTCCTGCTATTGCCCTTATAACTGCTTTTTCTGCGGCTTTCCGGTTCTGCCTTTTGCTTTTTCTTCAAGATAACGAACCTCCCTTCGTAATTTTTCTTTTTCTTCCAACTGCTTGTATAAGTTCTCTGACCGGTATGGTCTTATGCCCGGTGTGAGTATCTTCTGCCGGAGCATAAAATACAAAATCTTCTCCGCCGGAAATCCGTTTTTCTCATACATTGCAAAAAAGAAGAATGGAAGCATTGCTCCCATCATAAGAAGTGATGCGGCTGATGTTCCGATCAGTCCCTTGGTTAAAAAATACAAGGGTATCCCGGCTACTGCCGCACTACTGAAACAGATGATCTGTCTCTTTGTTAAGTTCAGTGCCACTTTTGTCTTGATACCGGACAAATCCTTCGGCACCTGCACGGATATTGCCATATCGTTCCTCCCTTAGTGCGCATTCCAGATAGATTTCGATAATGAACCAGTCTTAAAGAGTGAAAAGCATAAAATAACGGTATATGCTGCCACCGACCAGAGTGCCGTATGCAGGTTGTCGGATACTGCCACACCAGCAACAAGCACCGCATAGATAGCGACACACACCATCATGAAAAATCCCTGAAATGCAAGGGCGCAAAGTCCCTTAAAATAATTCGTTCCTATCGTTCCCCATTCCCGGTTGGTTACGGTTGCACAGGGAACTGGTGCTACTGATACATAAAGATATATTTCAATCATTCGCCCATAAAGAATGACGGTGATAAGGACTGACATGATTTTCATACATAAACTGACGATCATGGTCTCCATTCCCAGTCCCAACAGCTCTCCTATGCTCATTTCCGAAAACTGCTCATTGAACATCGTCTGCAGCGTACTTGCCACATCAATACTGGTGCTTCCGGTAATCGCTGATGCGGCAGAATTTACGATATGGCTTCCCACATCAAATACTGCCATTACAATGTCAAAAGTCTTGCTAAGAAGCATGACTGCAATACACGCTTTCATAAAAAAGCGGATAAAAATGGCTGTATTGAAGTCATGCAGGTTATTTTTGTCAATGACCATGGAAATAAGCTCATAGACGAGTACAAAACTGATGATCATTCCCGCTATGGGAATCATCACATTGTCGGACAAGGTTTTTATCATATCAAAAATACCGGAGTTCCATGTGCTGGGAGTTTTGCTGACCTCCCCTGCAATCGTGCCTACTTTGTCATTGACATCGGTAAACATGGTTTCAAAGTTGGTCAGAACCCACCCCTGCAACAGTTCCTTTATGAATTCAGTAATCTTATCAATGATCCCGCCCATGAATTATGAGAACAGAGTGGTAAGCTGTGGAATTACCGTCTGTGCCACAATGATGATGCCACCGCCACTCATAAGCTGTTTGATACCCTGTGATTTTGCACCGGGATTATCGTTACCATATCCTTCCAGAAGATTGATAACTCCCCATACACCCACACCTGCGCCGATTGCGGTTACTACTGTTTTAAGTCCTGTTACTGATGTTGTAAAAAAGCCCATTTGTTTGTCTCCTTTTTCAAAAAATAAAAAGGGAGCTTCTCTGAATTATAATTTTTAGAAAAGCTCCCATATCATAAGTTCCATATTCAGTTGTAAAACAACTTCTGGTCACAATGTCCAGAAGTTAAGCTGTAATCTCTCCGACATCGCATACCTCATCCACCACATCATTCTGCTTAAAACGCAGCTTATTAAGGTTTTTAACGTATTTTTCAATGTCAAATTCATTCTTTTTGTCGTAATCGGATAACAGCGGGTATTGCTTATGCTTCGTTATATCAAATTTATCTGAGAAAAATGGTCTCACACCTCTAAGCTGCATGATACACTTGCTGCCATCCATGACTGCAATCTCATCCTGACTCATCAGCTCTTTTCCGGTCTTTTGATAGTTCAGACCGTAGGACTGGCTCGTACCTCTTGTATCTGAGGTATTGTAAAGGTCAATCGTTTCTTTTCCAAGGATTTCTGCCAGATCTTTCAGAGTATCTTTCTCTTTTCCTCCTAAAAACAGGGTTGTATCGCAGTTTCCTTCGATTGTGGAAGCGTTATCCCGGTACAGAGCCTTAAGCTGTGACTTTGACTGCAAAATAATAGAAGCTGATATTTCCCTGCTACGGATAGTAGCAATCAGCTTCTCAAACTGTGGAATCTGCCCGATGTTCGCAAACTCGTCCAGTAAACACCGGACGTGAATCGGCAGTCTCCCGTTATATACATCATCTGCCTTGTCACAAAGCAGATTGAACAACTGCGAATACATGATACTTACAATGAAATTGAATGTCGCATCGGTATCCGAGATAATGACAAACAATGCTGTCTTTTTTTCTCCCAGAGTATCAAGCTCCAGTTCATCATAAGAAGTCAGGTCACGCAGCTCCTTAATATCAAATGGTGCCAACCTCGCACCACAGCTAATCAGAATTGATTTTGCCGTCTTTCCAGAGACAAATTGTCAAGGACTTTTTAATCAAATTCACAAAAAAGGTGCCAGAAGCACCGTATGGCTCCTGACACCTCGTTTGACAGATGG
>ERZ791659.167-NODE-167-length-52497-cov-11.7822_pt1 | contig 52497 bp, 42 predicted proteins | sample MGYA00510053_ERZ791659 | MGnify/ENA primary metagenome ERZ791659 (study PRJEB30046, sample SAMN00715192) | human gut metagenome | study: EMG produced TPA metagenomics assembly of the A metagenome-wide association study of gut microbiota in type 2... | reverse complement strand
TCCCCGGGGGTCGTAAGGTTCGCGGGGGCGGTGGGTTTTCTCTTACAGGGTGTCCTTCAGAGCCTTGCCCGGCTTGAACACGATGCTCTTGGAAGCAGCAATGGTGATGGCCTCGCGGGTGCGGGGGTTGATGCCCTGACGCTCAGCGCGCTCACGCACCTCGAAGGTGCCGAAGCCGGAGATGGATATCTTCTCACCCTCGGCCATAGCCTTGCCCAGTGCCTCGAATGCAGCGTTGACAGCCATCTCGGCGCTCTTCTTGCTCATCTCAGTGTTTGCCGCAACCTGTGCGATCAGATCGGTCTTGGTCATAATAAAAGCCTCCACAATATTCTCAACATTTTCTATTCGAGCAGACGGTCTGACCGTCTGGTACCCGTTTACGTTTCGTCCGCTTCCAGCCTCTGGGTGAAGCGCTTTGCCGCAAAGGTCAGTGCCTCTTCGGCGTCCACACCGGCCAGACGCATGGCATCGGCGGTAGCCAGCAGCAGCTCACCGGCGTTCTCTGCCGTCTGCTGTGCGTCCCACGCGGCCTTGGCGCTGTCCAGCACCCTGGCCGCACCGGCGGCATCCTCCGGCCCGCAGCCGAACCGCGCGGCCCGCTTCTGGAGCTTCTGGGCGCGCATCAGGGCGGGCAGGGTGGCCGGGACGGTGTCCAGCTCATCGGCCAGAGTCGTGCGGCCCTTTTCCTTATTTTTGAGCGCATCCCAGCTGTTTATACCAGCATTTTCCGCCGCAGAGGAAGCAAAGATGTTCGGGTGGCGGAAGACCAGCTTCTCGCACACCTCGCGGCAGACCTTTTCCATGTCGAAACGGCCCCGCTCCTCCTCGATGACGGTGTGGAACACCACCTGCATCAGGACGTCGCCCAGCTCTTCCTGCATCATGACAGGGTCGTCAGCGTCGATGGCTTCCAGCGCCTCGCACGTTTCTTCCAGAAAGTTTTTCCGGATGGAAGCGTGGGTCTGGACTTTGTCCCACGGACAGCCGTTCTCCCCGTCTCTCAGGATGCGGATGATCTCCACGAGGTCTTCCGCCGTATAGTGTTCCCTCGGCGTCCAGTCCTGCATGGGGCGTCTCCTTTCCGCATTCCGAAAACATCTGCGAACAGATTCAAATTGTACCGCAGAATCTGCCGAAATGCAAGGGTACAAGCGCATTTTCCGGCTTTTTGCGGCAAAATTTTCATTTCATTCACAACAAAAGGCGGCATCCCCCGGGGGACACCGCCCTACGTGGGCTTTTTAGCTTACAGCTGTGCGCCGCACTTGTTGCAGAACAGCGCGTCGTCCGAGACGGGCGCGCCGCACTGGGGGCAGGTCTTGGCCTCGTTGTCCTCGGGCTTTTCCTCGGCGGGCTCTGCGGCTGCGTCAGCCGTCACGTCGGCGGCGGCCTCTTCCGTATCCTCGAAAGTCGTCTCAATGACAGTATCCGGCTCGAGAGAGGCTTTCAGGTCGGAGAGTTCCTGCTCGATGTTGGCGATCATCTCGATGTATTTGTCCACAAGGGGCTGGTTCTCCTCGTTGCCCTTGGCCAGACTATACACCAGAGCGCCCAGCTGGCGCTGCGCCTTGTACAGCTTGCTCTGCGCGTTCACGATCTTTGCCTGGGTGCGGCCCCTTTCGGCCAGATCCAGCGCGGCATTCTTGCCTTTCTCGGCATACTCGAGGCCCATTTCCTTGATCTTATTGAAGTCCATAAAAGACACCTCACTTGTCTATGCCCGGGGTGGGCAGCACTCCTCTGCGTTTTCTGCTCAGGCTGTCCCTGTGCCGCCGGAGATTATTTTCATTATATCGCACTCCCGGGGGGAATGCAACGAATCCCACCCAAGTTTTACAGAATCGTGCGGATTTGGAAACAGTTTTTTCGCAATTTGCACACTTTCCGCGTTCTGACGTTTTTTACACTTCACCTGCGTAGAACTCGCGCAGCATACTGTCGGCGGGCAGAAGCTCCAGCTCCACCGGGGCCACATGCTCGAAGCGGCGGGCCGTCTCGTCCCAGAGCTCCGCGTTGTGGCCTTCCAGCGTGAAGCGCTGGCTCACCGGGCGCAGGAGCTTTGCGATGAGGCCCAGCTCGTAGGTGAAGGAAGTATCCAGCAAAAAGTCTGCCGTAGTCTTGAAGCCCTTGATATACCGGGTCTCGCCGTCGAGGACTCTGTCCCACATGGAGAGGGTCTTGGCGGGGCTGCGGCCCCGGGCTGCGGCATCCCGCAGGGTGCGGCGGCAGAGGCGGATGTCCTGGGTGTTGATGACACGGCGGCCATCAATGCAGTATTCCTCCCGCAGGCCGGCGTAAATGCGGTAGACGTCGTCGCCCTTCACAAGGCCCGTCAGCTCAGGGTTCAGGGCGTGGATGCCCTCGACGATGCAGACGCCGCCCTTGAGGTCCAGCGTCTCCGTCTCGGAAGAGCGGGACTCGGTGGTGAAGTCGTAGATGGGCAGCACGGTCTTTCCGGTGGTGCTCAAATCGCTGAGGCACTGGCGGATGAGGGACATATCCAGTGTGTCGGGGTTCTCGTAGTCCAGCGTACCGTCGGGCAGGCGGGGGTAATACTGAGCGCCCTTGAAGAAGTTATCCAGACTGATGACATGGGCCGGGGTGCCGGAGGCTTCCAGAGCCTCGGCCACCTTATGAGCCGAAGTCGTCTTGCCGCTGGCCGACGGGCCGGTGAGCATGACGATCTTGGCGCGGGAGTCCCTGATCTTCTGGGCAGCATAGGCCACCCGCTGGCGGTAGCTCTTCTCGCTCATCTCCGCCAGCGCCGCCGGGCTCTGGGCGGCGACGTTGTACAGGTCTATCTCAACCAGACGTTTCGGTACCCAAATCGTGATCATAAAAAACAGCCACTCCTTTTTTCCGTTCCAGCACTTCGTCGAAACGCTGGATGTATTCTGTCGGATACTTGAAATTAAAGATGCGCTGCATCCGCTTGCCGCCGTCGGCCACCAGCTTGGTGCTGCCGCCTGCGCCGGCCGAGAGGATGGTCTGGACTTCTTCCATGATATAGATATTATAATACCCCTCGTGGCCCGGCTTGCACCAGCCCACGTTTTCCAGGTTTTGGAGGGTATTTTTCTGACGATAGAGGTAGTAGGGCCGATAGCCCGCCTCGGCCAGCAGATGGCACTTTTCCAGCATGGCGGCCACGTCGGCGTAGTCGTTCTCCTTCTGGTCCTCGATGACGATGCGGGAGGCCCGCTTGAGGGTCAGGGTGTGGACGGTGATGTTCTCAGGGTCGAGGGCGATGGCCTGACGCAGGCTCTTTTCGAACCCTTCCACCGTGTCGCCGGGCAGGCCAGCGATGAGGTCCATGTTGATGTCGTCGTGGCCTGCGGCCCGGGCCTCGGCATAGCAGTCGAGGATGTCCTGGGCCGAATGCCTGCGGCCAATGTTCGCCAATACTTCATCCGAGAAGGTCTGCGGATTGATGGAGATGCGGGTCGCGCCATATTCCCTGATGACGGCCAGCTTTTCGGCGTCGGTGCAGTCGGGGCGTCCGGCTTCCACCGTGTATTCCACGATGGCGGAAAGGTCGAAGCAGTCCCGCACCGTCCCCATGAGCTGGCGCACTGGCGCGGCGGGGGGGCGGGGGGGGGTGCCGCCGCCGATGTAGATGCTGCAGAGCTTCAGCCCGGCCTTGTCAGCCTCGTCCCGGATGGCCTCGACCTCTTTGCACAGGCAGTCTACATAGGGTTGCACCAGTTTGCGGTCACGGTCGAGGTTGCAGCTGACGAAGCTGCAATAGCTGCACCGGGAGGGGCAGAACGGGATGCCGATATAGAGACTGTAGGTCTTGGGCGCACTGCCTACTTTCAGGATAGGCTCCTGCAAGTCCGCGATGGCCTTGGCCATACCGTATTTTTCGGGCGAGCAGTCGAAGCGCTTCAAAAAGAAATCGTCGATCTCCTCTTCCGTCCAGCCTGCGGCCCGCTTGTCGTGGACGAGGCGCACCGGACGGACGCCGGTCATCTTGCCCCAGGGCGGGCGGACGCCCGTCCAGCTGCGCAGCAGGTCATAGGTCAGGCTGGCCAGCGCAAATTCCGGTGTCTCGCCGCCCTCTTCCACGGGAATGGGCAGAGGTGCTTCGACGGTCCGGCTCTTGCCGCCCTGCCGCACCATGGCCCAGAGCTTATCAGGCCGCTTCTCGGCCCAGACGCAGTCTGCGCCGTCCTCGGGCGGGGTGAGGGTGAGCGGGGCCATTGGGTAGAACAGGCGGACGAGGTGCTCCACCTCATAGCCTGAGCCGAGGCCCGTGATATAGATATTCATGTGTCTTCCCGCCTTTTTATGCGTTTCTCAGCGCATTTTTGATATAGAAGTTGGTGGCGGCCTCCTGCCCGAAGGTGGAGAAATCGCCGTGGCCGGGCAGCACCTGTGCCTCAGCCGGGACGGGCAGTGCCGCGAACTTGCGCAGGCTCTCGTCCATCTTCCGGCTGTCGCCGCCCTCGAGGTCGGTGCGGCCGATGCTGCCCTGAAAGACCGTGTCACCCACGAAGAGATAGTTTTCACACAGCAGCACTACGCTGCCCTCCGTGTGGCCGGGGGTGTGCCAGACAGTGAAGCGCAGCTCGTCGAGGGGGATGACCTCGCCTTCTTCGTAACCGCTGTCCGAGTCCTTGAGGGGCAGCAGCTGGGTCCCCCGACAGTCGGTGGGCTCACAGTAGAGCTTTGCGCCCCACTCGCGGCTCAGGACCCCCGCACTGCCCACATGGTCGTAGTGGCCGTGGGTGCAGAGGATAAGGCTCAGCTTGCCGCCGTGCTCCTTTAAGATCTTATCGTACTCCTGCACCTCGGCGGCGGGGTCGATGACCACCGCGTTGCCTGCGTCCGAGATGAGCAGGAAACTGTTGGTGTAAAACGGCGCAGGGCCGACCAGATGAAATGCCTTCATGGTTTATTTTTCTCCTTTATGCCACTCGTCGGTGTCGATGACGATGGTGCAGGGGCCTTCGTTGACCAGCGACACCTGCATATCCGCGCCGAACTCGCCGTGCTGGACATCCTTGAGGCCCTGCTTGTTTATCTCGGCGAGGAACAGCTCGTAGGCGTCCACAGCCAGCGGCGGTCTTGCCGCCTTGATGAAGCTGGGGCGGAAGCCCTTCTTCGTGTCGCCGTAGAGGGTGAACTGACTCACCACCAGTGCAGAGTACCCGAGGTCCTTTGCGCTGAGGTTCAGCTTGTCGTTTTCGTCCTTGAAAATGCGCAGACCCGCGCATTTTTCAGCCAGCTTCGGCACGATGTCGAGAGTATCGGTGTCCTTGACGCCCAGCAGGATGACGAGGCCGGGGCCGATGGGGCGCGGCTCACCGCCGTTGACCCGGACGCTGGCCGAGGATACGGCCTGAATGACTGCACGCATATTAGCTCCTTGTTACCTTGAGCACATCCTTGACTTTGGACAGACGGGCCACGACCCGGTTGAGGTGCTCTGTATTGTTGATGCCGATGGTCAGGCTGATGACGGCACAGTTGTTCTCCACCTGACGGGCGTTCATGGCGTAGATGGGGACGCGGATGTCAGCCAGCGCGGCCAGCACATCGGACAGCAGCTCGTTGCGGTTGAGGGCGATGATCTCCAGACCGGCCTTGTAGCTGTCCTTGACGCTGTCGGCCCAGTAAGCCTTGACCCAGCGGGGGGCGTTGGAGGGGTCTTTCATGCTGGACACCGCGTTGGCGCAGCTCTGCTTGTGGATGGAGACGCCGAAGCCCCGGGTGATGAAGCCCACGATGGGGTCGCCGGGCAGGGGCGAGCAGCACTTTGCAAACTTGATGGGGGTGTTATCGAAGCCCTCCACCACCACGCCGTCGGTGGCGTGGACGCGGCTCAGATCGACCTTCGGCAGGTCCTCCACCGACTTGTTCTCAGCAGCCTCGGCGGCCTTGAGCTTCTGCCACTCCTCTTTGAGCTTGGGCAGGCAGTTGGCGATGGTCATGCCGCCGTAGCCGATGGCGGCGTAAATTTCCTCCGCGTTGTTCTGGCGCAGACGACGGCTGCAGCTGCCCACGAACTCATCCAGCTGGTCGTCGGGGATGAATATCATCTCCCGGCGCAGCTCTTTGGCCAGCGCGTCGCGGCCCTGCTGGATGTTCTCTTCGCGGCGCATCTTCTTGAACCAGTTGCGTATCTTGCTCTTGGCCTCGCTGGTGCGCACAATCTTGAGCCAGTCGCGGCTGGGGCCTTTGTCCGCCGGTCCGAGGATGACTTCAATGATCTCGCCCGTCGCCACGACATGGTCGATGGGCACGATGCGGTTGTTGACCTTACAGCCCACCATCCGGTTGCCGACGGCAGAGTGGATGGCGTAGGCAAAGTCGATGCAGTTTGCGCCCGCAGGCAGGTTGATGACGTCGCCCTTCGGGGTGAAGGCGAAGACCTCCTCCGGCAGCAGGTCGCTCTTCAAATCGTGGAGCAGGTTGCCGGAATCCTCGCTGACGCGCTGGTTTTCCAGCAGCTGGCTGACCCAGGCCAGACGCTCGTCCAGCTTATCGTGGCCCTCGAGACCCTCCTTATACTTCCAGTGGGCAGCAACGCCGTACTCGGCCTGCTCGTCCATGGTGCGGGTGCGTATCTGCACCTCAAAGGGGATGCCCTCGTGGCCGATGACGGTGGTGTGGAGGCTCTGGTAGCCGTTGGGCTTGGGGGTAGAGATATAGTCCTTGAAGCGGTTGGGCAGCGGGTGGTACATATCGTGGATGAGGCCCAGGGTGCTGTAGCACTCAGCCAGGGTGTCCAGGATGATGCGCACCGCGTAGATGTCGTAAATTTCATCAAAGGACTTGTTCTGCATGATGGTCTTGCGGTAGATGCCGTAGATGCTCTTGACTCTCCGCTTGATGGTCGCGCCCTCGATGCCGCTCTCCTCGAGGCGGCTCTTGATGACGCCCGACACGCTGGCCAGGAACTCGTCGCCCGCGCGCTCGCTGAGCATCTTGTTGATCTCCTCGTAGCCCACGGGGTCGAGGTAGTGGAGGCTGCGGTCTTCCAGTTCCTCCTTGACGTTCAGGATGCCCAGACGGTTGGCGATGGGGGCGTAGACCTCCATGGTCTCCCGGGCTTTGTCGCGGCGCTTCTGCTCCGGCCATGCGTCGCCGGTGCGCATATTGTGCAGGCGGTCACAGAGCTTGATGATCATGACGCGGACGTCACGGCTCATGGCCAGCAGCATCTTGCGCAGGTTCTCGGCCTGCAGCTCTTCGATATTGGAAAATTGGATCTTGGTCAGCTTGGTGACGCCGTCCACCAGCGCGGCCACCTCTTCGCCGAAAGCGGCGGTCAGGTCGGTCAGCGTGGTGGGGGTGTCCTCCACCACGTCGTGGAGCAGGGCGGCGGCGATGCTCTCGCTGTCCATGCCGAGGTCCAGCACGAGGCGGGCCACGGCCAGCGGGTGGCAGATATAGGGCTCACCGCTGCGGCGGCAGACCCCCTTGTGGGCGTCGTTGGCCATATTGTAGGCTTTTTCGATCATGGCCATGTTGTAGGCCTTGCCGCTGGCCTTGATGGCCTCCACCAGCTTCTCCCAGGTCACGATCTCGGGCCGCACCTCCGAGGGAAGGGTCCCCTCAGGGGCGTTGGCCGGCAGAGCCGTTGCGGCCACGGTAGCCATCTCCGTCACCGGCATAGGCTGATGGAGATGGGTCTTTGCAGAATAGCTGTCCTCTTTCGCCGCAGCCGATGCTGCGGGCGCGGGGACGACAGGTTTCTTTCCCTCAGGCATCTTTATCGTTCCTCCAGACATTTCAGGATGGGCGCATCGGCAAGGTTCTTCTTGCCGGTGGCAGGCACGAGTTCCCAGAACTTTGCCCCGCCCCGGTCAGCCGCTGTGATGAGGCCGACCTGTTCCAGCGCGGAGATGGCCACCAGCGTCCGGCCGGTGTTCTCCTCGCCGAGTTTTGCAAACAGGGGCTGCAGGTCTTCGGCGTGCCAGCGCCGCGCCTGCAGCTCCCGATAAACGGTGATGATATGGCTGCGCTCCGGGGCGATGCTCTCCTTCTGCTCCGGCGTCAGGGGCGTACCCCGGCGCAGCGCCTGCACCAGCGCGGCCTGCTCTGCAGCTGTGTTGCCGAGGCCCGCCGGATGCAGCTCGATGATGCGGCCCGACAGCTGTGCGCCCCGGGGCGAATCGTAGACCGAAAGACTGATGGCTGCGTCCACGACGTCGCCCGTCGAGTAAGGCACCTGTTCCGGGTGCATCCCGAACCAGACGGCGTAGATGCTGGAATTGCCCTGCCGCAGACGCAGGCGGCAGTGCTTGCCTTCCGAGACGGCGTAGACGCCCTCCACGACAGCCATTTCCAGCACGAAGACCGGGCTGGGGTTGTCGGCACCGTAGGGTGCCAGCTGGTCGAGGCGGCGGACGCTCTCCACCGTCAGGCGGTCGAGGTGGACGGACAGATCGCATTCCAGCGGCGGGGTGCGCAGCACGGGACACTCCCGGGCTGCCCAGTCGTTGAGCCGCTGGCGGAGCGTCTGCAGATCCTCTTCCCGCACCGAGAGGCCCGCTGCCATGGCGTGGCCGCCGAAGCGGAGCAGGATGTCGGCGCAGGAGGCGATGCACTCGTGCAGGTTGAAGCCCTGCACGCTGCGGCCGCTGCCCTTGCCCTCGCCGTGCTCATCTACCGACACCACGATGACCGGACGTCCGGTCTTTTCCACAAGGCGGGAGGCCACGATGCCGATGACGCCGGGGTGCCAGTCTCTGCCCCAGAGCAGGATGACCCGGTCTTCGAGGCGTTCCGGCTCAGTGTCCAGCAGCTCCTGCGCGGCTTTGACGATCTCCATCTCCGTCTCCTGCCGCTGGATGTTGATGTCACTCAGCTTATGAGCCAATTCTTCGGCCCGGTCTTCGTCTTCACAGAGCACCAGCTGCAAAGCGGTGACAGCGCTGTCCATCCGGCCCGCCGCATTGATGCGGGGCGCGATGGCGTAGCTGATATTCTCTGCCGTCACCGGCTTGCCTGCAAGGCCCACTTCTTCCAAAAGGGCGCAGAAGCCGGGTCTGTCCGTATTTTGCAGCTGGCGCAGACCTGCTTTGACGATGGTGCGGTTCTCCCCTGTCAGGGGCATGACGTCGGCCACGGTGCCAACAGCGGCGAGGTCGCCGCAGTATTCCAGCATCTCTTCCGGCGGGCAGCCATCCAGCGCGGCGCAGAGCTTGAAGGCCACGCCCGCGCCGCACAGGCCCTTGAAGGGGCTGTGGTCGTCGGCACGGCGGGGGTCCACGATTGCCACTGCCTGGGGCAGGGTGTCGTGGGGCAGATGGTGGTCTGTGATGATGAGGTCGATGCCGAGGCTGGCCGCGAATGCGGCTTCCTCTACGGCAGAGATGCCATTGTCCACCGTGACGATGAGGCGGCAGCCCTTATCGTAAATCGACTGGATAGCGTTCTTCGAGAGGCCGTAGCCGTCGCCCTCCCGGCTGGGCAGCATACACTTGACGGCGGCGCCCATCCCTTTCAGGTGCTGATAGAGCAGGGCCGTGGCGGTCACACCGTCCACGTCGTAGTCGCCGAAGACGACGATCGTCTCCCCTTCGTCGATGGCCCGCAGGATGCGCTCACAGGCTTTGTCCATATCGGTCAGGAGCATGGGGTCGCTCAGCTCTTCTTCGCCCGCCAGAAGGGTCAGCGCCTCGGCGGGGTCGGTGATGCCCCGGGCAGCGAGGATGCCGGCCAGCAGGCCGGCTTCTTTCTGCTGGGCCGCGAGGACAGAGCGGTACTTTTCCTCGCTCCACTCTTCGTCCATGTTCTGGTATTCCAGCTCTTCGGTGTTCTGCTGGGCGATGGCCGCTGTCAGCTCTTTCAGGGCGGCGCGGTCAACGGTCTTGGTGTTCCAGGCCCGGTAGGTCATCGCAATCCCTCCCCGGCCAGACCATCGTTCGCCAGCATCCCCTGCAGCGCAGCGATCTCGCTGGAAACGTCCAGTGCCACGTCCGACAAAAGCTTATCGTAGAGGTTATCATAAGCCTGATTCAGGGTGTGCAGGATGCCCGCAATATCCCGGCGGATGGCCTCCGCGTTCTCGCCCTGCTGGCTCTGCACGTCGTTGTAGGTATGCAGGAGCTTGAGGGTGGTGGGGATATAGTATTCCGCAAAGCGGCGGGCCTTGGGCAGGCTCTCTGGGTGGGCTTCCAGCCAGGCACAGATGGACTCGGTGGTCTTCTGCATATGCTGCAGCTCTTCCACAGCCCGCTCATCCTCCATGAGTTCCTGCTCCTTCTCGAGCACCTGCGCAAAGCGGCGGGTCGTCTCGAGGTTCAGAGGGACTTCTCCGGCCTGTTCCGGCGCTTTTTCCGGTTCGGGCTGGGGCTGATTTTCCTGTGCGGCGCGGTAGTCCTCTGCCGTCAGGTAGAGCCTGTCGTTTTTCTCGTCCAGCCAGGCACTGAGCCAGCCCTTGTGGATGAATTTCCGCAGCATCTTGAGAGCCTTGGTCTTCTTTTTATGCGTCAGGTCGGCCAGCATGGAGAGGGACAGGCCCTTGTGCCAGTCGAAGCCCTCGGCGGTATCGGCGTAGAGCTCCAGGGTCTTGGCGGCCTTCATACGGGACGCGCCCGCTGCGGTCAGCCAGCCGAACACAGCGGTCACAGCGGCAGAGCACCACCCCGTCGCCGCGATAGCACCCAGTGCGAGATCGCCGATAGCGTTGAGGAACGTATCCGCGGTTTCGGCGGCGGCTGCTCCCAGCACCAGCTCATCGACCGCCATCACGCCGCCGGACGTGAACGCCCCCGCCGTGCCAAAGCAGGCGATGGCCGTGATGCCGAAGATGACGGCGAAGGTGATGCCGGTCGCCAGCATGGCGACGCCTGCACCGTGGCATTTTTTGGCGCTGGTGCGGATATTCTCGATGGCCGTCGGTTCCGGCTTCTTCGCAAAGAAATTGCGCGCCCAGTCGGTCATCCCGCCGGCGTTCTCCCCGCTCGGGGCTGCGTTCCGGGCCTCCTCGGCCCGCTTCTGATACTTCTGCTTCCCGGCCTGAAAGGCCCGGCCTGCCTCCGAGATGCCATAACCGGCGGCGTTCACCGCGGCGCGGCCCACATCCCACACACGGTCGCCGATCTCCTCGCCCCGGCCCTCAAAGCCGTGGCGGAAGGAGTCGGACATGGTGTCGCCCAGCTCGCGGAGCTGGCGTTCCAGCTCCTGCTGCACCTTACGGCCTTCGCTGTCCTTCGCCGTGCGGTTAAAATCGTTTTCACGATCAGTCATTCAACTTCTCACCCTTCTGCCGGGCTGTACCGGCTGATGATGGCGCGGGCCACCCGCAGGCCATCGACGGCGGCACTCATGATGCCGCCCGCATATCCGGCACCCTCGCCGCAGGGATACAATCCTGCCAGCTGGGCGCATTCAAAATTTTCTTCCCGTTTCAGCCGCACCGGGCTGCTGGTACGGGTCTCGAGGCCAGTCAGAATGGCCTCGGGGGCGGTGTAACCCGCAATTTTCCGCTCGTAAGCCCGCAGACCGGCCCGCAGGGCGTCGGCCAGTTCGGTCGGCAGCAACGCGCCGAGGTCCGCAGCGACGACGCCCCGGTCATAGGTAGGCTGGACGCGGCCAATGTTCAGCCGGCCCCTGCCCTCCAAAAAGCTCTGGATGTTCTCCGCCGGGGCAGCATACTCTCCGCCGGGACGGCCTGCCGCATAGGCCCGGGCTTCCAGCTCCCGCTGGAAGGCGATGGCCTTCCGGGGGTCGTTGCCGAAGTCTTCACCGCCCACGCTGACCACCACGGCCGCGTTGGCATTCCTACCGCTGCGGGCGTGGTAGCTCATGCCGTTGGTCACGACGCGTCCCTTTTCGCTGGCCGAAGCCACCACCTGGCCGCCCGGACACATACAGAACGTATAAACGCACCGTTTTTCAACGTGCTGCGAAAGCTGATATTCGCCGCGCGGCAGGGCCGGATGGCCCGCCGCCTCGTGGTAGAGGCTCTTTTCGATCTCCGATTGGAGATGCTCTGCCCGGAAGCCGACGCTGAAGGGCTTGCACTCCAGCACGAGGCCGCTGTCCATCAGCATCCCGAAGGTGTCGCGGGCCGAGTGGCCCACCGCGAACGCCAGCGCCTCACAGGGGAACGCACCGTCCGTGGTCTGGATGCCGACGAGCTGGCCGTCCCGCCGCTCGAAGCCGGTGAGGGCTGTGTTGAAGTGGACCTCGCCGCCCAGCGACTCGATCTCTTTTCGAATCGAAGTGATGACGCCCCGCAGCAGGTCGGTGCCGACATGGGGCTTCTGCTGCCAGGCAATTTCCTTCGGCGCGCCGTGCTCGAGGAACACTTCGGTCACGAAGCCGCAGAGCTCGTCGCCGATGCGGGTGGTGAGCTTACCGTCCGAGAAGGTTCCGGCGCCGCCCTCGCCGAACTGGATGTTGGCGTTCTCGTCCAGCTCACCGGTGGTGGAGAAATGCTCCACGGCCTTGACGCGCTCGTCCAGCGCCGGGCCGCGTTCCAGCACGATGGGCCGGTAGCCCTGACGGGCCAGCAGCAGCGCCGCAAAGAGGCCCGCCGGGCCGAGGCCGCAGACCACAGGCCGGTGCGTCAGCGGCAGAGTGCCATTCTGCACCGAGAGATCGGTCTTGCCCCGGACGGTAACGCTGCGGGAAGCACCCGCACAGGCGGCCTCTTCCCTCTCCTCTTTCAGGGTCACGGCCACGGTGTACACCAGCTTGGGCTGGCCGTGGCGGGCGTCCACCGAGAGCCGGGCGATGCCCAGATGGCTCACCTTTCCCCGGGGGATGCGGGCGAGGCGGAGGGCTTTTTCGTAGGCCTGCGGCTCCCCGGCGGAGAGGGGCAGGCGAATATCATGGATCAGGATCATATACTCAGTTACTTTCTATCTTGCACTGCACCACATAGCTGCCCAGCGCAAAAATTTTGTCGTTGGCCGGCACATAGAGGCGGCAGGCGATGTTCTGCTGGCCGATGGCGACATAGAAGTCGTCGGCGTCGATCTCAATGACCACCTGTTCCGGATTCAGTGCTTCCAGCGAACCGGCCGGGCCGCAGAGGGTGACATTCATCAGCCGCTCCGTCTCCACGGTCAGGGTGTAGGTGGAGGGCAGGTTGATGACCTGCACACAGCTGGCGGGCAGGTTCATGGTCTTGGTTTCCAGACGGGAGCTGTCGAAGCTGACCGTGATGGTGGAGATGTTGTCCAGCAGGTGGATGCCGCTGGGCAGTTCGATGGGCATTTCGTACACCTTATCCAGTGCAAAGGTGGAAAGGTCGATGGTACCCACCGACAGGGTGGACAGACGGTCGATCTGGGACTCCGGGCCGGCCACATTGAGGGTCTTTTTGCTCAGGGAGTAGACCAGCACCGAGGGGTCAAAGTCGCGGGGCGCGTTGATAAAGCTGACTTCCACCGGCAGGGTGGCCAGCTTATACACCTGCAGCGTGACCTCGACGCTGTCCGTTTCCAGAGTAGTATACTCAAATTTCACCTCTCCGCCGCTGCGGGTGTAAAAACGCAGGCCGGTGTCCAGAGTGACTGGACTGGTCAGCTCGCCGCTGTAGGTCACCTCGGCGGTGCAGGTCTCTACCTTGCTCAGTTCGGTGCTGGGTCCGGAGAGAGTCACCGTCTCCTTCGAGATGTCGGTGCCGTAGAGGATATAGCCGTCTGCTATCTTCAGGTAATTCGTCGTCACCTGGATGGGCAGGGTCTTTTCTTCCACCACATCGAACACCACGTCCACGGTGTTGTCGCCGTCGATGGAGACGGACACACCGGTGAGCAGGGTGCTCTGGCTCCGCACCTGAAGGCGCAGGCTCTTTTCGCCGCTGTCGCGGACGCTGGACCAGTCGGGGTAGACGACAAAGTCGTTGGCCGACAGGCTGCCGATGGTGTAGCCGTCGCCGGAAAGCTTCAGGTTGACCGTTTTTTCCTCTGCATTGACGATGCTCAGGCCCCGGGAAGTGTAGGCAGCCGAATCATAGGTAAAGTCCACCGGAACATTATAGATGGTGGTGGTGGTGCCGGGCTGCACGACGATGGTGACAGCCATCCACGCGATGACTGCACCCAGCAAAGAAAGCAGGAGCCGGATGCGGCGGTCGTTCAGCAGATTGCGCTTGGGGGGTACGGCAGGCTTGCCGTTGTTCTGCTCAGTGCTCATTGCTGCTCATCCTCCTCCTTGTTGTTCACCCAGTTCAGCAGGCGCTTGCCCCGGGCCTTCCAGCCCTCGGCAGCGCTCTTCTCGCTGGCGGTCTCCTTGGGTATCATCTCATCTACCAGCCGGGTGTAAAGGGTCTGACGGTCAAAGTGGCGCATGAGTACACCGTTTTTCGCCATCGAGATGATGCCTGTCTCCTCGCTGACCACGATGGCGATGGCGTCGGAGTTCTCGGCGATGCCGAGGCAGGCGCGGTGGCGGGTACCCATGTCCTTGCCCAGGTCCAGGTTGTTGGAAAGGGGCAGCACACAGCCTGCGGCCTTGATGCGGCCATTCTCGATGATGGCTGCGCCGTCGTGGAGGGGGGTACCCTCGTAGAAGATGGTACCCAGCACCTCGAGGTTGACTGCGCTGTTCACGGGCGTGCCGGTGCGGACGATCTCAGAAAGGTTGGTGTTCCGTTCCAGCACGATGAGCGCGCCGGTCTTGGTCTCCGAAAAGCGCTCTGCCGCGTCGCAGATGGCGATGATGGCGCTGCGCCACGCGCCCTTGAGGCTGGTGTCGTTGTAGCGGTTTTTATTGAAGAAGCGATAGGCCCACTGGTCGGTCTGGCCCATCCGCTCCAGCGCACGCCGTATCTCGGGCTGGAACAGCACCACCAGCGTCAGCAGACCGACTTGCAGCAGCGAGTTGAGCAGCCAGGTGACGGTGCGCATATTCAGGATGTTCGCCACCAGATAGACCGCCATGACGATGAGCGCGCCCTTGGCCAGCTGGCCGGCGCGGGTGCGGTTGACGAAGCCCAGCAGCTGGTAGATGAGGAACGCGATGATGAGGATGTCCAGCAGGTCTACCAGCTTAAAGGTCTGGAAGTTTGCTACGATAGAGTTCAGAGTCATGGGTCACATTCTCCCGTTCACACTGCTTCGATGAGGGCGACGGCGTGGGCCGCGATGCCCAGCCCCTCGCCGGTAAAGCCCAGATGCTCCTCGGTGGTGGCTTTGACGCTCACGGCGTCCACCGGCATCCCGAAAGCCTCGGCCAGCTTTGCCCGCATGGCCGGGATGTGGGGGGCCAGCTTCGGGCGCTGGCAGAGGATGGTGGCGTCGATGTTCTCGATGCGCCAGCCGTGCTCGGTCATGATTTCTGCCACACGGCGGGCCAGCATGAGGCTGTCGGCCCCGGCGTACTCTTCCGCCGTATCGGGGAAGTGCTGGCCGATGTCGCCCAGCGCCGCTGCGCCCAGCACGGCGTCCATGACCGCGTGGGCCAGCACGTCGGCGTCCGAGTGGCCCAGCAGACCCTTTTCATACGGCACTTCCACGCCGCCCAGGATGAGCTTGCGGCCCTCCACCAGACGGTGGACGTCGTAACCATGACCAATGCGCATTTTCTTTCCTCCGTTCTCTGCCCGGGGCAGGTCCTCCCGGGTGGTTATCTTGATGTTTGCGTAGTCGCCCTGTACCAGCTCCACCGGACGGCCCGTCAGCTCGAACAGGCTGCAGTCGTCGGTGACGAGGCGGGCGCTGGCCTCGTCCAGTTCATCCAGCGCCGCCAGATAGGCGGTCCGGTCGAAGCACTGGGGCGTCTGCACCGCATAAAGGGTGCTGCGGTCGGGGGTGTTCTCCACCATGCAGCCTTCCGGCACAGTCTTGCCGTCGCCGCCCTTCGCCTGCTTGATGGTGTCCTTCACCGGCACCGCAGGGGCGGCGGCACCGCAGCGGGCAGCGGCCGCTATCGTATCGGCGATAACGCTCTGGCTCACGAAGGGCCGGGCCGCGTCGTGGACGGCCACCAGTCTGCCGTGGGCAGCAGCCACGCCGCTGCGGGCGCTCTCGGCGCGGGTCGAGCCGCCCTTCACCAGCCGCACCGGCTTTTTGCAGCGGGCAACGGCCCGCTGGGCATTCTCACTGGACGCGCCGGTCACGATCACCAGTTCGTCCACCTCCGGACACTCGTCAAAGGCCCGGACGCTCCGCTCCAAGACGGTCTCACCACCCAAATCGAAGCTCAGTTTATCAAATCCCATCCGGGTGGAAGAACCCGCCGCCACCAGGACTGCCGTTACACGATGTTCCAATTTCTTACACCTGCCCCATTTTATTCCTGCCCTGCGCCGCACTGCACAGAGCATATTATTATTCATTGAATATTATAGCGTATCCACCCACAAACTGCAACTGCCCGCGCCCATCAAAAATGCCCCCGTGCAGCACTTTTGGCGCTGTACGGGGGCATAAATTTTCTATGAAATTTCTGCGTTATGCAAGGATGGGCTCGATGGCAGCTGCCAAAGCATCCTTCTGAGCCTGAGCCTCGGCCAGGTCCTTGCCCAGAGTGGTGAAGTAGGTCTTGATCTTCGGCTCAGTGCCGGAGGGACGGACGACCACGGTAGCGCCGTTGTCCAGAGTGTAGATGAGGACGTTTGCGGCGGGCAGGCCGGTCTCTTCGGGCTTCTTGTAGTCGGTGACCTTGACCACCTTGTGGCCAGCCAGCTCGGTGAGGGGCTCGTCACGCAGCTTCTGCATGATGGAGGCCATCTTCTCCATGCCGGTCAGGCCGGGGAACTCGAAGCTGTCCACCTTGTTCAGGTAGCGGCCATATTCCTTGTAGATCTCTTCCAGACGCTCCTTGATGGAGGAACCGATGCTGCGGTAGTAAGCGGCCATCTCGCAGATGAGCATGGAGCCGATGACGGCATCCTTGTCACGGACATAAGGACCGGCCAGATAGCCGTAGCTCTCCTCGAAGCCGAAGATGAAGCGGTCCACTTCACCGGCAGCTTCCAGATTTGCGATCTGGTCGCCGATCCACTTGAAGCCGGTCAGCACGCTGCGCATCTCAACGCCGTAGTGGGCGGCGATGGCATCGGCCAGCGGGGTGGAGACGATGGACTTGACGGCGACGGGGTCCTTGGGCATGGTCCCCTTCTCGATGCGGCCAGCGCAGATGTAATCCAGCAGCAAAGCGCCCATCTCGTTGCCGGAGACCAGCTCATAGCTGCCGTCCGGACACTTCATGGCGATACCCACGCGGTCAGCGTCGGGGTCGGTGGCCAGCATCAGGTCGGCGCCGGTCTTGGTGGCGAGGTCGAGGCCCAGCTTCAGAGCCTCGAAAATCTCAGGGTTGGGGTAGGAGCAGGTGGTGAAGTAGCCGTTGGGGTATTCCTGCTCCGGCACGATGGTGATGTCGGTGATGCCCATGTCGTTCAGAACGTGGGTGACCGGCACCAGACCAGAACCGTTCAGCGGGCTGTAGACCAGCTTCAGGCCGGCGGTCTTGCACAGGCCCGGGCGCACCTGACGTGCCTCAATGGCGGCGTAGAGGGCGTTCTTGCAGTCGTCGCCCACAAAGCGGATGAGGCCCTGCTCGACGCCTTCGGCAAAGGAGATGTACTTTGCGCCGGTCAGGACATCGGTCTTCTGGATCTCGTCGTAGACGATGGCGGCGGCGTCATCGGTCATCTGGCAGCCGTCGGGGCCGTAGGCCTTGTAGCCGTTGTACTTGGCGGGGTTATGAGAAGCGGTGACCATGATGCCCGCATTGCACTCATAGTAACGGGTGGCAAAGCTCAGGGCCGGGACAGGCATCAGAGCATCATAAATGCGCACCTTGATGCCGTTTGCGGCCAGAACGCCGGCGGCAGTCTTGGCAAAGACGTCGCTCTTCAGGCGGCTGTCGTAGCTGATGGCCACGGTCTGATTGCCGCCCTGGGTCTTGACCCAGTTTGCCAGACCCTGGGTGGCCTGACGCACGACGTAGATGTTCATGCGGTTGGTGCCAGCGCCCAGCACGCCGCGCAGGCCGGCGGTGCCGAACTTCAGTGCAACGGCAAAGCGGTCCTTGATCTCGTCGTCGTTTCCCTCGATCCTGGCCAGCTCCGGCTTCAGATCTGCGTCCTCCAGATCCGCTGCCAGCCAGCGCTTATACTCATCCTGATACATATTGCACACCTTACCTTTGTAATTTTTGACCATAATGGACAAATTCATCCAAGTCTACTTATAATATAAGCTTTTATACGCTTTGTGTCAATTCAGGATTATGTACCAAGTTTTCCCCCTCAAAACCAGCAAATGCCACAAATCGTGCAGGCTTTCCGCTCTCCTGCTGCCCATTTGCAGCCGTGCAGGGCCAGTACACCTGCCCTGCGTCGTCCAGTACATCCAGCCAGTGGCCCAGCCCTACTCCATTTTCGCACAGATACCGCATCAGGGACATCAGCCGCCCGAAGTCGCCCACCGGGCAGATGACCTGCTCCGTGACACACTCTTCTCCCTGCTGCCGCCGCACTGCCAATACAACTCCCTCTTCCTCTACGCTTGCGCTGTAGTACAGCGTGTGTGCAATTTGAAAGCCTTCGATACTGGAATAGGGCCTGGTGTAACAGCAGTACTCTTTCGCAACCATAAGATTCTCCCTCCAATTACAGATGGTTCGCGTTTCGTTGACATCTCACATGCCCTTTAATATAATAGATTCAAACAGAAAATTGTGTCGAACTTGGGCATCTGCGCCCTGTCTTTACCATTTCTTAGTCAGTTCTTAGCCAACCGTTCCATGTCTTTTGTCTATTATCTCAGCGGAAATTTCGAAGCAACGTAAAAATTTCTTCATCTCCTTTTATGGATGGTCTCTGCCGCCCCATCGGGCAGAAAGGAGCGCCCATGTACGCAGTCCTCAAGAGCTTCGGCCTCAAGGGCCTCAACGGCTTCCCCGTGGAAGTCGAGGCCGACATCTCGGGCGGGATGCCCGCCCTCTCCATCGTCGGCCTGCCGGACTCCGCCGTCCGGGAGAGCGGCGACCGCGTCCACGCAGCCCTGAAAAATCTGGGCTTCAAGTGGCCTGACCGCCGCATCACCATCAACCTCGCTCCCGCCGACGTCCGCAAGACCGGCCCGGTGTATGACCTGCCCCTGCTGCTGGCGGTGCTGGCCGCTTCCGGGCAGCTGGAGCCGCCGCCGAAGGACACAGCCTTTCTGGGGGAGCTGGCGCTGGACGGCAGTCTCCGCCCGGTGTCCGGCGTCCTGCCCATGGCGCTGGAAGCTGCCGCCAGCGGTGTGCGGGCGCTCTATGTCCCCGCCGAGAACGCTGCCGAAGCCGCTGAGGCCTGCGGAAGCGAAATGCAGGTCTACCCTGCCGCAACGGCCCGTCAGGTCGTGGACGCACTGCGGGGCATCCAGCCCATTTCTCCCACGGCTCCGGTTCCCTTCGACCCTGCCGATGCGTGGAGCCACGTTCCCGATTTCGCTGACGTCTGCGGCCAGCCGCTGGCCCGCCGGGCGATGGTCATCGCGGCTGCGGGCGGACACAACGTCCTGCTCGTCGGTGCTCCCGGCACCGGCAAATCCATGCTGGCCCGCCGCCTGCCCGGCATCCTGCCACCCCTGACCCGGGAAGAAGCCGTGGAGACGACGAAAATTTATTCCATCGCCGGGCAGATGCCCGCAGGCCGGGGCCTCGTGACGGCACGGCCTTTCCGCAGCCCCCACCACTCGGCCAGTTCGGCTGCGCTGGCGGGCGGCGGGGCGCAGTTCCGCCCCGGCGAGTGCAGTCTGGCCAACTGCGGCGTCCTCTTCCTCGACGAACTGCCCGAGTTCTCCCGCGAGAGCCTCGAAGTGCTGCGCCAGCCCCTCGAGGACGGCTGCATCACGGTCAGCCGAGCCGCCGGAAGCGCCACTTATCCCAGCCGCTTCCAGCTCGTCGCCGCCATGAACCCCTGCAAATGCGGCTACTACGGCCACCCTACCCGGGCCTGCACCTGTTCGCCCAGCGCGGTGCGGCAGTACCGCAGCCGGGTGTCCGGCCCGCTGCTGGACCGCATCGACCTCTGCGTCGAGATGGACCCGGTGGCCTTCGATGAACTGCATGGCGCTGCCCCTTCCGAGAGCAGCGCCGAGCTGCGGAAACAGGTCCTTGCTGCCCGGGCCATCCAGGCCCAGCGGTACGCTGCTCCCGGCTACGAGGATGTGCGCTGCAACGCCCAGCTCACCGCCGGGCAGGTGCGGCGCATCTGCCGGATGACCCCCGCTGCTGAACAGCTCCTGCGGGCCTCCTACGAGACGCTGGGCCTTTCGGCCCGCGCCCACGACCGCATCCTCCGGGTGGCCCGCACCATTGCCGACCTCTCCGGCAAGCGCCTCCTCGACGAGGATTCGCTGCTCGAGGCTCTGCAATACCGTGCGCAGGAAAAGGTCGATCTGACGTTCTGATACAGACAAAAATCCCCCGGCTGGACCGGGGGATTTTTGCGTTATAAAACTTTTAGAATCTTCTCCACGCATCGGGCAGGAAGAGCACCAGCATCGGGAAAATTTCCAGACGACCGGCCAGCATATCGAAGATGAGCACCAGCTTTGCGAAGTTGGAGTAGGCCCCGAAGTTCATCATGGGACCCACCTGATTGAGGCCGGGGCCGATGTTGTTCAGGGTGGCGGCGATGGAGGTGAAGTTCGTCACCATGTCAAAGCCGTCCAGACTGACAAGCATGAAACTCGCCGCAAAGATGAAGATGTAGGCCGCCAGAAAGACGTTGGTGGTGCGGATGGTCTCATGATTGACCAGCTTGCCGTCCATCCGGACGGGGGCCACCACCTGCGGGTGGAGAGCCTGCTTCAGCTCCTTGCCCAGCGTCTTTCCCATCAGGAGGAAGCGGCTCACCTTGATGCCGCCGCCGGTGCTGCCCGCGCAGGCGCCCACGAACATCAGCAGCACCAGCACCTCTTTTGCCAGCGTGGGCCAGAGGTCGAAATCACAGCTGGAAAAGCCGGTGGTGGTAATGATGGAGCCGACCTGGAAGGCCGCATGGCGCAGCGCCTCGCCGAAGGTGCCGTAGAGGCTGCGGATGTTCACCGTGATGACGGCCACCGCCGCCAGAATGATGGCGAGATAGGCGCGGACTTCCTCGCTGGACGCTGCGCGGCGGAACCGGCGCAGCAGCAGCAGGAAATACGCGTTGAAGTTGACGCCGAAGAGGATCATAAAGATGGTCACGACCCACTGGATGTAGGGCGAGAAGCTGGCAAAGCTGTCGTTCTTGAAGCCGAAGCCGCCAGTACCCGCCGTGCCAAAGGCCGTGAGCAGAGAGTTGAACACATTCATTCCGCCCGCCAGCAGGAAGCAGAACTCCACCACCGTGAGCGCGAAATAGATGCCGTACAGGATCTTGGCCGTAGACTGCACCTTCGGCACCAGCTTGTCCACCTGCGGGCCGGGGCTTTCCGCCTTCATCAGGTTGACGTGGGAGCCGCCGGTCAGGGGCAGCAGGGAGAGCAGGAACACCAGAACGCCCATGCCGCCGATCCAATGGGTGAAGCTGCGCCAGAACAGGATGCCGTTGGGCAGGCCCTCCACACCGGGCAGGATGCTGGCACCGGTGGTGGTGAAGCCCGAAACGGTCTCAAACATGGCGTCCACGGGATTCGGGATGCAGCCGGTGAGGACGAACGGCACTGCACCCATGATACTGATGGTGATCCAGCTCAGGGCGGTGGCCGTAAAACCCTCCCGCATATAGAACACCTTGCTGCGGGGCTTGATGGTCCGCAGGGCAAAGCCCAGCGCCGCACTGATGGCCGCCGTCAGCAGGAACACGCCCATGACGGCCCACTCAGCGTAGATGAGGCTCGTCACCGCCGGGAGCAGCAGCAGTGTCCCCTCTATCATCAGGATGTAGCCCAGCAGACGAAAGACGATCGCATAATTCATACGTCCTGTCCCCCGTTACTCTTCCACGATGTCCCGCAGGTCATGCAGGCCGTGTTCCAGCGTGACGACGATGACGTTGTCGCCCACCTGGATCTGGTCGCCGCCGCGGGGGATGAGGATATGGTTGCCGCGGGTGATGCAGCAGAGCAGCAGATTCTTTTTCAGATGCAGCTGGCTCAGCGGCACGCCTGTGGCCCGGCTCTCCTCATGGACAGTGAATTCCAGCGCTTCCACGCGGTCGTCGAGGATGCGGTAAAGGGTCTTGATGTTGTTGCCGGCCTCGTTCTGCAGGGCGCGGACGTACTGCACGATGTAATCGCAGGTCATGTACTTGGGGTAGACGATGCTGCCCAAATCGAGCCCGGCCAGAATATCGTCGAACTCGAGGCGGTTGATCTTCGTAACCAGCTTGCCCCTGGAGTGCTTTTTCGCAAACAGGGTCAGCAGCACGTTTTCTTCGTCGATGTTGGTCAGAGCCACGAAGGCTTCGGTGGATTCCAGACCTTCCGAGAGCAGGAAGTCGCGGTTGGAGCCGTCCTCGTTCAGTATCTGTGCCTCCGGCAGGGACTCGGCCAGAACATTGCAGCGGGCCGGGTCCCGCTCGACGATGCGGACGCGGACGTGATTTTCCAGCAGCTCCTGGCTCAGGTAATAGGCGATGGCACCGCCGCCCACGATGAGGGCGTTGCGCACCGGCCGCACCGGCATATTGATACGCTGGAAGAACTCGTGGGCCTTCTCCTGCGTGGCGAGGAAGGTGACCTGGTCGCCGTTCTGCAGCACAAAGTTACCGTTGGGGATGATGACCCCGCCGTCACGCTCCACCGCGCAGACCAGAATGTCGCTCTTGAGGCGGGCGGGGATCTCACGGATGGCCACGCCGTCCAGCCCCTGCTGTTCGGTCAGCGCAAACTTGATGAGCCGCACACGTCCGCCCGCGAAGGTATCGATCTTGCTTGCGCCCGGGAAGCGCAGCAGATGGGAAATTTCCTTTGCCGCTGCCATTTCAGGGTTGATGATGGCCGAGATGCCGATCTGCTTTTTGATAAAGTCCAGCTCATGGCTGTAAGACGGGTTGCGCACGCGGGCGATGGCGTGGCAGTGGCCCGCCTTTTTGGCGAACATGCAGCACAGCAGGTTCAGCTCGTCCGAGCCGGTGACTGCGATGAACACGTCCGCTTCCTCCACGCCCGCCTCGGACAGGGTGGTGATGGACGAGCCGTTGCCGAGAATGCTCATCACATCGTAGGACTCCCCGATATGCTCCACACGTGCCTTGTTCGTATCGATAACGGTCACGTTGTGACCCTCTTCACTGAGCTGCCGCGCCAGCGCTGTGCCGACCTTGCCGCCGCCCACCAAAACGATCTTCATAGAATAACCCTTTCTCTTCTCCTGCGCCGTCTGGGCGCTATTGAGTAGATTATACCACATCTCGGGCAAAACATCTACTGAATCACAGGTCATCCGTCGAAACGTGCTTTTTCGTTGTTAATTATCCGTGCTTTACGGCTTTACCTCCGTGTCAGGGTGGTAGGTGGCCACATCTTCCAGCCCACAGTCCAGAATGCGGCAGAGCTGGTCGAGGGTGTAGGTGCTGACATTCCCGTTTTTGCGCAGCCTGTCCAACTGGCCTGTGCTGATTTTGTATTCTTTGATGAGTTTATACTGCGAGATACCTTTTTTCTTCATCGTCTTCCAAAGCGGCTCAAACGAAATCATACGAAATACCATCCAATCTTTCCATTCTGTAATTGAATGGTAAGGGAGGACTCGCATATTGACAATTGCCCGTAAACGGGCTATAATTTTGTCAAAAAAAGGCTTTGGAAAGAGGATTTTATGAAGCTTTCAAAAATTATCAGTCTACTGCTGGTGCCGCTGCTCCTGTTTACGCTGGCACTGCCTGCCTATGCGGACGGCGGCAGCGAATCCTATCTCATCTATTTTGAGACGGGCGGCGGCACCGGCGTCCCCATCATCGCCAGCACCAACCTCGACGGCAAGCTCACCTCCCTGCCCAGCCCCGTCATGGACGGCTACACTTTCGAGGGCTGGTACACCGACGAGCTGGACGGCGACCGCATCACGACCAGCACCGAGTTCACCTCGGATGGCACCATCTACGCCCACTGGCGTCCCATCGCAAAAGGCGGCTCTTCCGCCGCGTCAAAGCCCTCGCCGAACACGTCGACGGCGGACGAAGGTTTCTCCTCCCGAGCACACGCCGGGACATTTCTTGTCGCCGGGACGATGTTTTTCACACTTGTGGCACTCTACGCCAGATAAGGATGGTTTTCTATGACTCTGACCCACTCGCTCACTTTGCCCGCCGCCTGCCGCCCGCTCTCCCCTGCTGAGGCAGACGCCGTCCTCGGCGGCGCGGACACCGCCACCGACGATAGCGGCTTTACCACCGTGCTGTCCAACATCGAAAAAGTCAGCAAGGTCTTCAACTATATGGCTCGCATCTTCTCCTCCACCAGCGCGATGCTCAACAACTTCATCACGATCTATAACACCGTGAAGCAGCTGAACGAGTTCATCTCAAACAATTTTTAATGCTTTGGTCCGCTCCGGCGCAAGGCCGGTCCACATAGGGCAAAAGGGCAGAAATGCCGTTTGCCCGCCGTCAAGCCAGAAGAAAGGAATCCTATACCATGAAAAGGCTACTTGCGGCTTTGCTGACCCTCTCCATGCTGGTCGGCATCGTACCTTTCAGCGCCTTTGCAGAGAGTCCGGGTGCAGTCCCGGAAACTTTTGCTGCGGCACAAGAATCCCCGGGGCTGGACGATGAGACTGTCCAGTCCATCGTCTCCGACCCGCTGCTGCAGGGCCAGTATGCCCCGCCGCAGCAGGCGCAGCCTACCGTAGACACCTCGAATATGTCGATGGAAGCCACCGACAGCTTCGGCAAGCTGCTGGTGAACAGCATCGATGAACAGAACAGTGCTTCCAGTTCTGAGAATCGCGTCATCGGCGTCACAGTGGATGGCAGCACAGCCACCGTGGAGTATGTCGCGGCGGAAGACGCTGACATCGTAGTGGCGCTCTACACGGACGATTCTGAGGAGCTCATGTCTGCCAGCGGCACTGCCCCGGCATTTGTGACGGAGGATAACACCGGCAGCTCTACTGCAACTGTCTCTCTGACCGGCAGCATCCCCAACAGCTTCGTGGTAAAGGCGTTCCTGCTTGACACCGTCGAGCACGCCCCGCTGAGCAACGAGTTCACCAGCTCTGCCTATACGAAGGACATTCAGGACCTCGAAAACGCTACCGTGGATGACTATCCGGCAGACCGCGTCCTGAATCTGGACGAACAGAATGACACGAACTTTGCCGTTGTGAAAGATGATGTCGTGCTTGTCAGCGATAATGATTCTTCTTTCATTTCTTCGTATGCAGCAAATACTCATCCTACTAGCCTCATTGACAATGGCGACGGTTCTTACACTATAACCACTTCCAATGAAAAAATTAAAAAAATGACTCCCGGCGAAATCTTTGCGTACCAACAAAATAATGCTATTTTTGTATTGCGTATTGAAACCCTTAACATCGTTGGTGATTCCGTTACCATTACTGGCGATGACGCACTTGATCTTATCGATGTTTTTGATGTCGTTAAAATCGAGTCTACCGATGATGGAAGCCAGTTAGAATACGACGGTACTGGCGTAGATGAAGAAGTTCATTATAATGGTTTAGTCAAAGAGCAAGACTCACTTGATGAAACAAATGCTTTCTCTGATGATGTTACTTTCTCATTTGCTCATAAATTTGTGATCGGCACCGACACTTTTTACGATGGCGAGAAAAAAGACGAGGACGATACGCATATCACAACCAAATTTGGCATCAATGCCGTTCTCAATCTAAAGCTATCTACTAAATTCCAGTATCTCATTGCAGCTGATAAGCAAAACTTTAGTTGCTCTCTCGAAAGTGAAGCTTCTGGCGGCGTCGAAGTATCTTACAACGCTTCAACAAAAATCGACTTGGGTTTCTTTAAGAAATCACTTCCTGGCATCTACATAAACTATACTCCTCAGCTTGTTTTCAAGTTTGACATCACTGGAGAATTCTACTATACGCTCACTACAAAACAGGGTTTCTCTTGTGATGGCCATACAATTACCGACACCAGTGAAAAACCTGTTGTGGAATTTTCTATCAAAGTCAGCGGCACACTGTACATTGGTGTTGAATTCGCTCCCAGCATCAAAGTTGGCTTCTACAAGTTCTTCAAAGCACGAACAGAAGAAAATTTCCTATCTCTTTTGGAGTTGGAGGTTGCTTTCTCGATAGGTGCTGAAGGCACTATAGAGCCCACTGTCGAGGCCGAAGTTGTTGAGCCAAATAAAATAATTTCCAACTACTCAGGCAACTCAATCCATGAATGCAACGCTTGTCTTTCTGGTGATATTTATTCAAAGGTTGGTTTAACCGTTACGGTAAAGATCATCAAAGTCTGGAGCACAACCGAAACACTTTTAGATTATCGCTCCCATATTCTCACGTTATATTATTCCATAAACTATAATGATTTTGGCTCTGGAAAATGTCCTCACAAGCTGTACCTTGTAAATATCTCCGCCGACAGTATTCCCACACCATCGGGCGTTGAAGTATTCTCAACTGACGAAAATGGCAAGGAACAGTCTATCGGGTCTTTGTTGGGTTCAATAGACAACTATTGCTATATGAGACCCGGAACCTACACCTTGAAATCAACTATATCCGGCAACTCCTACAGTTGCATTTTCACTGTAACCAATTCCAACATAGATGTCTCGCTTAAAGCAGACAACAACAATTCCGGTAGTTCTGGTGATTCTGAGAAGGATAATCTTATCGCTTTTGGAACCTACGGAGATAATCTAACTTGGCAGCTAGACAACAATGGCGTATTGACCATCTATGGTGATGGACCAATGGCAGCATGTGCAGTTTACTGGATGGGTGAAGGTGGTGGAAATGGTTATTATGAATCAAGTTCGCCGTGGTTTAAGTATATTGATAAAATCAAAACGGTCAATATTCCTTCTAGCATCACTTCGATTGGATATGGCGCCTTTTTTGCCAATGAGGGAACGGCAAAAATCGATACTGTAAATTACGCTGGAACAAGAACGCAGTGGGAAAATCTCCAAATCGAGGCTTGGAACGATCTGCTGCTGGCTGCAAATGTCATTTGCTCCGACGACATCCAAGACGACACGGTTATTGCATCTGGTACCTGTGGCGCCAATGGAAGTCAAGTCTTCTGGAAACTGGATGAAAATGGAACATTAACAATCAGTGGTCGTGGAAAAACAGATGATTTTCCAAATCCAAATTATTCAGCTTATTCAACTCCTTGGGATGATTATAAAGACTCCATACAAAGCATCATTGTTAAAGATGGCATTACATACTTAGGTACCCATGCTTTTCGTGGGTGTGAAAATTTGATTTCTGTCAGTCTCCCTTCAAGCGTAACAGGTATCGCAGAGTCCGTTTTCTCAGTCTGTAGAAAATTGAAGAGCATTAAACTTCCGGATAGCATCGAATATATCGGAGGCGATGCGTTTTCATCCACAGGATTAACTAGCATTAACATTCCAGATGGTGTAACAGCCATTGGATCATCTGCATTTTACTGGTGTTTTGACTTATCCGAAGTTATCATTCCTGATAGCGTACAAGAAATCAATCCATGGACTTTCTGCGGCTGCAAAAAGTTAACAAACATTACACTTTCATCTGGAATAACGATGATTGGCGAGAAAGCATTCCTCGGCTGCAAAAATCTTACTAATATTACGCTTCCTTCCAGTATAAAGAAAATCGATGTATATGCATTTGATGACTGCGGATTGACTTCTGTAAATTATGAAGGGACTAAATCACAGTGGAATGAAATTGTTATAAACAGCCTTAACCAGCCGCTGACTTCTTCCACCATCCACTGCACCGACGGTGACATTATCCCCACCTCTACAGTCTCTTCCGAAGAGAATGACATCTTCCCCTCCACCGCCACCGGTAACGACCACAGCTTCGCCGCCTCGTTCAGCGATTTGACGCCAGGCGTGAGCTATGCCGTTATCGTGAGCCGGTCGGAGATCGACCTGCTTGCCCCGGAAAATCTCATCTATATCAACCAGTTCCGCGCCACCTCTTCGGGCTACCAGCAGAGCTTCCAGACTCCGCGCAGCTCTGCTCTGAACGCAGATGATATGACTTATGTCATCGCTTCCGGCATCTATTCCTTCGATGAGGCTCCGACTCCTACCCCCACCCCCGGCGGCGGCTCGTCCTCGGGCGGCGGTGGCGGTGGCGGCGGTGGTGCCGCTGTCCTCATCGGCGTGGGCGCGGCTGCGGCCATCACGGCAGGCGTCATTATGATGTCCCCGGTCGAGATAAAGGGCCGCGTCGTGCTGACCGACCAGGCCGCCGTGCCGGGCGCGAAGATCTCGCTCCTGCGCGAAGGCAAGGTCGTGGCGCAGACCACCGCCGACGAGAACGGCAGCTTCTCCCTCAAAGCAAAGCGCGGCAGCTATGAGCTGACAGCCGCCTACACCACCGCAGACGGGCAGCTCATCTACAAGACCATCGACATCAAAGCTCCCGCAAAAGACCTCACAGTGACCTTCTAAGGCCCCACAGACGGCAAAAGCCCCGCAGGACATAAAAATCCTGCGGGGCTTTTCTGCGTTATCTCAGGGCTTCTCAGTACCGCTCCACGCCGTCCTTGGTGACGAGGGCGTAGACCAGCGGGGCCTCCTCGGGCTTTTCGGGGCCGTAGACGAGGCCGCTGCGGTACTCGGCGGCGGCAGCGTCGAACTTATCCGCCGCGCCGTAGAAGGTGGCAAGGCTCTCGCCCTTGTGGACGTAGTCGCCGCGCTTCTTGTGGAGGGTGATGCCGGCGGCGAAGTCCAGCGGGTCGCCCTTCTTCTGACGGCCTGCGCCCAGCAGAACGCTGGCGGAGCCGATCTTCTCGGCGTCGTTGGCGACGATGTAGCCGTCTTCCTCGGCCAGCAGCTCATAGCTGGCGGCGGGCTTCTCGAAGAGGCTGTAGTCGTCCAGAACGCGGGTGTCGCCGCCCTGGGCCGCGAACATCTCCTTACACTTTGCATAGGCAGAACCGTCTGCGATAACTGCTTCGGCCATGGCGCGGCACTCGGCGGGAGACCCCTTATCGGCCAGCACCAGCATATTCGCAGCCAGCTGCAGGCACACCTCGGTCAGGTCGGCGGGGCCGTGGCCCTTGAGCACGTCCATACTCTCCATGACCTCGAGGCTGTTGCCAATGTTGTGGCCCAGCGGAGTGTCCATGTCGGTGATCATAGCAGCGACGCGGCGGCCATGATGGGTGCCGATGGAGACCATCAGCTTGGCCAGTTCGATGCTCTGGTCCACGGTCTTCATGAACGCACCGGTGCCGGTGGTGACGTCCAGCAGGATAGCGTCCGAGCCGGAGGCCAGCTTCTTGGACATGATGCTGGACGCGATGAGGGGGATGCAGCTGACGGTTGCGGTGACGTCGCGGAGGGCGTACATCTTCTTATCTGCCACGGCGATGCCCTCGCTCTGGCCAATGACCGACAGGCCGATCTTATTCACCTGTGCAAAGAACTCCTCCTGCGAGAGGGCAGTCTTTGTGCCGGGGACGCTCTCCATCTTGTCGATGGTGCCGCCGGTATGGCCGAGGCCGCGGCCGCTCATCTTGGCAATTTTGACGCCGCAGGCCGCGACGATGGGCGCGATGACCAGCGTGGTCTTGTCGCCCACGCCGCCGGTGGAGTGCTTGTCCACCTTGATGCCCGGGATGGGCGAAAGGTCCACCATGACGCCGCTGTGGGCCATCACGTCGGTCAGCTCGGCAGTCTCCTCGTCGGTCATGCCGCGCAGGTAGACAGCCATCATCCAGGCCGCCATCTGGTAATCGGCCACCTCGCCGCTGACGAAGCCGTTGACGATGGCTTCCAGCTCCTCGCGGCTGTGGGTGCCGCCGTCCCGCTTCTTGGCGATCAAATCGTAAATGCGCATAAGGTCACGCTCCTAAATCGTATTCTTCGCCGACGGCCCGGGCCGCACTGCCCCGCCTCCGGCAATAGTATGACATTGTAATTCAAGTATAGCAAATTTTTCCGCAAAAGCAAGCACCGTTTTGTGGAATCTGTTGAAAAAGAAGCAAAAAGGGCGCAGCCGCCCGGAAAAGCAGCTGCGCCCGGAAAATACGCTCGAATCAGCGGGAACCCTTGTCGTAGGGGATACCCTCGGCCTTGGGAGCCATGCTGTTCTTGGAGGTGAAGGCCAGAATGACCATAGATGCCACGAAGGGCATCATGTTGTAGATGTTGCTGGACCAGTGGAGCTGTGCGAGGAAGGTGGAGTCGGCGATGTTGGCCAGACTCTTGAACACGGCAAAGAACATGGCTGCGCCGCAGATGTTGAAGGGCTTCCACTGACCGAAGATCATAACGGCCATGGCAAGGAAGCCTGCACCGGCCACGCCGACCTCGAAGTTCCAGGTCTGGACGGGAGGCACGATATAGGCCAGACCGCCGATAGCACCCAGAGCGCCCGAGATGACAACACCGGCATAACGCATCTTGTAGACGTTGATGCCCACAGAGTCCGCAGCCTGAGGATGCTCGCCGCAGGCGCGCAGACGCAGACCGAAGCGGGTCTTGTACAGCACGATGTAGCTGATGATGAGCAGTGCGATGCCCAGCGGGACAAAGATGCTCAGCTCCAGGCCGCCGATGCTGAACAGGAAAGGCTTGTTGGAGTAGTTCAGCTTGGCGCTGCCGCTGTCGCTGAAGTTCTTGGAGATGACCACAGCCACCGCCGTCGCCAGCAGGTTCAGGGCCGTGCCGCCGATGGTCTGGTCGGCTTTCAGGTTGATGGACGCGAAGGCCAGCAGCAGGCTGTAGACTATGCCGGCGATAGCAGCCGCCAGCACCGCGATGAGCACGGTGGCGAAAGCCGGCAGGCCCGCGGGCAGCATGGTGAGGGTGAGGACACCCGCCACACCGCCGATGACCATGATGCCTTCCAGTGCGATGTTGATGATGCCGGAGTGCTCACTGAACATACCGCCCAGAGCGACCAGCATCAGCACGATGCCATACAGCAGAGTATACTTGATGAGAAGCAGCATATCACTTGCCCTCCTTCTTGGTTTCGGTCTTAGCAGGGGCAGGCTCTGCATTCACGTTGGTCTTGTCCGCATTCTTGAACAGCATGGAGTGGATCTTGCCACGGAACAGCATGGAGAATGCGCACAGATAGATGATGATACCGCTGATCAGGTCGGAGATCTCGGTGGGGTAATACTTAGTGGACAGGAAGGAGCCGCCGACCGAGATGTGGGAGATGAAGAGAGCGGAGAAGATGGTGCCGATGGGGTTGGAGCTTGCCAGCAGGGCCACAGAGATGCCGTTGAAGCCCATGGCCGGCAGGCTGGTGGAGTTCAGCGGGTTCCACTGAGAGACATTGGACAGGTAGTAGAGTCCGGCGCCGAAGCCTGCCAGAGCGCCTGCAATGGCCATGGAGAGGATGATGTTCTTCTTCTCGTTGATGCCGGCGTAGCGGGCGGCGCTCTTGTTCAGGCCGACGGCCTTCAGCTCATAGCCAAAGGTGGTCTTGTTCAGGATGACCCAGATCAGAATGGCGACTGCCGCAGCGAGGAAGATTGCGATGGTGGTGCTGTTGGTCTGGAACATCTTGTTCAGGCCGAAGTCCGGGATGAGGGACTTGGACAGTTCGGCGCTCTTTCCGAGGTTCAGGGTACGGGTGTTGCGCACGTCGTACATGGGGCCGGTGCCGTTCTGGTAGATAAGCTCATTGACCAGATACAGGCCGATCCAGTTGAACATGATGGAGGTGATGACCTCGTTGATGTTGAAGTAAGCCTTGAAGAAGCCGGGGATAGCGCCCCAGATGCCGCCGAGGATTGTGGCGACGATCAGGCAGACATACCAGGGCATCTTGAGCATGATGGCGCAGTAGAGAGCGCCGTAAGCGCCCAGCGTGTACTGACCGGCAGCACCGATGTTGAACAGGCCGGTCTTGAAGGCGAAGGCCACGGACAGACCGGTCATGATGAGGGGTGCCGCGTTGGCCAGCTCCTTGCCTACGCCGTAGGGGGCGTCATGGAAGCCGCCCTTGACGATGCGGACAAAGCCGTCGCCCCATGCGTGGGCCGGGTTGATAGCCAGCAGCACGAGGAAGCCCACAGCCATGCCGATGACGATGCACAGCAGCGCGGCCAGCACACTGGTGATGGAGCTGTTGAGGTTGCTGTGGGAAAGTTTTTTCTTGTTCATTTATTTGCTCTCCTTTCCCTGCTTGCGTGCGCCGGCCATGTAGAGGCCCAGCTCCTGCACAGTGGTGGTCTTGGGGTCGAACTCGCCCACGATCTCGCCCTCGTACATGACGAGGATGCGGTCGGACAGGTTCATGACCTCATCCAGCTCGAGGCTGACCAGCAGGACAGCTTTGCCCTTGTCGCGCTCGGCGACGATCTGGCGGTGGATGTATTCGATCGCGCCGACATCCAGGCCGCGGGTAGGCTGAACAGCCACCAGCAGCTTGGGGTCTTTGTCGATCTCGCGGGCGATGATGGCCTTCTGCTGGTTGCCGCCGGACATGCTGCGCACGATGGTGGAGCTGCCCTGACCGCTGCGGACGTCGTACTGAGCGATGAGCTTATCGGAGTACTCGCGGACTTTATCGGACTGGATGAAGCCGCCCTTCTGGAACTCGGGCTGCCAGTAGCGCTGGAGCACCATGTTGTTCTCGAGGCTGTAATCCAGCACCAGACCGTGCTTGTGGCGGTCTTCGGGGATGTGGCTCATGCCGTCCTTCGAGCGCTGACGGATGCTCTCGCGGGTGATGTCCTTGCCGTCCAGCGTGATCTTGCCGCCCGACAGTTTTTCGAGACCGGTGAGTCCATAGACGAGCTCGGTCTGGCCGTTGCCCTCGATGCCCGCCAGACAGACAATCTCGCCTGCGTGGACCTGGAAGGTGACGTCCTTGACGGAGTCCTTCTTGCGCTGGTCGTTGTGGATGGTGACGCCCTCCACGTCCAGCACGACATCGCCCGGGTGAGCGGGCTTTTTATCGACCTGAAGCTGGACGTCACGGCCGACCATCATGCGGGAAAGCTCTTCCTTGGTGGTGTCCTTGATGTCCACGGTACCCATATACTTGCCCTTGCGCAGGACGGTGCAGCGGTCGGCGACCGCCATGATCTCGTTGAGCTTGTGAGTAATAAAGAGGATGGACTTGCCCTCCTTCTTGAACCCGCGCATGATCTCCATCAGCTCGTCGATCTCCTGCGGGGTCAGCACAGCGGTGGGTTCGTCGAAGATGAGGATCTCATTGTCGCGGTAGAGCATCTTCAAAATCTCCACGCGCTGCTGCATACCGACCGAAATATCACTGATGAGCGCATCGGGGTCAACACGCAGACCGTACTTCTCGCTCAGGGCCACGACTTTCTTGCGGGCCTCGGCCTTCTGCAAAAAGCCCAGCTTGTTGGGCTCCACACCCAGAATGATGTTGTCCAGCACGCTGAAGCACTCCACCAGCTTGAAGTGCTGGTGGACCATACCGATGCCCAGTGCGTTTGCATCGTTGGGGTTGCGGATGGCGACCTCCTTGCCGTTTTTGAGGATCTTACCCTCCTCCGGCTGATACAGGCCGAACAGCACGCTCATCAGGGTGCTTTTGCCTGCGCCGTTCTCGCCCAGCAGGGCATGGACCTCACCTTTGCGCAGCTGCAGGGTAATGTCGTCGTTTGCCTTGATGCCCGGGAACTCCTTGGTGATATGGAGCATCTCGATCACAAAATCCTCTGCCAATCTGCTCACTCTCCTTTCGTGTCCAAGCGACACTTATACTATTGTAATGACCATTATACCGTATTTTTGCTGTTTTGCACACTTCTTTTTGAAAATTTAGTGTTTTGCTATATCATAAGTATTACTTTTGTGCATTTCGACGGACATTCCTTCATTGTCTTAAAAAAGCATACAAAAAAGGCGGGACGCCCTTTGCAGAGCGTCCCGCCCGGGAAAGCCTTGATTACTGGATGTAGTTGACGGTGGTGAACTCGCTGACGGTGGGCTTGGTGCTGTCGTCAGAGCTGTTGTCCACAGCGATCTCACCGCTCTTGATCTTCTCCTTCAGTGCCTCATACTCGTCGGTGGTGAAGGTCTCGAAGTTCCAGCTGTCGGCATCGGTGGGCAGGCCGACATAGTCGCCGTCCTCCAGACCGAAGTTGCCGTTGGAAGCAGCGATGTCGCTCCAATCGCCTGCCTCGATGTCGGACAGAGCAGTGTTGACAGCCTCGGTCAGGCCCTTCATTGCAGAGGTGATGAAGGGGTTGTAAGCGAAGGAGCCGTCTGCCACGCCGTTGACACCGATGTAGTTCTGGTCAACGTCAACGCCGACGACATAGCCGTTGTTCTTCAGAGCAGCCTCAACAGCGGAGGTGTAGATGCCGCCGCCGCAGGCGAAGACGACCTGAGTGCCGTTGGAGTACCAGCCCTCCATACGGGAGGTGATGTTTGCATCGCCGTAGAACTGGCCGCCGTAGAAGTAGTTGATGTCGATGTTGGTGCCAAGCTCCTTAGCAGCAGCGTCAGCGCCCTGCACGTAGCCGTAGCCGTAACGGATGACAGCGGGGACAGCCATGCCGCCGAGGAAGCCCAGCTTGGTCTTGCCGTCCTTAACGACAGCGTAGCCAGCCAGATAACCTGCCTGCTCCTCCTTGAAGGTGATGCAGTAGCAGTTTGCGGGGATGGCGTCGGTACCAATGTCGCCCTGGGTGACATCGATAGCGATGAACTTGACATCGGGGTACTGGTCAGCAGCCCATGCCAGAGAAGCGCCGTACAGGTAGCCGACGCAGACGATGACGTCAGCGCCATCGTTGACAGCCTGACGGATCATGGTCTCGCGATCCTCATCGGAAGCGTCTGCCTCGGGGATGTAGTACTGGCAGTCATCGCCCATGTAGCCGGAAACAGCGGTCCAGCAGGCCTGGTTGAAGCTCTCATCGTCGATGGTGCCGGTGTCGCAGGTCAGAGCGACCTTCACGATCTTCTCGCCGCCCTCAGCGGTGGAAGCGGCTGCGCTGGTGGAAGCAGCTGCAGAGGAAGCAGTGGAAGAGGAAGAACCGCCGCAGGCAGTCAGAGCAGCGGCAGCAGCAGCGGCCCCAGCCACTGCCAGGAAGTTACGACGAGAAATCATCATAATGAAAACTCTCCTTTTATTTTAATATAATCGCGTTTTGTTGACGAAATGTGCGCACTTGCACATTTACTGGCTCAAGTATAGCGGGAAGAAGTGACAGATGCAAGCCTTTTCCGATTACAAAACATTTACAATTATTTTATCAAAATTGTATAAAAATCACACTTATCCCGGAAGATCCGCTCCGCCCGGCCTTTTTCGCGCAGCTGCGTTCAGCCTTCCACAGCCTTGTTGCCTGCCACGTTGGAGGGGCCGAAGCCGAAGGGCAGCAGCTCGTCCATGCTGCGCTCGATGAAATCGTCCGGGCTTTTTGCCATAATGACATTCAGCTCCGGGCCGCCGAACTCGAACAGTGCCTGACGGCAGACGCCGCAGGGCGAGGTGATCTGCTTGTTGACTTCGCCTCGGCGCGCACCCACCACGGCGATGTCGGTGAACCTGGTCACGCCCTCGGCCACAGCCTTGAACAGGGCCGTCCGCTCGGCGCAGCTGGTGGGGGTAAAGGCGGCGTTCTCCACGTTGCAGCCGGTGAAGATGCGGCCATCCTCGGCGCGCAGGGCCGCACCCACCATAAAGTCGCTGTAAGGAGTGTAAGCTCTCTCCCTGGCCGCAAGGGCCATCCGGATGAGCTCCTGCTTTTCTTCCAGAGTCAGTTTTGTCATGGTCGGTTCTCCTTTTTGCAATTTGTAGATATAGCGTTCTTCGTCCTGTGGGACGAAGCTGTTTTTGTTGATCCAAGTATAAATCATTCTTTTGAGAAGTGCAAGCAAAGCCGCCGCCTCTGCGTCGAAAAAGAGGGCCGCTGCAATCACAGCGACCCTCTTGGATCCAAAAAGCTCTTAGTACTCCGCACCCAGTGCGACCTTCATCATATCGGTGAAGCTCTTCTGGCGCTGCTCTGCGGTGGTGATCTCCGGGGAAACAAAGCTGTCGGAGATGGTCAGCAGGCAGGCAGCGTTCTTGCCCAGAGTCTCGGCGTTGGCGAACAAAGCAAAGCTCTCCATCTCCACGCAGAGGCAGCCGCGCTCGTCGCGCAGCAGCTCCCAGTAGGTGGGCTTTGCGTCGGAAGGCTGACGGTAGAAAACGTCGGAGGAGTGGATGTTGCCCTCGATGAGCTTGATGCCCTGCTTCTTGGCGGAGGCGCGCAGCTTGTCATTCAGCTCCTCGCTGGGGAAGGTGATGTCGTGGTCGTTGCCGCTCTGGACGCGGGCATAGTTGGACTCACTGACCGCACCGGTAGCCAGCACGGTGTCGAACAGCTTGGCGTCGGCAGTGTAGCTGCCGGCAGAGCCGATGCGGATGATGTTGTCCACATCGTAGAACTTGAACAGCTCGTAGGAATAGATGCCGATGGAGGGCATCCCCATGCCGCTGCCCATCACGCTGATGGGACGGCCCTCATAGGTGCCGGTAAAGCCCAGCATCCCGCGGACACCCGTCACCTGACGGACATCCTTCAGGAAGGTGTCCGCAATGAACTTTGCGCGCAGGGGGTCGCCCGGCATCAGGACAGTCTTTGCGAAATCGCCCTTTTCGGCGCTGATGTGAGGAGTAGCCATAACAATTATCTCCTTTTTATAAAATTATTTCTTCCCCGGGAATACGTTCTGTGGGGGAATGTACGAACCATTGAGACGTATCTCGAAGTGGCAGTGGTTGCCGGTGGAACGGCCCGTGCTGCCCAGATAGCCGATGAGCTGGCCCTGCCGGACGGTCTGGCCCGCACTGACGGTCAGGGACAGGCAGTGCGCATACACAGAGCTGTATCCACCGCCGTGGTTGATGATGACCGAGTAGCCATAGCCCGTACCTGCACCGGCCTTGTTGTAGCCCGCCTTGGTGACGGTGCCACCTGCGGAGGCGTAGATGGGCGTACCGGCCGGGGCGCAGATGTCCACGCCTTTGTGGCGTCCGCCGTACCAGCGCGAGCAGTAGCGGTAGTTCGGCACAGGCCAGATGAACTGGCCGCTGCCGGTGATGTACTTGGTGCTGGAAGTCACCTTCTTGGTGCCTTCGACCACCTTCTTGTTCACCGGCTCCTTGATGACCTCGGTGGAAAGCACGCTCTGGTCCACAAGGATATTCTTGGTGTCGTAGACGTTCTGGAGGGTCACACGGCGCAGACCGTTCTCGCCCTCCTGGAGCACCTTGGTGGTTCCCTTCGTATATTCATTGGATTTTGTCGTCTCCGTGGAGAATGCGATCTCTTCCTCGCGGGTCTCGATGCGGGTGATGCGCACCTCAAGGCCAGCCTCTTCTTTGGTGATGACGAGGTGGTCGCCCTCAAGGATGCTGGACGTCTCGCTCAGCGGCTCACCCTTGAACGCCGGGTTGAGGGCGCACAGCTCACGGAAAGTCAGGTCATTGTTATGTGCGATGGACCAGAGGGTGTCGCCCGCCTTGACGGTGTAGACCTTCTGAGCCTGCTTCACGCTCACCAGCTCCTGCCGGACGGTCTCAAAATCCTGCAAGCCTTCCTTGAAGTAGAGGCCGTCTTCCAGCGTGACCTGCTTGTTGAAGCCCACGCTCACATCGGGGTCGTCCTCTTCTTCCTCGTAGGGGTCGAGCATGGCGGCGAGGTAATCCCGCAGCGCGTTGCCGTCGCTGCACACTGCCGTCAACTCGCCGTCCAGATAAAGAGCCGTGCCTTCGCTGATCTGGTCGCCGGCGCTCTGGATGATGGCGTTTGCCATCTCGTTTTCGTCCATCATGTGGTGGGCGATGGCGAGGGTGTAGCTCGGCTCGATGGTCCACTCGGTCTTGTCGGTGCCGGCGTAGCTGATACGCTCCATCACGTCCTCGCGGGCCGTGTTGAAGACATCCTCATTCGCCACATAGCCCACGGTTTCGCCGTTGACCTGGACGGCCAGCGCATAAGGCTGGTGAATGACATATTGGAACACTGCTGCGCCCAGCGCCAGTGCGCAGATGGGCAGGGCATACATCGCCATGCGGGGCAGCAGACTGAGGTTGCGGCGGACGCCGTTTTTGAAGTAGTGGACGCTGGCCTCAAATGCTGCACCGAAGCCTTGTTCCCTGCGGATGCGGTGGGCATGGATGAGAAGGGACACGATGCCCTTTGCAAACAGCACGATGGGGCCGAACAGGTCTTTGGCCACCTGTGCTGCGCCGGGGAACGCCGTCTCCGCCAGAGCCTTTGCAAAGCGGCGGATGCCTCCAGCAACCCAGAGAGCGGCGTACTTGACGGCACGTCCCACCCGCACGGCAGCATACTCCGCGCCAAAGCCCAGCGCGTAGAGCGCTGCGCCAATGCGCAATACCAGCTTCGACGAGCGCAGCTTCCGGGAGGCATTGTCCAGCCGGTGTCTGCGGCGGCGATACCGCCGGTGGCGGCGCAGCAGATGAACGCACTGGAGCTGCGCCCAAAGCGAGCGCAGCTTTGCGCGGAAGCCGGTGTGCCGCGGCGCAGCGGCTGGCTCGTCCTGCCGCGTTTCAGTTGTTTTATCTTCCAGCAAAAAGGATGCTCCTTCCTGTATCTTCAGGAGATTCTGATTTGTCTCTTTTCTCTGTTATCGACACGCTGCCGCATAAGGACAGCTTTTTTGACAAGAATAACTCTATTTATTATACACCCTGCCAGCGCCGAAACAAGCATTGACACAAAATTTGGGCTTAGCTTTCACTTACTTTTCACGAAATACACAAATTCAGTCAAAAAGGGCTGCCATATCCTCCGGCAGCGGGCTTTCCACCGTCACCGGCCTCAGAGTCGTCTCGTCCACCGGCACTTCGATGCGGATGCCGTCCGGCATCCGCTCGCAGCGCGGCACCCAGAACATCTGTTTTGCGCAGTGGAGCGCCTGCCGCCCGATGCGCGCCCGGCTCCCGCCGTAGAGGTCATCTCCGGCCAGCGGGTGGCCGATGGATGCAAAATGTACCCGTATCTGGTGGGTCCGGCCCGTCACCGGGACGCAGGCCGCGAGGCTCAGGCCGTTTTCGGCTTTCAATATGGTATATTCCGTCCGGCTGGGTTTGCCATCGGGGGTGACGCACCGCCCGATGATGCTCTCCCCCTGCCGCCCGATGGGGGCGTCGATGACGCCCGGCCCGAGGGGAAGTTCTCCTTCTGCAACGGCGTAGTAGAGCTTTTCCACCCGCTGAGCCAGCAGCGGGGCGGCGTAGCCATTCTGGGCCGCCAGCACGAGGCCGCTGGTGTCCTTGTCGATGCGGTTCACCGGGCGGAAGACAGGGCTCCTACCCTGACGCAGCGCCCAGGCGGCATAGCCGTTCGCCAGCGTATCCAGCGGGTAATTCAGGGTTGGATGCACTGCGAGATGGGGCGGCTTTTCCACCACGAGGGCAAAAGCGTCCTCGTAGACCACATCCACCGGGATGTCGTCCTGCGGCACAACGCTCTCCCCCTCCGGCGGCAGTTCAAAGGAGATGACCTGCCCGACCTCCACCCGGCGGTTGGCCAGGATGGGGGCGCCGTCGGCAAAAAAGCCGCTGCCCCGGAATTTCACGGCCCGGGACAGGTCGGTGGAGACACTGCACTTGCGCAGAAAACCGCGCAGCAGCATCCCATCCGCCTCGGGCGGGACTTTGAAATAAAGCTTCATCTTCCCACCTCCAGCGCGGGCAACATATAAGATAAGTATAGCAAAATTCTCTTTCTCTTGCAAATCTTGTTTTTTTATGGTATCATGAGGAGCGGAAAACGAGTGGAACATACGGCGGCGGGGCGGCTTTGACCGCTCTGAGGAAAGTCCGGGCCTCACAGAGCACGGTAACTGCTAACGGCAGCCGAGGGTGACCTCAGGGAAAGTGCAACAGAAAGGAAACCGCCGCAGCAATGCGGTAAGGATGAAAGGGCGAGGTAAGAGCTCACCAGCGCATGGGTGACTATGCGGCTTTGTAAACCCTACCGGAAGCAACGCCTATATGGGACGTACAGCGCTGCTCGCGTGTCCCGAAGGCGGCACGAACCTGTCAGCAATGGCAGGTCTAGACAGATCGTCGTTTAATACAGAACCCGGCTTACGGTCTATCTCGTTTTCCATCTTTTGTTTTCAGCGCTGTCTGCGGTGTGCAGGCAGCGTTTTTTGTTTCTTTAACCACACTGTCACTTTTCGTTTGGGCCGGTTTGTGGTATACTGAACAAAACCCCGCAGAGCACATCTCCGCCGGGGCCTTAATTCAACAGACAGGATGTGAAATCCTCCGATGAAAGATGGTTTTTTGAAAGCAGCTGCCCTCTCGCCCTCGCTGCGGGTGGCCGACTGCAATTATAACGCTTCCCAAATCGTATCTCAGTTACAGGACGCTGCGGCTCGCGGCGTCAGGCTGGCGGTGTTCCCTGAGTTCTGCCTCACCGGCTACACCTGCGGCGATCTATTCTTGCAGCGCACGTTGCAGCAGGGCGCGCTGGACGCCTTGCAGACCGTGCTGGACGCCAGCCGGGAGCTGGATGTCGTGGCCCTCGTGGGCCTGCCGCTGCTGGTGCGGGGCAAACTGTACAACTGCGCCGCCGTCCTCTGCGGCGGGCGTCTGCTGGGCCTTGTCCCCAAGACCTACCTGCCCAACTACGGCGAGTTCTACGAAAAGCGCCAGTTCACCCCGGGCAGCACTGAGGTGGAAAATGTGACGGTCTGCGGGCAGGAAGTGCCGTTCGGTACGTCCCTGCTCTTCCGCTGCCGCCAGATGCCCAGCTTCGTTCTGGGCGTGGAGATCTGCGAAGACCTGTGGAGCGCTCTGCCCCCCTCCACCTTCCACACGCTGGCCGGTGCCACCGTCATTGCAAACCTTTCGGCCAGCGATGAGACGGTCGGCAAGGCCGAGTACCGCCGGGCGCTGGTGTCGAACCAGTCCGCCCGCCTGCTCTGCGGCTACCTGTACGCTTCTGCCGGCCACGGCGAGAGCACCCAGGACATGGTCTTCGCTGGCCACGACCTCATCGCCGAGAACGGCGCCCTCCTCGCCGAGACATCTCCCTTCGAGGGCGGCTGGGCTGAGACGGAGCTGGACTGCCAGCGGATGGAGTCGGAGCGGGCGCGCAACACCAGCTTCGAACCCAGCGCTGAGGGGTATCTGACCGTCGATTTCGACCTTGCCCTCACCGAGACGAAGCTCTCCCGCTGGGTAGACCCCACGCCTTTCATCCCCCACGACGAGCGCCGCCGGGCCGAGCGCTGTGAGCTGATCTTGAAAATGCAGGCCGATGGCCTCGCCAAGCGCCTCGAGCATGCCCACGCCAAGACGGCGGTCATCGGCATCTCGGGCGGTCTGGACAGCTGCCTCGCTCTGCTGGTGGCCGTCCGCGCCATGAAACAGCTGGGCCGCCCCACCAGCGATGTGCTGGCCGTGACCATGCCCTGCTTCGGCACCACCCACCGCACCCGCAGCAATGCGGAGATCTTATGCGACGAGCTGGCCGTCAGCTTTACCGAGATCGACATCGCCAACACCGTCCACAGCCACTTCAAGGACATCGGCCAGGACGAGAGCGTGCTGGACGTCACCTTCGAGAACGGACAGGCTCGTGTGCGCACCCTCGAGCTGATGGACACTGCCAACCGCACCGGCGGCCTCGTTGTCGGCACCGGCGACCTCTCCGAGCTGGCGCTGGGCTGGGCCACCTACAATGGCGACCACATGAGTATGTACGGCGTCAACGCCGGTGTCCCCAAGACGCTGGTGCGCCACCTCGTCCAGTATGAGGCCGACATTGCCGCCTCCGCCGAGCTGCGCCGGGTGCTGCTGGACATCCTCGACACCCCCGTCTCCCCGGAGCTGCTGCCTGCCAAGGACGGCGAGATCTCTCAGAAGACGGAAGACCTCGTGGGTCCCTATGAGCTGCACGACTTCTACCTTTATTATGTTCTCCGCTTCGGCTTCGGCCCGTCGAAGATATTCCGGCTGGCGAAAGCGGCCTTCGCAGGCCGGGCCGAGTACCCGGACGAAGTGCTCTACAAGTGGCTGCGCAACTTCTACTGGCGGTTCTTCGCCCAGCAGTTCAAGCGCAGCTGCCTGCCCGACGGCCCCAAGGTGGGCAGCGTCACCCTCTCGCCCCGGGGCGACTGGCGGATGCCCAGCGACGCAGCCGCCGCGCTCTGGCTGGCCGAGCTGGAACAGATCCCGCTCAAAGGATAATTTTTTATGAAACAACACAAAAAACTGCTGATAAATCTGGTCTTTGCTGCCGTCATTCTGGCAGCAGCCGCCGTGCTGCTGCTGGTGCGGAAAGCAAACCAGACCGGTGCGCCTCTCTGCGCAGAGCTCATCTACGGCGACAGTAACACCAGGCTGACCTTCCCCCTCGAAAAAGACGCCGATTACGATGTGGACACCGGCTATCTCACCGTCCACATCAAGATCCAGGACGGCGCGGCCCGCTTTGTGAACTCGCCCTGCCCTGACCACATCTGCGAGTCCTTCGGCTGGCTCAGCGAGGAAGACCAGACGGCCACCTGCCTGCCCGCCCGGGCTGTGCTGAGCATCATCCCCACCACATGATGGCATACACATCCAAAGGAGTGAACGCCTATGTTTGACGAAAACAAGCATACCCATCCCCAGAATAACGACGAAGGCCCCCGGCACATCCACCGGGGCATCAAGCGCAGCGAGCCCGACGAAGTGGAGGTAGACAGCGCCGATTTCTTCTCGCCGGAGCCTCCCCGCCCCAAAGCACCGCCGAAACCGGCACCGACGTCTCCGTCTGAGCCGCCGAAATCTCCAGTGCCGCCCCGCAAACAGTGGGAGCCGCTGCAACCCAGCGAGCCCGCCCCCGCTGACGACAAACTTCCGAAAGGAGGAATGGTCTTGCTGGTACTGCAGGCCATCCTGAGCCTTGCCGCGCTGGTGCAGCTCTGGCGCACCCAGATGCTGCCGGTGCTCTACCTCGTTATCATCACTGCGCTTCTGGTGCTGCTCTGGCTGCTGGTGCGCAAGTGCCTCGCCTCCCGCAGCGGTGCCGTCGTGGCCCGGGTGCTGTCCGTCCTGCTCTGCGCCGCGCTGGCCGTGGGCTGTGTCTGGGCGCAGCAGGGTCTGACCGCACTGGACAGCATGACTTCCGGCCTGCTCACCGGCGCAGAGGCGAATAAGATCACGAAAGAGCCGTTCGTCGTCTACCTCAGCGGTGTAGACAACCGCGGCGAGCTGACCGAAAAGGCCCGCAGCGACGTGAACATCCTCGCTGTGGTCAACCCCACCACCAAGCAGGCGGCCCTCATCAACACCCCGCGCGACTACTATGTTGACCTCGCAGGCACCGACAGCAAGGACAAGCTGACCCACGCCGGCCTCTACGGCGTTGAGACCAGCATGGCCACGCTGGGCAACCTCTACGGCGTGAATGTGGAGCACTACCTCCGCATCAACTTTGCGGGCTTCATCAACATCATCGACGCCATCGGCGGCGTGGACGTCTACTCCGACCAGGCCTTCACCTCGGTGGGCAGCCCCGGCTACTACGACCCCACCACCTTCGCCGAGGGCTGGAACCATCTGGACGGCAAGTCCGCTCTGGCTTTTGCCCGTGAGCGCCACGCCTTCAAGACCGGCGACATCCAGCGCGGCATCAACCAGATGAAAGTCATCGACGCGGTGGCCAACAAGCTCAAGTCCCCGGCCCTGCTCATGGGCTTCTCCAAGCTGATGGACGCCGCCGCCGACTGCTTCGTCACCAGCCTTTCGCAGGAACAGATCTCTGCGCTGGTCCGGATGCAGCTGGGCGACCTTGCCAACTGGGACATCCAGAGCTACACCGTCACCGGCTCGGGCGCGAAGAGCACCAAGTGCTACTCCGCCAAGGGCCAGAGCCTCTACGTCATGAAGCCGGATGAGAACTCGGTCAACGAAGCCAAGGCCCTCATCGCAGCGGTCCTGGGCGGCGAGGACAAGCTCACCAGCACCAGCCAGACCCCCGAGAAGACCGATGTCTTCACGCCGACCGCCGACCCCAACGCCGGTGCATCCATCCCGGAGGAATCTCCCGACAGCGTTATCGCAGAAGAGCCCGCCGAGAGCGAAGTCCCGGCGGAAGAGGCCCCCGCTGACAGCCAGCCCGCCGAGGGCGATGCCTCCGGTGAGCCCAGCGCTTCCACCGAGGTCCCCGCCGACAGCAGCGAAGAAGCCCCGGCAGGCTCCACCGAGTCGCCGTCCTTCAGTATGCCGACCCAGGAGCAGGTGGAGCAGGCGGCTTCCTCCCTGCATCAGGCCGCTTCCACCGTGCTGGACGCCCTGTTCGGCTCCGGCAGCGGCGACGCTTCCAGCGCTGAAAATGATGCAGCATAATTTATAGACAGAAAGATCCCGCAAAGCAGCTGCCTTGCGGGATCTTTGCGTTTATGCTTATTTCAGGATGTCGCTCAGCACGCTCTGGCCGTCCAGCGTGGAAGCGTCCACACCCAGATAGTCGCAGATGGTCTGTGCGATGGTTCCGAAGCAGAGCCTGGTGCCGAGGTCAACGCCCGGTTTGACGCTCTTGCCGCAGATGAGATACGGCACATACTCGCGGGTATGGTCGGTGGTCTTGGTGTAGGAGGGGTCACAGCCGTGGTCGGCCGTGACCATCAGGATGTCGCCCTCCCGCATCCCGGGGATGAAGTCGGCAACGAACTTGTCGAACTCGGTGGCGGCGGCGGCATAGCCTGCCACGTCGCGGCGGTGGCCGTAGAGCATATCGAAATCGACGAGGTTCACGAAGGCCAGACCCTCGAAGTCGCGGGTCTGCAAAGCCTTGGTGAAGGCGATGCCGTTGGTGTTGCCGGTGGTCTTGATTTTTTCCGTCACGCCCTCGCCGTCGAAGATGTCGAAAATTTTGCCCACGGCGATGACGTCCCTGCCTGCGTCCTTGAGCAGATCAAGCATGGTCTTGCGGGGCGGCTTGAGGCTCAGGTCGTGGCGGTTGGTGGTGCGGTAGAAGGTGTCGGCGGTGCGGCCGAGGAAGGGGCGGGCGATGACGCGGCCCACGCCGTACTCGCCCTTCAGCATCTCGCGGGCGATCTCGCAGTAACGGTACAGCTCGTGCACCGGCACAAGCTCCTCGTTGGCGGCGACCTGAAACACGCTGTCGGCGCTGGTGTAGACGATGAGGGCATCCTCCTTCATGGCCTGCTCGCCGTAGTCCTTCAGCACCTGTGTGCCGGAGTAGGGCTTGTTGCAGAGGACTTTGTGGCCGGTCTTTTCCTCGAACTCGTGGATGAGGCTGTCCGGGAAGCCGTCCGGGAAGGTGGGCAGGGGCCTCGGGCTGACGACACCGGCGATCTCCCAGTGGCCGATGGTGGTATCCTTGCCCATGCTCTGCTCCTGCAGGCGGGCGAAGGAGCCGATGGGGGCGGCTTCCTTTTCACCGGCGGTCACGCCGTCGATGTTGAACAGGCCGAGCTTTTTCAGGTTGGGGCAGTTGAAGTTGGGGTGGTTGGCGATGGCGCCGAGGGTGTTGGTCCCCTCATCGCCAAAGGCGGCGGCATCCGGCTCTGCGCCGATGCCGAAGCTGTCCAGAACGATCAGAAAAACGCGCTTTTCCATTACGCTTTCACTCCGTTTCTATCATTTTGCGCTCACCTGTGTCCCTTCGGGGCAGAAGTGAGACTTTTGCTTAGCCCTATTATAGGCGATGGACGCATTTTTCGCAAGCGTTTTATCGCTCCGGCATCTATCACGAAAATTTAAGGTTTTCTTTGCCGAATTTTTTCTTGCTCTCTTGTACACAAGCGGTTATAATATAGAATGGTATGGTTTTCAAACACACCTGACCGGGCCGATGTCCGGCCAGCGGCCGCAGGGCATATCTGGCACCTGCGCGCCCATCATAGAGGAAAAAAAGAGACTGTTAGAGGTATATTTATGAGAAAAACGAAGATCATCTGCACCCTTGGCCCTTCTACCGATAAGGACGGCGTCCTGCGCGAGCTGGTCGCCAACGGCATGAACGTGGCCCGCTTCAACTTTTCCCACGGCTCCTACGAGGAGCACAAGGGCCGTCTGGACATGCTGAAAGCTGTCCGCACTGAGCTGAACAAGCCCGTTGCTGCCCTGCTGGACACCAAAGGCCCCGAGATCCGCCTGAAGGAGTTCAAGAACGGCGTTGAGATGCTGGAAGCCGGTCAGACCTTCACCCTGACCACCCGCGAGGTGGAGGGCACCAAGGAGATCTGCTCCATCACCTACAAGGACCTGCCCCAGGACGTCCACGAGGGCGGCACCATCATGCTGGACGACGGCCTCATCAAGCTGGCCATCAAGAGCGTCACGGACACCGACATCGTCTGCGAAGTGCTCAACAGCGGCAAGATCAAGACCAAGAAGGGCGTCAATGTCCCCGGCGTCCACCTGTCCATGCCCTACCTGAGCCAGCGCGACCGCGATGACATCATCTTCGGTGTCCAGCAGGGCTTCGACTTCATCGCTGCTTCCTTCGTGCGCACCGCACAGGACGTCTACGACATCCGCAACCTGCTGAACGAGTACGACTCCAACATCCGCATCATCGCCAAGATCGAGAACCGCGAGGGCGTCAATAACATCGACAGCATCCTGTCCGCTGCCGACGCCGTCATGGTCGCCCGCGGTGACCTGGGCGTCGAGATCGACTTCACTGAGCTGCCCGGCATCCAGAGGGGCGTCATCGACCGCTCCTTCTCCTTCGGCAAGCCCATCGTCACTGCTACCCAGATGCTGGACAGCATGATGGTCAACCCCCGCCCCACCCGCGCCGAGATCTCCGACGTGGCAAACGCCATCTACGACGGCACTTCCGCTATCATGCTCTCCGGCGAGACCGCTGCGGGCGCATACCCTGTTGAGGCCCTCAAGACCATGTCCGCCATTGCAGAGCGCACCGAGAACGAGGTCCACTACCGCGACAACCGCCTGACCGATACCACCGGCCAGATCAGCGTCAGCGACGCTACCGCACACGCTGCCTGCCTGACCGCAAAGGACGTCAACGCTTCTGCCATCGTCACCGTGTCCGAGTCCGGCAACACTGCCCGCCTGCTGAGCAAGTACCGCCCCTCTCAGCCCATCATCGCCTGCGTCATGGACGAACAGGTCCAGCGCCAGCTGTCCATCTCCTGGGGCATCACCCCGCTCATGATGGACCTTGCCACCAGCACTGATGAGCTCATCGAGAAGTCCACCACTCTGGCCAAAGAGCACGGCTACCTGCACGACGGTGAGCTGGCTGTCGTGACCGCCGGCGTCCCCGTGGGCGTCTCCGGCACCACCAATATGATCAAGATCCACATGATCGGCAACTGCCTGGCTACCGGCGTCGGCGTCGGCCCCGAGGGCGCTGCTCTGGCCAACGCCACCGGCAAGGCCTGCGTCTGCCGCACCATCGAGGAGATCCGCGCAAAGTTCAAGCCTGGCATGGTCCTGGTCGTCCCCTCCACCTCCAACGAGATGCTGAGCTACGTCCGTGACGCCGCCGCTCTGGTGGTCGAGGAAGCCGGCCTGAACAGCCACGCTGCCATCGCCGGCAAGGCCCTGCTCAAGCCCACCATCGTGGGCGCCGTCGGCGCTACCGCCCACATCCGCGACGGTCTGATGGTTGCTGTGGACTGCGCACATGGCAGCGTCCAGCGCCTGCAGGCCTGATCTCGGGAGGCACAGTATGGAGCGCATTGCAAGTTTCTGCGTAGACCACACCAAGCTCGACCGCGGCATGTACCTGAGCCGTCAGGACGGCGATGTTCTGACCTGGGACATCCGGATGAAGAAGCCGAACCACGGCGATTATCTCTCCACCGGCGCAGCCCACACGCTGGAGCACCTCTTCGCCACCTACGCCCGCAACAGCCAGTATAAGGACGGTGTCATCTACGTCGGCCCCATGGGCTGCCGCACCGGCTTTTACCTGCTGACCCGGGGCCTGACCCCCGCCGAGGCGCTGAGCCTTGTGGTGGAGTCCTTCCGCTTCATGGCTGCGTTTGAGGGCGATGTCCCCGGCGCAAGCGAGGTGGAGTGCGGTAACTACCGCGACATGGACCTGCCCGCCGCAAAGGCTGAGGCTGCTGCCATGCTGCCCGTGCTCGAGGCACTGACCGCTGACAAGCTGCACTACTAAGCTATAACACACAAAGAGGCTGTTGCACTGCAACAGCCCCTTTTCTTTTATCGCGTCCGCGCCTCACACTTCCCCGATGACCGGGAGCAGGTCTTCGAGCTTATTGAAATAATTGACGATGGTGACCACATTGTTGACGATGGAGCTGCCCGCCGAGAAGATGCGCGCCACATAGTTCAGCACACGGCCAATGTCCTGGAACGTCTGCCATGCCGTGGTCTCGCCGCCGCAGAGCAGCACCATTTCGTCGTCCCCGATGGATGTATACCGGGCGGGCATCTGCATCCGATAATTACTCATAGTATCCTTTCCTTTCCGCTGGTGAAAAGTTTTTTGTTCCTCGTTCAGAGTCAGCGCCCTCGGGGCCTGTCCTCTATTCCATCCTACCAGATACGAAAGGCAAAGCATGTCAGACCCTGCGGCTGAGGAAATAGGCGCTCCCCTTGGGAGAGCTGGCGCGCAGCGCCTGAGAGGGCAGGGACGCTGCAGAGAAATAAAAAAACACAGCGATAGCATCACTCTTACAAAAGCTAATGCTTATCGCTGTGCAGATATTCTTTGGAACCGAGCTTGCCCTCTCCGTCACCTTCGGTGACACCTCTTCCAGAGGGAGAGGCTTAGACACGTCAAAGATCCATTATTCGTACAGGGGGAAAGCCTTGGTCAGGGCCAGCACACGGGCGGAAATGTCGTCCTTCTTCTCGTCGTAGTGCCAGATGCAGTCGGCGATGCAGTCCGCAATGACCTTCATCTCGGCCTCGCCCATACCCCGGGTGGTGACAGCCGGAGTACCCAGACGGACACCGGAAGTCACGAAGGGACTGCGGGTCTCGCCGGGGACGGTGTTCTTGTTGGCGGTGATGTGGACGCTGTCGAGGCGGGTTTCCAGCTCCTTGCCGGTGCATTCCTCGTCCCGCAGGTCGAGGAGCATCAGGTGGTTGTCGGTGCCGCCGGACACCAGCTTGACACCGCGAGCCTGCAGTTCAGCGGCCATGGCCTGTGCGTTTTCCACGATCTTGCGGGCGTAGTCCTTGAACTCGGGCTTGAGTGCCTCGCCAAAGCAGACGGCCTTGGCCGCGATGACGTGCTCCAGCGGGCCGCCCTGGGTGCCGGGGAAGACGGCGGAGTTGATGCGCTTGGCCAGCACGGCATTATTGGTCAGGATGAGGCCGCCGCGGGGGCCGCGCAGGGTCTTGTGGGTGGTGGTGGTCACGACGTCGGCGTAAGGCACCGGGCTCTGGTGCATCCCGCCAGCCACGAGGCCCGCGATGTGGGCCATATCCACCATCAGGAAGGCCCCGTAGCCGTGGGCGATCTCAGCCAGCTTTTCGAAGTCGATGGCACGGGGGTAGGCCGAAGCGCCTGCCACGATCATCTTGGGACGGACCTTTTTGACCTGCTTTTCCAGCTCAGCATAGTCGATGCGGCCATCTTCGCCGACGCCGTAGGATACGAAGTGATAGTTCTTGCCGGACATATTCACCGGAGAGCCGTGGGTCAGATGACCGCCCTGAGACAGATCCATGCCCATAACGGTATCGCCCAGATCGAGCAGAGCGAAGTAGACGGCCAGATTGGCCTGTGCGCCGGAGTGGGGCTGGACGTTGGCGTACTTTGCGCCGAACAGCTTGCAGGCGCGCTGGATGGCGATGTTCTCCACCTCATCCACATAGGCACAGCCGCCGTAGTAGCGCTTGCCGGGCAGGCCCTCGGCGTACTTGTTGGTGAGGATGCTGCCCATAGCGGCCATGACGGCGGGCGAGACGATGTTCTCGCTGGCGATGAGCTCGATATTTTCCCGCTGGCGGGCCAGCTCACGGTCCATGGCCGCAGCCAGCTCCGGGTCGGCCTTTTCCACGAGGCCGATGGTATCCATCATATCGTTGTACATACTATTTACCCCTCTCTCTGATGCAAAAATCAGTTTGCACGGGCATCCGCTCATTCCGGCCCCGCCTGTTTCCATGATACCAGACATCGTGGATTTCTTCAACAGCATTTCGCACAAACCGATACAGTTTGATTCGTTTCTTTTCGTTTGGATGAAGATATTTCACCCATCCTGCCAAAGCCTTGCTTTTTCTGCGCCCAGCGCTTATTATTATAACAAAAATCCGTTCCGGTTTTTGTGCAGATTTGCCCACCGGGTGCAGAAAGGAGCGCATTGCCATGACCATCACGGAGCAAAAAGCCGCACAGCGCAAAGCGGGCATTGCGGCCCGCCGGGCGTTGTCGGACACCGAGCGCACCAGTTCCAACGCCGCTCTCTGCGCCCGCATCATGGCTCTGGACTGCTTCAAAAGGGCAGAAAACATCCTGCTTTATGCGGCCTTCGGCGGTGAAGCCGATCTCTCGACGCTGGCTGTGGAAGCGGCCCGGCAGGGTAAAACGCTGGCCTACCCCGTCTGCGGCGAGGGCTTTTCGCTGACAGCCGCTGTGCCGGGGCCGGACGGCTGGGAAGTGGGTACTTACGGCATCCGCACGCCCATTTTGGGCCGGTCTGCAGTTTTGCCACCGGACAAGCTCGACCTCGTACTGGTCCCCTGCACGGCTTTTGATGCAGTCTGCCACCGGGTGGGGATGGGGAAAGGCTATTATGACCGCTACCTCCCCCGCTGCACCCGGGCTGTGAAAATAGGTGTGGCCTTTGAGGCCCAGCGGGTGGATAAAGCGGCAGTGGACGCCTATGACGAAAAACTGGACGGATTCGTGACAGAGGGAGGACTTTACTTTGGATCTGACACAACTGAGCTGTGAGGACTTTCTGAGCCGGCTTGCCAGCAAAGCCCCCGCCCCGGGCGGCGGCGGCGCAGCGGCCCTCGTGGGCGCGGCAGGCGTCGCGCTGGGCAATATGGTGGGGAATCTCACCACCGGCAAAAAGAAATACTCTGCCGTGGAAGAAGAGATCCTGGCGCTGAATGCCCGTGCTGAAACACTGCGCAAACGGCTGGAAGCCCTCGTGCAGGCTGACGCCGACGCATTCACGCCTCTGGCGGCGGCCTACGGCCTGCCCAGAGAGACGCCCGAACAGCAGGCCCGCAAGGCCGCTGTGCTGGCCGAGGCGTTGGACGGGGCCTGCGCCGTGCCGCTGGACATCATGGACGCCTGCTGTGAGGGCATCCGTCTTGCGGCCGATTTCGCCGAAAAGGGCAGTGTGCTGGCTGTTTCAGACGCAGGCTGTGCGGCACTGTTCTGCAAGGCCGCACTTCAGGCGTCGGCTCTGAATGTCGCCATCAACACAAAGCTCATGACCGACCGCGCCCATGCCGCCGCGCTGGACGAAAAAGCGGCCCGGATGCTGGCGGAATATGTGCCGCTGGCCGACGAAGTCTACCAGTCCGTAGCAAGCCGCCTGCGGGCCTGATCCAGAGAAAGGGAACGTATATGTCTACCATTTTGAAGGGTGCGCCCGTCGTGGCCGCCATGAACGAATCAAATGCCGCCCGCTGCGCCGCACTGCGGGAAAAGGGTGTTGTCCCCACGCTGGCCGTCGTCCGGGTGGGCGAACGCCCCGATGACCTTTCCTACGAGAAAGGCGTCATGGCCCGCTGTGCAAAAGTTGGCGTCGAGGTGAAGCAGTTCCTTCTGCCCGCCGACGCTTCGCAGGAAGAGCTGCTGCGCGTCATTGCCGGCATCAACGCAGACGCCGCCATCCACGGCTGTCTGCTCTTCCGCCCCCTGCCCAAACAGTTTGATGACAGGACCATCCGCGCCGCACTCTCGCCCGAAAAGGACATTGACGGCATCACCGACGGCTCGCTGGCCGGCGTCTTCACCAACACTGCCGTCGGCTACCCGCCCTGCACGGCGCAGGCCTGTCTTGAGATCCTGAAATTCTACAACATTCCCCTCTCCGGCAAGCGGGCCGTCGTCGTGGGCCGCAGCCTCGTGGTGGGCAAGCCCGCAGCCATGATGCTGGACCGGGAAAACGCCACCGTCACCCTCTGCAACTCCCGCACCCAGAACCTGCCCGATGTCTGCCGTGAGGCCGATGTTGTGGTGGTGGCCATGGGCAAGATGGGCTTTATCGGTGCAGAACATCTGCGGACCGGTCAGGTCGTCGTGGATGTGGGCATCCATGTCAACGAGGAAGGCAAACTCTGCGGTGACGTCCGCTTTGGCGAGGCAGAGCCGGTGGTGGAGGCCATCACCCCCGTCCCCGGCGGCGTCGGCACCGTGACGACTTCCGTGCTCGTGAGCCATGTGGTGGAGGCGGCAGCGAAAGCTGCATCATAATAACCTCTCCGTCACGCCTGCGGCGTGCCACCTCCCCTAATAGGGGAGGCTTTGGCAGTCCCCTCGAAGTAAACGGTTTCGCCAGAGGCTCCCCTACTAGGGGCAACAGCGACGACCGCCGCCAGTGGCGGAAACAGGGAGGCGTGTGGGGGGGGGAT
>ERZ791659.156-NODE-156-length-54926-cov-3.92579_pt1 | contig 54926 bp, 42 predicted proteins | sample MGYA00510053_ERZ791659 | MGnify/ENA primary metagenome ERZ791659 (study PRJEB30046, sample SAMN00715192) | human gut metagenome | study: EMG produced TPA metagenomics assembly of the A metagenome-wide association study of gut microbiota in type 2... | reverse complement strand
GGGGGGGGGGGGGGGGGGGGGGGGGTGGGTGTGCGGTCGCTGTCCTCTCCCACACGACAAGTTTGCGCTGCAAGCAGCACAAACATTGGCGGATTAGCTGCTCCCGAAGGTCACAGCATGACCGCAAATGTGAGAAGCATTTCTAAGTCAGCAAAAAACGCAGACAAAGAAATGCTATGTCTCACATTGAAAGAACACAAAAACGGTGTTCTTTCTTATGGGAAAATCTACCCAGCCATTATCAGAGCAAGCAGACGTTTGTTTTGATAATGGTATTTTTCTTTATCTATTTTGCAGTGATAACTTACGGAAAGGACGGTGGTGCTTATGGCGATTTATCACTGTTCGGTTAAGATAATCGGACGGAGCAAAGGCAAGTCTGTGATTGCGGCTACGGCATATCGTGCCGGGGAGAAACTTTATGACAGGGAAACCGGGCTTATCCATGATTTTACCCGCAAAAGCGGTGTGGTGCATCGGGAGATTCTTTTGCCGGATCATGCACCAAAGGAATACTTGGATAGGCAGACGCTTTGGGAATCGGTTACAAAAGTTGAGAAAAAGTCCAATGCACAGTTTGCCCGAGAGGTGGAGGTGGCATTGCCGGTGGAGTTTTCCAGAGAATTGCAGCTTGCAGTTATCAGGGAGTATGTACGAATCAATTTTGTATCAAAAGGTATGTGTGCTGATGTTGCCATTCACGATAGGGGAAATGGCAACCCCCATGCACACATTCTCCTTACTACCCGACCAATCAAGGTAGATGGTACTTGGGGAGCAAAGGAGAAAAAGGATTATGCCAGAGATGAAACCGGAAACCGTATACCTCTCATTGACAAAAAGACGGGAAAGCAGAAATTGGGCAAGCGGAACGAGAAACTTTGGAAGCGGATAACAGTGCAGGCAAATGACTGGAATGACCGTGGCAATGTGGAAAAATGGCGGAAATCGTGGGCAGAGATTTGTAACCGCTATCTGTCTATGGAACAGCAGATTGACCACCGCAGCTACAAAAGGCAGGGACTTCCCTTTGAGCCAACCGTACACGAGGGATTCCGTGCAAGGCAGATGGAACAAAGGGGTGAGGTGTCTGACCGATGCGAGTATAACCGAATTGTTAAACAATTAAATCATGTAACAAAGCAATGGTTCCAGACCATGAAAGCGTTACATCAAATAATTATGCAGAAAGCGAGGGATTTGATTGGACGAATATATCAAAGAGTTGCAGGAGGTGTTGGCTATTCTGGAAAAGCAGGGCGAGATTTTGGAACTGGTGGAAAATCAGCAGACAGAAATCGAGAGATTGCAATCGGAAAACAGGGAGCTTCCCATACTCCGTCAGCAGAATCAGGAACTGACCGGATTAGCGGAGAGATTGAACAGCGAAAACGCCATGCTCTCCAGACAGAATCAGAAATTGCAGAAACAGATAGCCGAATTGCGGAACTTAAAGAGCAAATCTTAGAGAAAGTGAGGGAGCGCAATGAACGAATTAAACGATTACAACAGCGGAGAGCAGATCGACAGTCTGCTGAATCAGATGGAGGATATGGAACAGGAACTGACCGACAAAAATACGGAATTGGAAATGCTGCGGAATCAGTTGTGGGAGAAGAATCAAGAAATACAGAATCTTTCTTCCGACAATCAGAAACTGAAATCGCAGATACAATCCGTGAACTCCGTACTCTCCGAGCAAGGGGAGCTACTGCGACAGCAGACAGAGAAATTAGAGAACTACAGCGGCAGCGATATCATCTTTCAGGAGAACGAGAGATTGAAAGTCAGAATGGCAGAAACCGAGAAACGGGAGAAAGAAATGCAGGACAGAGCCGGGATGGTTCTGTCCGAAGCGGGGAAAAAGAAAGAGGACGCTGATAAAAAACTTGTGAAAGCAAATCGGCTGATAGCTGAGTATCAAACAGCATTGGTGCGAGAAACAGCACAGATTAAAAGAGAAATGCAGATTGAGTTGCAGGAGACAGCCGATAAAACTCTACGCAGACAATCCAGACAGTTATCCGGTATGACAGTTGTGTTATTGGTTGCTTATTTGATACAATTAGCGGCACTTCTTTTTCTTGAAAAAGATACGGCGGCAACTATTCCAAAATGGTTTCAGGGCAGATACAAGAATATTCAATGGTTGTCACAGTGTATTAGAGACTTTTATCAACATCTTTATCTGAAAATAACAGTGGAGATATCAACTCAGGCGACAATCGGAATAATGTGTCTTGCATCTGTCATCATTGCAGTTGTTATATTTAGTTGTATCCGCATGGGATTACGCTATTTGTTGCGGAAATGGAAAAAGCGTTGGGAATTTTACGATTGCATGGATGTTGACTTGATAAAAAAATGTGCAGTAGTAGGGATTGCCTTTATGGGATTTTCCATTTCGATGGTGGTTGTTAATCTGCTATTTATTCCATTCAAGCTGAATGTGATAAGCTGGTGGATTTTGATTAGCGGAGTAATGGAACTTTTGTATTTTTATTATGACGGGCATAGTTTTTGAAAGTTATAAAACTATGCCTATTTGATTGTTCCGTTTTGATTTTAAGAAAGTCCTATTGTAGAAATACGGTAGGACTTTTTTTGAATCGTTGTAGTTCAAGGAAATTTGTAAGGAGGAGTTGTAGATGGGTAATATATACGGATATGTGCGTGTTTCAAGCATAGAACAGAATGAAGACCGCCAGGTGATTGTTCTAAAGAAGGCTGGAGTTTCTGATAGCCATATCTTTATGGATAAACAGTCAGGTAAGGACTTTCACAGGGCGAATTATGAGAAGTTGGTATCAATACTACAAGAGGGGGATTTGCTCTATGTTATGAGCATTGACCGTCTGGGACGCAACTATGCGGAGATACAAAACCAGTGGCGTATGCTCACAAAGGAGATTGACATTGATATTTGTGTGATAGATATGCCACTCTTAGATACGAGGAACGGAAAAGACCTTATGGGAACATTTATTGCGGATTTGGTACTACAGATACTTTCTTTTGTTGCAGAGAATGAAAGGGAAAATATACGAAAACGGCAGGAACAGGGGATTGCGGCAGCAAAAAAGCGTGGTGTCCGGTTTGGCAGACCGGAATCAAAAGTGCCGGATAACTTTAAAAGCATTGTAAGGACATGGGAACGAGGAAATATCAAAATAGATGAAGTTCTGGAAAAGTGTCAAATGAGCAAATCGACTTTCTATCGGAGACTGCGTGAAATGCGGTTAAAACAAGGGGATAAATCCACGTAAAATGTGGGGTTTAGAATAGTTTCAGAGTGTCAAAAGGTGTACCTTTTGACACTACAGCTACATGGAATATTTTACTATATTTTTTTATTATAGGCAACAAATTTCTTTATATTTATACGATTTTCTGTTAAAATATCTTTAGTTTCTGTGAAACTATTCAAAATCAAGTAAAAACTTGACTTTTGTCAAAAAGTACACTTTTTGAGTATATATGGTAGTGAAAAAAACGGAAAAGGTTTTGGATTAAGATATGTTACAATGCTACAAAGTAAGTGTACTATATTTTTTAATTAAAGGAGGCAGACATGAAGATGTTGAAAAGGATTTTTGTTTTTGTATGTATTTTGAGTATATTGATTACAAGCATTTCCCCAAATGATGTACAAATAACGCAAGCAAGAGAATTAGGGAAAGGGAGTGCAAGTAATTTAATTGAGGATGCGAATATCAAGTTTTCGTTAAAAAATTTCCCAAAAGTGTGGACAGGAAATTATGATGGATCACATGGAAGTACTCCTGTAAATAGGAAATATGCTTTAAAAATTAATTCTATTGATGAAGCGACTGGAAATTTTATTGGAATTAGTTATGTGGATAAAGGGACAGATAAACCTAATTATCAACATAAGGCAATTTTTAATGTTTCTGGAAATATTAATATAGAAAAAAATGCTATAACATGGAAACGCGGAGAAGCAATAGATAATCCTGGAGGACTTACATGGATAGAGTTTACTGCCCAGTATGGTAAGGACTATAAAATGATATCCGGTTCTACTACGGCATATGACACAGCAAAAGTAAACTTATCAAATGCAAAATTATCTGATGTAAGAACAACATTGGGCATTGACACCGATAATTTTAATTATAACGAAAACACATTGAATTACGACCTGGCTAATGAGTGCATGGAGTTAAGCTTGTTGATTTATGGTGAATCCTGTGATGACGGAGCAGGGTATTATACAAAGGCAAAGGGAACAGCAGCAGCCAAACAAACATTGGCAAAAAGGCTTATATCAGATAACTTTGAGTCACAAAATTATGTATTTGGATGTGATATAAAAAGTAAGGAAAGTGTTCCGCTATCAGTTCATTTAAATACTAGTTCACTGAAGGAAAACGACACAAAGGATTGTATTCATTGGGTATCCGCTGAAAAAAAACTTTCTGATGGTACAAAATTAATATACGTTATTGTTAAGGGAACTACCGGCTCTGAATGGTATGGTAACTTTAATGTTGCGAGCAAGGAAGGCGATGGAACATATAATAGTGAAAATGCTGGAAAACATTACAGTTTTGAAAGTTCTGCTGAGGCATTAGTACAAGATTTGAATGAAAGATATAAAAATGAAACGAATAAGATTAAATATGTGGTAACTGGTCACAGCAGAGGAGCCGCTGTCGCAAATATTGTTGCTAAAAAGCTAACTGATAGAAAGAAATCTGATGACAACAATTACGATTCACGAATAGAGTCAGTGTATGGATATACATTTGCCACACCGACAACAATATCTAAGAATGAACAAGGCAATTACAAAAATATTTTTAATTTCTGTTTCGATGATGATTTTGTAACATATATGCCGCTATCTGATGCAAATTGGCAATATGGAAGATATGGTACTACTTATTGTGTAACGGCTGCAAACTTGAATAAAAAGTATGCATTGTTCAGAACGGTTGCTAATAATTATTTTGGTAACATTTCAGGGAATAAATGGGTTTCATATAAGGAAAAGGGGGCATATGATATTGCTGAATACTTAACTTCAAAATGTGATAGTGTAGAAAATTTTTATGAAAGAGATAAATATATAGACACAACTGAAAACATAAAAAATTATGGAAGCTGGTATGATTTTTTTCATAAAACGTTTGCATCATTAATGGCTTCAAAATATGATAAAGTTGATTATAGAGCATTGATTAATAATGAAGAATTTAAAAGTGTTTTCGGTAAATTCGTAGTTGGTGCACTTGGATATGTAGGAGTATTCGATAATAGTATTCAAGCATATGTAGGTAATACACATGATCCTGGTAGTTATTATGCACTGACACAGTTGTTGAAGTATAAAGATGAAGCTGATGCAGAATTGGTAGACATTGAAAAATCCAAATTAAGAAAAAAACTTGCAACAGCTTATCCAGCCTCTGATGCTGATATAGGCAAGTTAGCATTAAAGAGTAAGTCGCAAACATCCTTAAGAACTGTTGCTGACAATTTATACAAAGAAGAGCAAGTCAATGCTTTAAAAACCTTTGCAAATACGGACACTAATTTATCATTACTTGGTTGGAATTTAGATGATCCTTCTACATGGAAGGGAATTGAGTGGAATTCTGATGGAAATGTGACAGCCATAAACATTGATTCCATCGGATTAAGTGGCAAATTGGATGTATCTTCTTTTAATTCCCTTGATGTACTTGAATGTACAAATAACAGGCTGACAGATTTGATCTTGCCGGATAAAGATAATATGGATGTGTACTGTGATGGAAATTATCTTTCAATAAATCCGAAAAATGAATTGTACAAAAGACTAATCCAATATGCTAATAATGGGAGTAATATAAGTTTTACAAACCAGTGCGTTCCAGAAAATGCTAAATTCAATTCAACTGAATTAACCAAACTTAAGGAATTTGCTAATACAAATAAAAATTTAGAAATTTTAGGATGGGACATTGATAATCCAGCATCCTATGTTGGTATCCAATGGATTTTAATTAATGGAACATATTATGTTGATAAAATAAATTTGTCTGATTTACAACTGTCAGGTACTGTAGATATATCAAAATTCGCTTATGTCAAAGAAATAGATTTGTCAAATAACAACATAATCGAAGTTAATGTATCGGGGTGTGGCTCATTGGAAAAATTAAATGTATGCAGCAACAAAATAACACAACTCAACATATCAAATTTGTCCAAATTGAATACATTATTCTGTAGTGATAATTATCTAGTGAATAATTTAAGTGATGATATTGTAGCATTGAAAGCACAGGATAAAGATGCTGTAGTAGAAATTTTTCCTCAATATACGGATTCTTCAGCAGAAGAATTTGATGAAAAAGAATTAGAAATATTAAAGGATTTTATTGGAGAAACAATTACGGACATTGATTGGGAACATCCTGGACTGAATAATTATTTTCAATGGAAGAAGATAGGAAATAAATATTACTTGGAAAGTCTGGATTTAGGGGGGACAGAAATTTCGGGTAATATAGATCTTTCAGAGTTTACATATTTATCAAAGGTCAACTTCTTCAAAACCAATATCAGTGGTATAATATTGCCATCATCCACAACAGAATCAGATGATTATGCTTTTGCATATTGTCCGAACCTTACCTCTGTTTCAGTTACAGATAGTTGGACATCAATGGGAACAGATGTATTTTATGAATCTCCCAATGTATCACTCTCATGTACAAGAAATACTTTTGCAGAGTTTATTGCGGAGGCGCTTGATATACCTTTTAATGAAGTGGTAGCCTTGGCTTATCTTGAGGTGGATGGAAAAGCTACCGAGTATTACTTGCAAGGAGAAGATTTCGATTTAAATGGCGCAGAGTTAAAAGTATATTATTCAGATGAGACAACAAAAAATATTACGGAGGGATATGTTGTAGAGGGGTACGATGCTAATAAATTGGGTAAACAAACAGTAACTTTAAGTTATTCGGAGGATAATTATACAAAATCCACAACAATAGATATTATTGTATATGGACATACGGATAATGGACTATTGTATTTATTTACAGATAACAAAGAAAACAAAATCCAGATAACAGGATATATAGGTGAGGATGAAAAAATAACAATCCCGCCTACAATAAATGACGTAAACGTAGTAAAGATTGCAGACAATGCATTTGAGGGGAATGAAACTGTTTCAAGTATTACTATTTCAGATCCAATAACAGAACTGGGAAGTCATTCTTTTAAGGGCTGTATGAATTTGACAAGTATTACTTTGCCTAAATCATTGAAAGTGTTAGGAACCTACTCTTTTGAAGAATGTGATAATTTAAATAAAATCACATTACCAACCTCCGTTACCAAAATTCCTGAGGGCGCTTTTTATAATTGTGATAACCTATCACAAATTAGCATAAATGGGGAATTACAGTATATTGATAGCTATGCATTTAAAGACTGCATATCAATGAAATCTTTTGATTTTGGTAATAATCTAAAAGAAATCGGAACGGAAGCGTTTTCGGGGTGTGCCTCTTTGGAAAGTGCGAATATGCCAGATAGTATAACCGGGTTGGGAACTTATATATTCGAAAATTGTACTTCCATAAAAAATGCACACATTAATGAAGGGCGAATCAATATAATGGAAGGCATGTTTTATGGATGTGAGAAATTGGAAGAAGTAAATATCCCAAATACGGTAGAAAATATCCGAGCAGATGCTTTTAGAGGATGCAAAGGTCTGAACGAAATAAAATTACCAGAATCGGTAAAATTAATTGAATCAAGTGCTTTTAGAGATTGTAGTTCTTTGCAAAAGTTTGAGTTCTCATCGAATTTAAGCGAAATTGGAGCCAATGCATTTGATGGTTGCACATCTCTTGAACAGGCAATTATGCCAGATACAATATCTAGTTTGGGAAATTTGGCATTTGCGAATTGTACATCATTGAAAAAAGTGCATATCAATGAGGGGAGAATAAATATATCCGAAGGACTTTTTGAAAATTGTTCAAGTTTACAGGAGGTAAATATTCCTGATTCAGTTGAATATATTAGAACAAAGGCATTTTATGGCTGCACAAGTTTAAATTCTCTGACCTTACCAGAAGGATTAAAAAAGATTGAATCAAATGCATTTAGTGGTGCTAAGATTGGTTCTATAGAATTTTCTGGAAATGAAGACCAATTAAAAGCGATAGACATTAGCACATCAGGTAATGAGACAATCTTAGAAAGCAGTATAAAAACACTTGCAGATGGTAAAAATGTAGTTTTGAAGTCAAGTATAACGAATGATAATACGGGCACATCTTCTCCATCACCCAGTCCCTCAAGTTCATCAAATGGAAAGAAGAATTTATCATCAAACAAAGGGGATGGAAAAACATCATCGTCTAAAGTAAATAAACCGGGAAAAGTTACTGGCTTGAAAATAAAAAATAAGAAGAAACGAAAAATGATAATTTCATGGAATTGGAAAGTTAATATGTCGGGATTCCAAATACAGTATGCTCAAAATAAGAAGTTTACAAAAAAGAGAAAAAGCAAGACAGTTGGCAAGTGGACTTCTAGGAAAACGATTACTAAACTGAAAAAAGGCAAGACATATTATGTTCGTGTCAGAGCTTATAAGAAATCATCAGGAAAAAAGATATATGGAAGTTGGAGTAAAATTAAAAAGGTGAAAATCAAGAAATAGTATCGGGTTTACTTCAGTTGAAAAAATAGTGGAAATAGAGAGGACAATGCTGATTTTGTGCATTGTCCTCTCTATTATTTTTATATATAGATGTGCCGATTTACAGTGTATTTTTTATCTTATCCTATAAATACCTTTTAGAAAGAGAACCACATGGATATATCATTGCCTGCATAACCATTCCCTTGATCTTGGCATCCTTATCAAAACTTACGGACATTCGTTCAAACGTTGTCTCCAAGCTACCGGAAGCTTCACCGGCTTCCACCATGTTTACCAAAATACTCGGAAATACATCCGGCATCGTGCTCATCGCACCCGCTAATGTATCACCTTTCTCAACAAGTACCTTTACTTCCTGTACTGCATTCTGCAGTTTCTTATTCTCGCACTGCTCGCCAAGCATTCCGAGCGCCTGTATCACTGTAACACCGGCATGTAAGATACTCTGGAACTGCTTGCAGAACACTGCCAAGTCTTTTGCCTTAACCTTACCACCAATATTGATGCTCAGTTCCTTATTCAAGGCATTTGGTTTCTCCACCGTAATCGGTGTCAACCCCTGATTCTTCAGATTCGCTCTCGCCGCATCTAAGCTGGCAGCTTCGATCGTGCCTTTTTTCTGTTTTCCACTGGCGTCTATCGCCGTATAGTTAAACGCTGTTGTCGCCACACGTATCACCTTTTCCTTCCACTATGTATGTATGAACAATCTTCTGTATAAATGATACTCGTTTCGAATTTCATCTATATAGAATCCGTTTCATTTCCTGGTTGTTCATATTTTGTTCAAAAATTATACCATATTTTTTGCTTTTTTAGACAATTTTGTGTCATTTTTTCCATTTTTGTTAAAACTATCCAATTTTCTACTACCGTAGTTAGACAATATGCCGAATTTAAATATTTAGTATAATTTTTTACGCAACTGATCCGGTTCCTGTGCAAATTCAAGCGCCTGCGTAGAATCGATCTTGCCGTCATTATATAATTTGTAAATCGCATCATCCATCGTGATCATACCCATATTCTTACTTGTCTGGATCGAAGATGAAATCTGATGTGTCTTATTCTCACGGATCAGGTTCTGGATCGCAGGTGTAGTATGCATGATCTCAAACGCCGCTACACGACCTTTGCCATCTCTCGTCGGGATCAAGGACTGAGAAATAACAGAAATCAATACATTCGCCAACTGCACACGAATCTGCTGCTGCTGATGCGGCGGGAATACGTCGATAACACGATCGACAGTTGCTGCTGCGCCAATGGTATGCAAGGTTGAAAATACCAGGTGACCGGTCTCAGCCGCGGTGATCGCTGATGAAATCGTCTCCAAGTCACGCATCTCGCCGACGAGGATAACATCCGGATCCTCACGAAGTGCCGCACGGAGCGCTGCGCTAAAGGACATCGTATCCATTCCTACTTCACGCTGGTTGATAATGGACGCCTTATGAAAATGTTCGTACTCGATCGGGTCCTCCATTGTGATAATATGTTCTGCACGTTCTGTATTAATAATATCTATGAGCGATGCCAACGTGGTAGATTTACCACTACCGGTCGGTCCTGTCACTAAGACAAGTCCACGCTTTTTCTTGGTAAGCTCTACGACTGACGGTGGCAGCCCCAAAGACTCTGCACTGGGAATCTCCGTACTGATCAAACGAATAACCGTACCCAATGCACCTTTCTGCTTGAGTACGTTCACACGGAATCGGCCATTCCCCGGAATGGCGTGCGAGAAATCCGCCTCACCCGTCTCATCCAGCGATGCACGCAATCGTTCCGGCACCATCGGCATGATCAATTCCGCAGTGTCTGCTGCCGACAACGGTTCCCTTGTAATTTTCCTTAATTCACCGTGCACACGGCATTTTGCCTCTGCTCCTGCAGCTACATGAAGATCGGATGCGCCGATCTTACGTGCCTGTGCAAGCAGATCATTAATCGTAAAACTTAACATGTCTGTTCCCCCATTTTGTGCTTAGATTTTTAGTTCTATCCGATAAGGTCTAACAATAGCCCTCTCTTTTTACTCTTCTCCATATGCAACACGATGTACTTCTTCAATCGTCGTAATACCCTGTAATACATATTGATTTGCTGAAGTGACAAGTGTTTTCATTCCTTCTCGAATCGCCTGATTCTCAATCTCCTCCGCTGATCCCTCGCGAATAATGATTCGCTTGATCATATTAGACATTGGCATGATCTCATAAATACCGACACGACCCTGATATCCCGATCCGCCGCATCTCATGCAATCACCGCCGACATTTGCCTGCGGTACAAGAATCTCTCTGCTCCGGTATTCCGGTCGGATATGCATTTCTTCCTTTTCAAATTCCGTCAACGGAACCATCTTCTTACAATCCGGGCATACACGTCGAAGCAGTCGCTGTGCAATAACACCAACAACAGCATCTGCAATCATGTAACTCTCTATATCCATATCTGCCAAACGGGTGATCGTACTTGCCGCACTATTTGTATGCAGCGTGCTTACTACCAAGTGACCGGTAATAGACGCTTCAACGGCAATATTAGCAGTCTCTTGGTCACGGATCTCACCGATCATGATGATGTCCGGATCCTGACGCAAGATAGAACGAAGTGCCGATGCAAAGGTAAGTCCCGCCTTCGGGTTGGTCTGTACCTGATTGATCCCGGCAAGGTTTGCCTCTACCGGGTCCTCTACGGTGATAATATTAACGCCCTCTGTATTCAATTCGCTAAGTGCCGTATACAATGTCGTAGATTTACCACTACCGGTTGGTCCTGTTACAAGGATAATACCGTGCGGGTGCGCCAAGATTTTATCGAACTTTGCTAAATCATCCGGCTGGAATCCCAAATCCTTCTTATCTCTCGTCAGTGCCTTCTTCTGCGTCAAACGCATTACGACTTTCTCGCCGTATACCGTCGGCAGGTTAGATACACGGAGATCGAACTCCTGTCGATCAACGATAACGCTCATACGACCGTCCTGTGGCTTACGTTTCTCTGAAATGTCCATACCGCTGACAATCTTGATACGAGCGACCAACGCCGGGAACAGCGTAATATCATGCCGCATCGCCTCTTGAAGCACACCGTCCACTCGGAATCGGATACGAAGCTGCTCTTCCATCGGTTCAAAGTGAATATCACTGGCTCTTTTATGTACTGCCTGCTCAATAATCTGATTTAAAAGTCGTACGATCGGTGCCTGCTTGATCTCCTCTGACTCTTCGTTACGATTCTCTCTATTACCATAACGCTCCTGATGCTCTTTCGTGAACTGATCCGCCACTTTCATTGCTTCCGCATTACCGAAGTAACGGTCAAGTGCCTGCGCTACATCCTTTACTGTAGTAACATGCGCCTCAATGCGTAGACCTGTCACGATAGACAGATCATCTAACGCTCCGAGATCCAGCGGATCGCTCATCGCTACACGGAGCACATTTGGATTCTCCGGATCAAACTCATATGGCATCAACATATATTTACGAAGCAATTTCTCATCAACCAATGTGAGCACATTGTCTTCTATATGATAATCCGCTAAGCGAACCCTCGTCAAATTCAACTGTCTGCTCAGTACCTCTGCGATATCATCATCAGATGCAAAGCCAAGATCGATCAGCACAGTACCAAGTTTCTGTCTGACATCGCTTTCCTTTTGTGCCTGTAATGCCTGTTGAAGCTGTTCGTCATTGATCAAGCCACCTTCAATCAGCAAATCTCCTAAACGTTTCTTACGACGTCCTCTTGATGCACCAAAACTATCCATCTTCCCCTCCTGCTCATACTTTTTGCATATTTTCTTCCTTCTCGTTGTGTTGTTGCTATTATTCTCGCTCCGGGCATGTGTGCCATCCCATACAACAAGGCATACTTACCCACATTTAATTCTATTATAGTGGTTTTTGGCATATAACGCAAGTATTTGCTCTGATAATATAGGTTCTTATCCTCGTTCTGCCCCAACTCCCAAACTTCTCACATACTGTTCTACCGCTGCATCCCATGCGAACTCAATACGTTTATCCATGGTGAATTCTGCATGCGTAATACCGGTGACGAATACCAATTCCTGCTTTTCATAGCGAAATTGCAGTTGCAACATCGGTTTTTCCTGCAAATACAGGTCATAAACGCCACTGTTTTCCAACAATTTTTCTGCAAATTCTGCACTTGCTTTCAAAGAAATGCGCATCATCGTTGGCGTTCGATCTCCTTTTATATAAGTAAATATCGTTGGTTTGCACTCTTTCCATCGAACCCAGTCATCTGCAGGCGCTTCATCGTACCAATTCGGATTACGCCCACCCTGCATGGTCAATTTGGCAAAGGTGAGCACTTCTGCCTGCTCCAAATAACATTCATCAAAGGCAGTGCGGATCAATAAGTGCGCCATAGCTTTTTGTATTTCAGAAATTTTTAATAAAATCATAAAATCCTGCTTTCTGTGCATACTAATTGCACGACAAATTTTCTGCTGTTTGGATGCAGAGAGTTTGTCTTCCTATAGATTACAGCCGCGTGCACTTGCGCTGTCAGCATCGGCTGCCTACTTCAGACAGCGCAGATAAGGAGGCACGATCATGAAAAAAGATGCAAAAACCATGAAAGAAGTGGCAGAACATTGTACGCAGTATTGCCCTTGCGAAACAGGCAAATGCGGATGCTCTAACTCTACTGCAGAGAGCGTATCTTGCGCTAACTGCACGCATTACACAGAGCCAAATGTCTGTGATCTTGATCTTTACTCAGAAATCATGAAAAATCACGATTTCTAATTTTATTTCTGATCTGCGTCTGCAGACACTCCCTCATGCGGATGCAGGGGCGCGGTTCTTCGCTCCTGTGTCTGCTTTTTTGCTTATAAAGAACTTTTCTCCGCTCTTGTGTCTACTATTTTGCTTGCGACGGCTACCGGTCGCATATATCTGCTAGCGGCTGACAAATACAACAATAGAACGCGGTGGAACTACGGTTGCACGCTGCTTGCCCAGTTTTGTATTCTTGCTTCTCTTGGTCTGCTTAACGGCCGTCTGCGGCAACACGTGAAATGTTTCATCAAATGTCTCGATGGCAGCATGCCATTCTTTGCCTGCCGGCAGCGTTGGCAGATCAAAGGACTTTGTCTCCCAATACATATTAAAAATGATGTATATAGAATCATCGGAAGTTCCATCCGGTTTCTGCGCATAATCTCCGGCTAACAGCACACCTAATATGCGGCTGTAATTGGAAAAGTCCGGACGCCACGTTTGCACTCCATGTGCCGATATGCCGGGCAGACCACAGGATAACGTATCCTGCATACATAATGCTTTCGCTTGATGAAGCACCGGATGCTCTGTACGAAATGCGATCAACTGTTTCACATAGTTGCGGATCTGCTCCCCTGTCTTGGTTGGTTTCCAATTGAGCCAAGTTACCGCATCATCGTGACAATACGGATTATTATTGCCTTCCTGACTATTGCCAAATTCATCGCCTGCAAGGATCATCGGCGTTCCCTGACTAAATAACAGCATCAAAAATGCGTTGCGGATCTGACGTTTCCGCTGCTCCAGTACAGCCTTTTTGCGGGTTTTTCCTTCCACGCCACAGTTCCAGCTATAATTGTACTCCGTTCCGTCGGCATTTCGTTCCCCGTTTGATTCGTTATGTTTGATATCGTAGGACACCAGGTCCATCATCGTAAATCCGTTTACATGGGTCATAAAGTTAATAACGCCCACTTTATCCGGATGGCGGTAAAATCTTTTATAAAACGCTTCTGCCTGTCCCTCATCACTTTTCAGGAAACGTCGGGCATCGTTCATAAAGCCTTCGTTATATTCTGCCAGACAGTTATCCGCCTGATGAATACCGGCACCGGATAACATTTCTTCATCCCAATAAGAAGAAAACAGCTTAACACCGGATAAAATAGGATCTGATGCTAATGTAAGCGATGGCATGACTTCTGTGTTGACCCGAAAACCATCCACATGGTAGTTTAATACCCAATGCCGCAAACAATCTGTCATTAAATTGAGATTGGTGCCGGGTGCAAAATAGAAGTCCAAAATAACTTCCATTCCGTTGCGATGAAGCTTTTTGATCGTTTCTTTGAATTCTTCATCTGCATTTTCTCCGCTGCTATAGGCTGCTTTTGGTGCAAAATAATACGTATCACTTACACCGTATCCCCAATAATTTACTTTATCACCCTGCTTTTCTTCAAAATCATATACCGGAAGCAAGAGTACGCCATTGATCCCAAGATCTTTCATATATGGTATCTTGTCCTGCAGACCTGCGAAAGTACCCGGCTTACCCACGCCGGAGGAGGCATGTTTTGTAAATCCTCTTACATGTAATTGATATAAAACCAGCTCATGAAAAGGCTTGCGCAGAATGTAATCTCCTTCCCAGTCAAATTCTTTCAAACAGATACGACCTCTGACGGGCATTTTATCTGTACGATTCCAACGGTCTCGACCGGATATTCCTGCCGCATAGGGATCCACAATATCTTCCCCGTCTGCTTCGTATACGTATTCGTACTTATCGGATAATTCTTCGGATATATCAAAGGCACTTGTCGTATTTTTGGAACGCAGGTGTACGAAATATACGCTTCCCATGCGATATTCATCCGTAAGCGGTATCCGATACTGCTCTGTCTGATGTCCTTTGCGAAATAGCTTTAGGTAACATTCTCTCTTGTCCGGCAAATATATGGCGAATTGCACACCATCTGCCACCTTTGTCACGCCAAGCGGCAGTGCATTGCCCGGCTGTATTGTAAATTGATTTTTTGTCATACTGTTACTCCAATCATTTTTGACCCTATGGTCTAGTCACTATTTCTATTTTACTACATTTTTAACATTGGTGTAAAGGTAATATGCAAGATGTGTACTTCATCGATCTAATTCAACTATTTGCAAGAATGTCATAAAACTTTCCATCCGTAAAAACTTTTTCAAAATGAAAAAGTTATGTGCTTTTTAAAAAGGTATTTGCTTTTTGAAAAAGTTTTTATAAAAAAGGGCTTGCTTTTTGGAAAATATTATTATATAATAGCTGAGTGCTTGAGCGAAATATTTACACGAAACATTGTAAATGGCATGCTTTGAGACATATGATGGGCTATCGCCAAATGGTAAGGCACTGGACTCTGACTCCAGCATTTCAAGGTTCGAATCCTTGTAGCCCAGTTTTTTATTTTTAAACCTTAGATAGTTATCTAGGGTTTTATTTTTTTGTTTGCTTTTTATATATAATTTTTGCGACTCTGTCTTACATAGACAATCATAACAATAAAAAGATGCATTCGTTCATTTTGTACTATATATTCTGTTAGCTTCCTCTTCACTGATTGAAAATGTCTTCTGCAATTCTGATAATATCGTTTCTTTCGGTATCTTCATATTTCTCAACATGGTTACTGTCTGTCCTATAGTTTCTGCACGACCTTCCTCTCGGCTCTCTGCCTTCAGATCCTCAATTGCTTTGCACATATCCACTTTCCCCCTGTCTTGCCTAATTTCCAATCCTATCCCTGCAACTGTATTAATCACATTAGCTGCTGACAATTCAAGATGATGCATTCGTTCATTTTGTACTATATATTCCGTTAGCTTCTGGGCATCTACAGAATATTTTATCGTCTGCAGCACCTCCCGCAAACTTGTGTGAAACTTCTCAAAATCATCTTCTGATAGCGTCATTGGTTGAATTAATTGTACTCTGTAGTCAGGAACAAAGTCAAGTAATTTACTGTCATTAATGTCGTACATTTCTCTCAGTGAAAGCGGTCCATCCCATGGTTCTGTCCCAAAGTATATCGTCAATGTGATAATCGGTAATATCTTATCTGTCTTTAAGAATCCCGACAAAAACTCTCCACTATTCCGGATGTTTCCACCGGAAAACCTCTTATTTCTTCGATTATCTGCTGCAATCATTGCAACTTGTTTATCATACTGCAGTGCATCATATACCATGTTACGCACCGGCATTGCATAATGCACCTCCATCTGATTCTCAACCCCTAATATCACATAGTTTGCATAAGAGTCCTGCATCATTGCTGCAAATTTCAACAAATCGCGGTGTTTCTGCGCTGAATTACTGCCATCCGTTTTACGCTTGGAACGTTTATGCATTTGAGATCTTTTTATGCTAACGTCCACTTCTCTTGACAATTCCTGTCCTTTTATTGCCGCCGGCAATGTAACCAATTCCGTAACATCCTTCTCTGTAAGATTCTCCGGCTTTATCTTTTGTTCTCCATCATAAAGAAAAAAATTAAAGACATCCGCAAAAATCTCTGGGTTTCCTATGTATTCTTTAACGATTGTATCTTTAATAATATCCCCCCTATCCTTCTGTATCATCAAATGTTGCTTATCTGAGTTTTACTATAATACATTTTCTTAGATGTTTCAATATTTTATGTCATTTGTCACAATAAATATGGCATTTTTTAAAAAAAGCCACTTCTAAAGAGTTATATATTCAAAATCTGTGAAGCTTGTGATTAAGAAGGTGCTGAATATTCTAAAAAAAAGACTTGCTTTTTCGTTTCCAGTGTTATATAATAAACAAGTGCTTGAGCGAAAGGCTTACACAAAACATTGTAAGTTGTATACTTCAAGACATATGATGGGCTATCGCCAAATGGTAAGGCACTGGACTCTGACTCCAGCATTTCAAGGTTCGAATCCTTGTAGCCCAGTTTTTCTTTTTTAAACCTTAGAGATGTATTTCTAAGGTTTATTTTTTTGCAGGAATAAGCTATTAACCATCTATTCCGTAACCAAAGCAGTATTTATTCAAACAAAACGCCCCATGGGATCCTACATAAGCGTGGAACTCCATGGGGCACACTAATTTCTTATATTTATACAATCTGGTTTATAGCTTCTGCTGTATATTAATCCTCTTCTTCTGCCTGTACAGACAAGATCTGACGTTTTCTTGCCATCTCATCATTTTCCAGATATTCATCGTATGTTGAAATCTTGTCGATCAATCCACCCGGTGTGATTTCCATAATACGATTTGCAATTGTCTGAATAAACTGATGATCCTGAGATGTAAAGAGAATTACTCCCGGGAATTTGATCAATCCATTATTCAATGCGGTGATCGATTCCATATCCAAATGCGCTGTCGGCTCATCAATGATCAAAACATTGGATGCCAAGATCATCATTTTGGACAGCATAACGCGAACACGCTCTCCACCGGATAATACGTTAACCTTTTTGACACCATCTTCGCCCGGGAATAACATACGTCCGAGGAAACCACGTACATAGGTTGGATCCTTTTCCGGTGAAAATGGCATTAACCAGTCAACGATCGTCTCGTCCCCGGAGAACAACTCTGTATTGTCTTTTGGGAAATAAGACTGGCTTGTCGTAACACCCCACTTGTAACTTCCCTCGTCCGGTTCCAACTCTCCTGCTAAGATCTGGAACAACGTAGTTGTGGCGATCGTGTTGCTTCCTACAAAAGCAACCTTATCTTCGCGATTGATGATGAAAGAAATGTCATCTAAAACTTTAACACCATCAATAGTCTTAGACAAATGTTCTACGGTAAGTACTTCATTACCAATCTCCCGTTCCGGACGGAAATCAATATATGGATATTTTCTGCTGGATGGCTTCATGTCATCAAGCTCGATCTTTTCCAATGCCTTTTTACGAGAAGTTGCCTGCTTGGATTTGGAAGCGTTCGCACTGAATCGCTGAATAAATTCCTGCAGCTCTTTGATCTTCTCTTCTTTCTTTTTGTTGGCTTCTTTCATCTGCTTGATCATCAACTGACTTGACTCATACCAAAAGTCATAGTTACCGGCATATAGCTGTATTTTCGCATAATCAATGTCCGCAATATGTGTGCAGACTTTATTTAAGAAATATCGGTCATGGGATACCACGATAACCGTATTGTCAAAATCGATCAGGAAGTCTTCCAGCCAACGGATTGCATCTAAGTCCAAGTGGTTGGTCGGCTCATCTAACAATAAGATATCCGGGTTACCAAATAACGCCTGCGCAAGCAGGATCTTTACCTTGTCGCTGGCTGCAATCTCACTCATCTTTTTATAATGAAGTTCCGGTGCGATTCCAAGACCATTTAGCAAAGTCGCAGCATCTGATTCTGCTTCCCATCCATCCATTTCCGCAAATTCTGCTTCTAATTCACTGGCACGGATACCATCTTCTTCTGTGAAATCTTCTTTTGCATAAATCGCATCTTTTTCTTTCATGATGTCGTATAAGCGTTCGTTACCCATTATAACAGTATCAAGTGCAACAAACTCATCATACTGGAAATGATCCTGCTTCAAGAAAGAAAGTCGCTGACCAGGAGTAATAATGATGTCTCCTTTACTTGGTTCGATCTCTCCGGTAAGTATTTTTAAAAATGTAGATTTGCCGGCACCATTTGCACCAATCAATCCATAACAATTTCCTTCTGTAAATTTAATATTTACATCCTCAAACAGGGCTTTCTTGCCCAGACGCAATGTCACGTTACTTGCCTGTATCATAATTATCTCTTTCCTTTCTCAGTTCACATACTCTTAATATGCAACGCTTACTATTTTACAGGAACTATGTAAATTTGCAAGCCTTTTTCGGGAATTTAAGCCTTTTTCAGCCATTTGTACCGATCCTTAGCGATCCAACAGCCCTCGGATCTGTTTAATGATCCGCAATATAAGCTCGACTCTCTTAAATGGCGTGATCAAATAAAAGCCATCCACATATGGGGCAATTTCCTGTGCAACCTGAGCAGATATCTGCTCTGCCAGTTCCTCTCCCTGTGCCCGGTCTTTGTCCTGATACATTTCTATAATACGCGGATCGACATCAATTCCTGCCATTTCACTATTCATAAAGCAGGCATTCCGATAGCTGACTACCGGCATAATTCCGCCTAAGATCTTAACATCTAATTCCTCTCTGGCACGCTTGAGGTTATTTAATGCTCTTTCCGTAAGTACCGGCTGCGTAAATAATACATCGATTCCTTGGCTGATCTTACGCTTAGCATGGATGATCTGACTGTCAAAATTAACGGCATTTACATTTAATGCTCCACTGATCATAAACGGATTGTTCTGAAAAATCTGCTCATTCAGGGTACGAATATGGTTTGCAAGCACCGCTGAATTATAGCTAAACATTGTTTTTACCAAGCCTCGCTCTGCTGCCGGCACCGGATCTCCGGTCACGGTAAGTACGTTGTTAACACCCTCCACATTTAATCCCAGCAACAATGCCTTCGTTGCATTAATATTACGGTCACGACAGGTCATATGCGGAATTGCTGTCAGACCAAGTTTGCGCATAACTTTGCATGCCAATATACTACTGTCAATGCGTGCCTTTGCCACCGGGCAGTCGGCAATATCAATGGCGTCAACGCCTGCCTGCTGGTACTTGGCTGCTCCTTCCATGAAGAAATCGATCTCCGGCGTTACAGGAGGATCCAGTTCTACGACCAAAACCTTCTCGCCACATGCCAATTTTGCTGCAAAGGTATTGCGCAGATTGTCCTTTCCGGCATAGTTTTTCACTTCCTGTCCATCATTTGCGACAGGGATTGATTGTTCCGTTTGCCGGTTCTCCACAACAGAGTTGACGGACCGTCCCGAACCATCCGCACTATATGTTTTTCTTCCGGGGAGCGGCGACTGCTGCAACGTCTTAGCGATTTCCGAGATAAAGCTTGGATCGGTACCGCAACAGCCTCCTATGATAGACGCCCCCTGCTTTGCGATCTGGTACATCTCTTTTGCATAATAATAATGATGTGCCTCGTAATACGTTCTATTATCCAGTACGGCAGGATAACCGGCATTTGGCATGATCGATATATATTTTGTATTCTTTTCTCTTGACAATTTATGCATGAGATCCAGCAAATGCTTAGGACCGGAAATACAATTAAAGCCAAGTGCATCGATCGACGATACATTCATCATCTTTTGATATAAACTACGCCCATAGCATCCGCTTCGGGTTAGGCCCTCCGGTGATACTGCAAATGAAACAATAATAAATGCTTCCGGCTGCTTCTGCTTAATATACTCAGTAATTTCATCCAATCCTTCTATGTTGTCTAATGTCTCAAACAAAAAATGACGCACACCCTGCTCCAAAAAGCAGTCCACCGGAAGGCGATAACGTTCTGCCGCATCATTCTCATCGCCGATCAAAACAGGACCAATATCACCAAATAATATCTGCTCTCCTGCAGATTCCTCGATTGCCTCCCGTGCAATCTGTGTGCCGGCTGCTATAACCTTTCCAACCTCTTCTGCCGTAAAATGATCTCCTGCATTGGCCGCAAATGTGTTTGTTTTGATCGCCACTGCTCCGGCATCGATATACTCTTTGTGTATCTGTTTAATACGCTCCGGATAGCGAAGATTCCATTTTTCGCAGGATTCTCCACCAAATTGTATATATTTATCTGCAAGGTAAGTTCCCATTGCACCGTCAAACAGCAATGGCTGCTTACTAAGATAGTCTCGAATATTTCCCTGGTAAAGCATTATTTTCCTCCATATGCGCTATGTTATATGTGTTCTCTGATTTTCTGAATGACAAAAAAGATCGCAAAGGCGCATAAATTAACTAATACAACGCTTGCTCCTGCCGGCGTTGAAAATTGATAGGATACGATCATTCCGATGCAAAAACAGATTACGGCCAAAATACCGGAAGAGATCACCACGCTCTTAAAACTTTTCCATATACGCATAGATGTGAGTGCCGGAAAAATAACCAAACTCGATATCAACATGGCTCCCATCATCTGCATTCCAAGAACGATCGTCACTGCCGTCAAAATTGCGATCATTGTATTGTAAAATGATACCTTTACCCCCGTTGCTCTGGCAAAGCTTTCGTCGAAAGTGACCGTAAAGATACTGTGATAACAAAAGATAAATAACAACAGTACGATCACAGACAAACCAACGCTTAAATATACGTCTGCGGATGTCATCGCCAAAATGCTGCCAAACATGTAACTGCACACATCCGTAGTCATTCCTGTCGTAAGGCTTGTTACCGATACACCGATCGCTAACGCCGAAGCTGACATGGCAGCGATGGCTGCATCCGACTTCATTAGTCCATTCTCTGTCATACGCAACAGGAAAAAGGCCGCTACGATCACTACCGGTATTGAAAGTGCAAGCGGTGCGATGCCACATGCGATCGCAATTGACAATGCCCCGTAAGACACATGGGATAATCCATCCCCGATCATGGAATATTGTTTTAATACTAAGCTTACCCCTAACAGGGCGGCACATAGCGATACCAATATTCCGACAATAAATGCTCTCACTATAAATGGATAGGAAAACATCTGCATTAACATTTCCATGTATGATTCCTCCTATATTTACCGCATTGTATGCCATACCCCGGCATACTCTGTCTCTAAATACTTCGCAACGTTGCCATAAAAATAGTCTCCTTCACGAATATGCAAAATATAATCTGCACACTCGACCGCCTTGTGTACATCGTGTGTCACCATAATGATGGCAACGCCTTCTTGGTGAAGTTTGTCAAGATTTGCATACAATGACGCTGCCGCAGCCATATCAAGACCGGTAACCGGCTCGTCTAATACTAACAGTCTCTCCGTTGCGCACAGCGCACGGGCTAACAGTACTCTCTGCTGCTGTCCACCGGAAAGTTCCCCATAACATTTTCCCTTTAGATCGGTAATTTCCAAACGTTCCAGGTTACGAAGTGCTTCTTTCTTTTGTGTGCGCCGATACCAAGGCTTGCCATGCATCTGATTTTGGAAACCGGACAGCACAACTTCCATCACGCTGGCCGGAAAGTGCTTCTGTACCTGTGTCTGCTGTGGCAGATAACCGATTGCTCCGCCGTGAAGAGAAGGTGCCAACTCCACTTTGCCACTGACCGGCTTCAACAAACCAAGTAAAGTTCGGATCAATGTGCTTTTACCGGATCCGTTCTCACCAACAACGCATATATATTCTCCACGATGTACGCTGAAGTCCAAATGTTCTATAATTGCTCGATTCTCATAACCAAGTCCTGCATCTACACAGGAAACCAAGCAATCTTCTTTTTTTTGCTCCATAGTTTACCTCTTTTCTAATCTAAGTCGCAATATCATTAAAGGTTATTATATCATACATCAATTAGCCTTTTTATTAAACTCGCAAATCCGCTCCTTCAGAGCTTATTCGCTTGTTACACAAGCTTATTTGCTCGTTAATGAGCCCAGAAAAACAAATGTCTGCTTCGCAGCCGCTTGTTTTTCTCTGAGGCTCATTATATCACAAATTCGCAACGCAAGATATCTTGACATTTCCTACATTCCTCGGTAGAATATTGCTTGTTATACTATAATGATCCTTAGCGATTTTGTCAAAGCCCTTAAGGATACATTTTATCATTAAGCTGCACGGTTACTTTGCAGCCCCATTAATTAGGATTGGAGTTGATTTTTTTTGGATTCAAGCGACGCCCGGCAGATAGTTATTTTACTTATTCTGCTCGCACTCTCTGCTTTCTTTTCATCTGCAGAGACTTGCTTAACAACAGTAAACAAAATGCGTATCAAATCATTGGCAGACGATAAAAACAAGAATGCCTCTCTGGTACTCAAACTGATCGAAGAAAAGACGCAAATGCTTAGTGCCATACTAATAGGTAATAACGTTGTGAACTTATCTGCTTCTTCTCTGACAACAACCTTCGCAATGAAACTTGCAAAAAGTTCAGGTATGAGTGACAGTGTAAGCGCGATCACCGGTATTGCAACAGGAATTATTACTATTTTGGTCTTAATATTTGGAGAAATCATTCCAAAGTCCCTCGCAACAATGAATGCGGAACGTTTATCTCTGATCTATGCCAAACCGATTTATGGACTAACGAACATACTTCGGCCGATTTCTTTTTTAATGAATCAATTGAGCAACGGACTAATGCATCTGCTCCATGTAAAGTCGAATCACTCTCCTGCGATTACAGAGGGCGAGCTTCGTACGATCTTGGATGTCAGCCACGAGGAGGGTGTTATTGAAAGCGAAGAGCGTCAGATGATCACAAACGTGGTTGATTTCGGTGATTCGATGGCTAAGGACGTCATGGTTCCTAAAATGGATGTTGGATTCGTCAGTGCGGATATTTCTTATCAGGAATTGTTCGAGGTATATAAGGAACTTCGCCATACAAGAATGCCTGTATATAGTGAAAGCCGTGATAATGTGATCGGTATCATTAATGTTAAAGACCTGTTCTTCTATGAAGATGCCCGCGATAAATTTGATGTTACAACTATTATGCGTGAACCTTACTTCACCTACGAATATAAGAAAATTTCCGAACTCTTTTTTGAGATGAAGAAGGAGTCTATTCCATTGGCTGTTGTGTTAGATGAATACGGCGCAACTGCCGGCATTTTAACACTGGAAGATCTCATAGAAGAAATTGTAGGTGAGATCCGTGATGAATATGACACAAACGAAGAGGATGAGATCACCAAGATTGATGACGAAAATTTCATCTTACTTGGTATCGCAAAATTAGATGATATTAATGATGAGCTTGGCATTGATCTGGAATCAGAGGATTATGACTCGATTGCCGGACATATCATTAATCTGTTGGATCATTTTCCGAAAGCCGGGGAAACTGTACAGGATGAATACGCTGAATACCGGGTACTCGAGGCAACCAACAATCGTATTGATAAAGTAAAAGTTCATCTACTTCCTCAGAAAGATACGACAGCAGATTCGGATGAGGAAGAAGGGGTCTAACGCACCTACATCACTCGGTGCGCAAGCCCCCTTTCGATCACGTCACTGCGAGGATCAGACACACACCGCTCAAAGTGGCAGTCTTGAATCAATCCCGCTGTTGCGCCATACATCCAGACTGCTGCACCGCGAGTGTCTCGACACCCGACAAACTTACAGCGTATCACTTTACCACCCTGCATATATAATGCTCCACCTTGACAGTAACTAAACGTGCTGTCAAGGATCTCGGAGGCATATGCGTTATAAACCGCTCTCCCACCTTTCGTATTGGCAAAAAAGCACTGTGCGATCTTTACTCTTGTTCCTGTCGCCCGGAGTATTCCCACCCGGTTACGTCCATCAAACAAACAATGCTGCAATACCGCAGAAGCAGCATGATCCAAACGGATCAGATCACCTTGTTCACATTGTCCACAAATCATTTTCACATTATGCATCTCAAGACTTCCATAGCAGACTATTGGCTGATTCATATATATAACGCTATCGCTTATCGTAAGTTTTGCTCCCGTTGCCACCTCTAATGAACAATCAAGTATCGCTGTACATTGTGAAATTTTACGTTCCTTCTGTACTCGAATTCCTTTTTTATCAATGCATCCGCCTACCCGCCAATGTCTTACAAATGGCATATCTTTCGGCACACACTCATGATAAGTACAATGTGTTACATCGATATCACAGGACAAGTAAATCGCTGCACCACGCTCTGCTTCACACTGTTCAAATACATTATCACAGACCACGCCCTGTCCTCCTCGAAGCATTAATGCTCCACCGGATTCTGCAGAATAACAGTCGCGAAAATGACAGCGGATCACATGGATGCGCTCTCCCCAAAAACGAATTGCAGCTCCTTTGGTTGTACGCACGATCGTGCTGTCTGCCACTGATACCACTCCATCTTCCGCTCTAAGAAACATTCCATAATAGGCACAATCAATCACACTGTTCTCAATCAAAACACGACTTCCGCACTGATGCACATTAATTCCGGCACGATGAGAATTACTAGTACGTACAAGCCGGCTATTACTGATATGCAATTCTCCACCTCGCAGTGCTATATTGCCAGCCATGGATACAACGGCCTGATCGATCAGCAACGTCATTCCTTCATACAAAACAATATCCGTCGGAAGAATGTAATTTCCCGTGATCCGAATCCGTTTGTACTGTTGCAGCTGCGCCTGCAGCTTTGTACCATCCATCGCATCTCCCAGAGGACTCATCTCTTTATTATATTGCTCAAAACGGGTTAATACATCTTGAATCATTGACACCCCTCCTTATAATTCTGAAAAAATGCTTCCTGCACATTTTGATTGGAAATTACTTCGCATCCCGATATAGTCTGTTCACATCTGTAATTTTGAAAATATACTGCTGCACCCAGATATTTTGCATGGCATTCCACAAACTGGCACTGTCGGATTCGTACACTACCGAAGGTTTCTGAGTAAATTGCCCCTCCATAGTCTCTCGTACCGTTGACGAATCGACAATTGTGTATATACACTTTCGCCGGATCTTCGAATACCAACAGTCCTTCTAAGCCATTCTGCAGTCCGGTATTCTGAAACTCTGCATACTCTCCGGCAAAATGCACCAGTGGCACCCGAGCACTTCGGCATAGCCTGCTGTCTTTAACGAGCAAACTCCCCTTTTGCTGATAGATAGCACCACACAGCGACTGACAGTCTAATACTGTCGCTGTCAACATGATCGAAGATCCGGCAGTCATTGTTATGAAATATTTCTGTGAACAGTTCTCAACGCATATCTCACAATTTTGAAAATGTACTCTTCCACCTTGAACACGTATTGCTCCATCCATAGTAATCTCTGCTTCTTCACACCAAAGCGTTGCACCGGTTTCCACCAAAATATCCCCATCTATGATCTGCTTTCCATGAAGATAAATCGTCTCTCCTGTATGTACCGTAAACCCTTTCCGCGTCTGTTTCCACAAAAAATCCGGATAGATATAACGCAATACTGCAAAAGGCATACAGCCTCCAAGCTGTTCATATCGTTCGTACTGCTCGGCTGCTAAGGTTTGATCCTGTTTCGCCGCAGCCTCCCCAAAAGCACATATAAATTCACGTTCTCTCTTGCTGATCTGAAACATAATAGCGTACTGATCAAAAATTGCCTGACAGTAATCCACAGACCAAACCGCCATAAGACACATCTTGTATATATCCAACAAGAAGCAACACTGGTCTACACGATCACATACCGTTTGGCGCACCAGCTCCAAATGTCGTTCCAGATCATTATTAATATCCGTAATGATCTGTGCGTATTGATCCTGATCCGGCAGTAATTGCCGCAGCAATCGTTCATAATATGGCTGTAACTCCATAATCGCACGCATATTGCCCATCGCCAGCACACCTAGCCCAAAACAATACCGGTATCGATATGCAGCACTTCGTTCCCGCATCGGGTGTGACACCAATGATCCTTTATTTTCTTCCCTTTCCATGGTTTCCTCCTCCCCGAAATCGCATTAGTTCTATATTATTTATCGAACAAAATCCGTCATTTGCCCATGTGCTGCGACAAAAAAGTCATCAATTCTGTATCATTTATCATCGCGAGAGTCCTGACAACTTTCTATGCGCTGATGAAGCAATTCTACAGCCCGATCAACTTGTCTCATAAAAAAAGCATTCTCCTTATTCTGTTTTTCATCAATATTACGATTCAAAAATTGCAGCACTCTCCCATACGTAACCGCCTCTTCTAACTCTAAATTATAAGGGATCACGCCAATATTTTGTCTTGGGATATGAAAACGATAACATATTCTACGCAAATTCCAAGTATGATTAGGCTGATATTTACCAATCAAAAAGAACGCTTTATTGCGTATTATTGGATGATTTTCAAAAAATTCCGTCAACATCTTTGTATCCTGTCGTAGATTGACTACTATTAAGTCTGCATCGGAAAGTATACTGGTTGTACTAAGATTTCTGTTGGATTCAGTATCCACAAATAATAGATCTGCTGCCTCTTCCAGACATTGAAACAAAGTCTCTCTGACTAATTCAAATTCATAATTGAATACATCTCGATTTACAATGAAACTCTGTGGCAAATAGAATAAATTCTGAAACAATAAAGGAATCGCTGTGTGCTGTATCATATTCGCATCATTCTTTCCGGAATACAGTTCTTTCAAAAGATGTTCCAACCCGTATTTGTTATAATATTGACCCTGCTCACGCAAACATTCGATCCTCTCTGACGGGAGCATCAGGTCACCGATATTTCTAAGACTGTAATGATTCTCTAGGAGCATGCATTTCTTTTCGCTATGAACTGCTGTCATAGCTGCCATACACGCAAGATTCGTCGTGACACACGCCCCCTCTCTCGTATGGCTCCAAAATGCAATCTTCAATTGAACTCCAAACCTCCTTCCCTATTATGAGCGACCTGCCAGACAACGTAAGTTGCTTTCGGGCTGGTCAAAATACTAATTCTTTGTCGTTCAACTTGGGAGTAAGGTTACTATATCTGTTTTACCTGAAAACGTAAAGACTTTTTTTCTGTTTTTTTCACTTTCCATACATTGCACAAAATTAAAGCAAAAATTTGTTAATAAATTCAAAAAACACCCGATTCTTTCGGGTGTTTTTGTCAATATGCCACTTTCATTCTGTATCACCATTTGGCAGAGCTTGTGCAATGGTGTGATCCGACCATCCAACATACATTTGATGAACACGCTGCCCCATTTGTTTGCCGTGTGCCGAAAAGCGATAAACCCAATGGATCGCATCTAAGATGTCCTGTTCCCCAAGAGATCCTCGACAGGCAAACCGGCTGCAGCATATGACACGCAGCAGCAACAATTCACCCAGCACCTGATGAATACGTTCTGTGTTCATCTCTTGTGGATACTCCAAATACCGGGATAAAATCCGATAGCGCATATAATTGTCATAATACTGCTTCCACCATTGCCCCGTATTTGCCACAAATCGACGTATCAAATCACAAGCCGCTTCGTCATTTTCCCGCTCATAAAAATCAAAACTATCCTCTAAATATCGGCATTCCGGAAACGCCAGTATAATGTCCAAACATTCCATAGACACATTTACAAACGAATCAAAATCCGGATCCTCGTGTGGATATGCCGCACTTAACAATTGCAGGGCACTTTTTCCCTCTTTCCATACAGAAAGATCATCTAAACAGATTCTCTCTCCCTGCAGAGTGATCCACTCTACCGGATCATGTAGCAGATATCTGCTTACTGCAGGGCAGGAAGCAGCAAGCGAGATCCATACATCGCCATTAATGGCTGCTGTTAAACGTGGAAATTTACGACAGGTATTGCATAACATCTCCTCAGAGGTATTCCGTTGTATCCTGCACAATCCATCCTCGTCTAGCATCGCGCAGCGACCTCCTGCAAGATTTTCAAAGCAATAAACGCCCTCTTTTTTATGGATATGTGAGAGTATGTCCTCTCGGAGCCATTCCGGCTCTATCTTCTGAAACCGCTCATACGCCTCCGGATCCACGACAATTTTCCAGCCGGCGCAGCATGTTGCCTCACAACGATCTGCTAAGCAGGAAAATTCCCGATAATACTTAAGTACTACGCCATCCATTAGAATGTCAACTCTGACTTATCATGCAACAGCTTAGCACCTTTGGTGATCAGTACGACACCGGCGGCAATCGCACCAACGATCAACAAAATGCCTAATACAATATTACTAGCCCCAACAGATTTCATTGTTTTATATACTTTTTCGACCATACATGACCTCCATGTTTACAATAATCACTCAATTAGTGTACACCGTACTCCGCATAGTATGCGTCAATAGCAGCCTTCAAGTTATCATCGATCAATACTCTGCCCTGGCACTCTTTGTTGTAAAGACATTCCACGACGTCCTCCATTGTAACGATCGCATTTGCACCAAAGCCATATTTCTGCTGAATCTCATCCAGTGCGCTGGCATTCGAAGTGAGTCCTCGCTCCATTCGATTTAACGATACCATCAGACCAATGATTTCAACATCGCCCTGTGCTTTAATGATCGGGAATGTTTCCTCAATGGATTTACCGGAAGTGGTCACATCTTCAATAATAACCACTTTATCACCATCTTTGATCTTGCTTCCCAATAAAATACCGGTATCGCCGTGGTCCTTCACCTCTTTGCGGTTTGAGCAGTAACGGATTTCTTTGCCATATAACTCGCTGAATGCTATAGTTGTTGCCACACTAAGGGGAATTCCCTTATAGGCCGGTCCAAACAACACATCGAAGTCATCCCCGTAATGCTCATGAATTGCCTTCGCATAATACTCTCCCAGCTTTTTAAGCTGCGCACCGGTTACATAAGCTCCCGCATTCATAAAAAACGGAGATTTACGACCACTTTTTAATGTAAATTCCCCAAATTTCAATACATCGCTTGCAACCATAAACTCAATAAATTCTTTCTTGTATGCTTCCATCTTAACGATAATCCTCCTTTTCATAGGCGTTTCGCCATATTGCTGTATAACTGTTTTTAGATTCTACACCATTTGAACACCAAAATCAGCTTCTTTATACTACTTTACGCATCCTATCAGCTCATTAATGTCTTTCACGCCGTTTTGCTGCATAAACTGTTCTATTCCTTCTATCACCTGCACAGTTGTCGCCGGTTCATTGAAATTGGCGGTACCGACTGCCACCATTGTAGCTCCCGCCATAATAAACTCTAACGCATCTTCTGCTGTTCGGATCCCTCCCATTCCAAGTACCGGAATATTCACAGCATGTGCTGCCTGATAGACCATGCGAACCGCAACCGGCTTCACTGCCGGACCGGACATTCCTCCTGTCTTATTGGCAAGTGCAAAGGTTCGACGATTAATATCAATCTTCATCCCGGTCAACGTATTGATCAAAGAGATTGCATCTGCTCCGCCTGCTTCCGCTGCTTTTGCCATCTCTGTAATGTCTGTTACGTTTGGACTTAATTTCATGATCACAGGCTGTTTTGCCACTGCCTTAATCTGTGCAGTGATCTTCTCAACCTGCTTCGGATCCTGACCAAATGCAATGCCTCCCGCTTTAACATTCGGGCAGGAAATGTTAATTTCTAACAGTGCAACATCTTCCTCTGCCAAACGTCTGACAACATCAATATATTCGTCTGGTGTCTTACCACACACATTGACAATGATATTGGTATCATACTGCTTCAAATACGGAATATCACGCTCAATAAATACGTCTATCCCCGGATTTTGCAAACCGATCGCATTCAACATACCACCATAAGTCTCGCACACTCTCGGTGTTGGATTGCCGGGCCAAGGTACATTTGCCACACCTTTCGTTGTCACAGCTCCCAAGCGGTTCAGATCCACATATTCTCCGTACTCTGCACCAGAACCAAAGGTACCGGATGCCGTCGTAACGGGATTTTTCATTGATACTCCCGCAAAATTTACTGCCAGATTCATCCTTTTCCTCCTATATCTCTACGGTCTGCGCATCAAATACCGGACCGTCCTTGCAAATTCTTGTATTATTGACGTGACTGTGTGCATCTTTTTCTTTGGTTGTGCATACACAGCCTAAGCAGGCACCGATACCACACGCCATATGCTCTTCCAAAGAAATCTGAGCTTCGATCCCCTGCTCTGCCGCAAATGCTTTTACACCACGCAGCATCGGCATAGGCCCACACGCATAGATCACATCTGCTGTAATACCCTCGGCACGGATCGCATCTATGACATTGCCCTTGGTTCCCACGCTGCCATCCTCGGTCGAAACATATACAGATGCATATGGGGCAAAGTCTTCTTTCAAAAATTGCACTGCATCGCGGTATCCTAACACGACCTGCACTTCACCGGACAGACTCTTCGCTAATGCTAACATTGGCGGGATACCAATTCCTCCGCCGATCAAAATACTTTTGCCGGAACGAGGTGTAAATCCGTTGCCAAGTGGCCCTACAACTGCGATCGTATCACCTTCCTGCTTACCGGAAAATTCTAACGTGCCGGCTCCTGCCACTCGGTATACCAAGCGGATCATGCGCTTAGCCGCGTCAATCTCGCATATACTGATCGGTCTTGGGAGCAGTCTGCTGCCATCATCGCTATACAGCGACAAAAACTGTCCCGGTTTTGCCATCGCTGCAACATTGTATTCTTCGGGAAAAGCAAGCCACAAACTGTATATTCCCGGTGCCAACTCTGACTGGCTCTTCACGGTTGCCAGACATTTCTTTTTCTCTGCCATTGCTATCCTCTTTCTCTAAACGTTCTACTTGATCGCTCCGTTAATATCTGCGATCATGTCAATTACTGCCTGTCTGGAGGCATCTGCATAATTGTCAGCGCCAAACTTACTATATTTGTCCTGCTTGTATGCGGCAATGATACCACGCGAAGAGTTGACGATCGCACCTAAGCCATCGCTGTTAAAGTATGGTTTCAATCCCTCAGCGGTACCGCCCTGCGCACCATAACCCGGTACCAGAATATATGTCTTTGGCATCAGTTTACGAAGTACCTTACCCATTTCCGGATACGTAGCACCAACCACGCAGCCAACATTGCTATAGGTATCTCCCATGCACTGCTCACCCCATTCTACCACTTTCTTAGCTACCAGTTCATACAACGGCTTGCCATCGATGAGCTGATCCTGAAATTCACCACTGGAAGGGTTGGACGTCTTTACCAATACAAAGATTCCTTTATTTTCCTCTTTGCAGACATCGAGAAATGGATTAACACCATCGCTTCCCAAATACGGATTAACCGTAACAAAATCCTCATCAAAGGCTGCATAGGACTTAGACCCTACTTGCACTTTACCAATATGTCCTACCGCATATGCAGCAGATGTAGACCCGATATCTCCGCGCTTAATATCACCAATAACAACAAGACCTTTCTCCTTACAATAGTCAACTGTTTTCTTGAATGCTGTCAAACCTGGAATACCAAACTGCTCGTACATAGCGATCTGTGGCTTTACTGCAGGGATCAGATCATGTGTTGCATCTACGATTCCCTTGTTAAACTGCCAAATTGCCTCTGCAGCACCCTCTAACGTCTCTCCGTACTGCTCAAAAGCTGCCTTGCAAATATGTTCCGGCACGTAACTTAACATTGGATCGAATCCGACAACGATCGGTGCATCCTTTTTGGTAATCTGCTCAATCAATGTATTAATCATACTACTTATCCATTCCTTTCTTCACTATAAACCAATTTTCCATCCACGAAGGTATTTAAGACTTTGCCGTATACTAACTTTCCATCAAACGGTGTGTTCGTACCCTTTGATAAAAACTTGCTGCTGTCAATCGCATATTCCGTATCAATATCTGCAACCACTACATCTGCTGCCGTTCCCGGTTTCAGCGTTCCCTTGGCAATGCCCAGTACCTTTGCCGGATTTGTGCTCATCTTAGCAACTAACTCTGATAAACTTAATATACCACGTTTGACAAGTTCTGTGTAGCCTAATGCAAAGGAAGTCTCTAACCCGACAATACCAAACGGTGCTTTACGCATAGACTGATCTTTTTCTTCTTTACCATGTGGTGCATGATCCGTAGATATCACATCCATGATCCCTCCGGCAAGTCCCTTTTTGAGTGCTTCGACATCCGCTCTGCTGCGAAGTGGCGGATTCATCTTGAAACGGCCATGATCCTCTGTAATCTCATCATCAGACATCGTAAAATGATGCGGGCAAACCTCTCCGGTCACAGGAAGCCCCTGTTGCTTTGCCATTTCAATGAGTAAAACGCTGTCCGCTGTTGAACAATGACACAAATGTAACCGGCAGCCTGTCTCTTTTGCCATCAGAATATCTCTGGCAACGATAACGTCTTCTACTGCGTTCGTAATTCCCGGCAGCCCAAGCTCCTCTGCTTTGGCTCCGGCATTCATAACTCCACCGTCTACTAATGCCTTGTCTTCACAATGCGAAAACATTGGTATTTTGTTCTTAGCAGCTTCCTTAAGTGCATGGCGAAAAACTAACGAATCCATCACTGATTTGCCATCTTCACTAAGCGCCACTGCACCGGCCTCTTTCATACCGGCAATATCTGCTAACTCGTTTCCCTCCTGACCGATCGTTACTGCTCCGATCGGCAAAATGTGAACTGCTGCATCTTTGGCACGTTCTAACAGATCCTTTACTCTTTCCGGACTATCGATCGCCGGTTCCGTATTTGGCATTGGACAGATTGTGGTCACACCGCCCCTTGCAGCCGCCATGGCGCCGGTCCTTATCGTCTCTTTATATTCAAATCCCGGTTCGCGCAAATGTACGTGCAGATCAATAAATCCCGGCATGACAACGTGTCCTTCTGCATTAATTGTCTGATCTGCCTCCTCTATAATCTTCGGCGCGATCTGTGCGATCTTACCATCTTCTATTAAGATGTCTCCGATCTCGTCCATGTTCTGCGCAGGGTCAATAATTCGTCCCCCACATATCAGTGTTTTCATCAATCCTCCTCCTTTTCATAGGCTGTCCTGTATACATTTTGCATACTCCCATACATACAGAGAGCACCTGCCGGTAATCCGGCAGATGCCATCTCTTAATATACGTCTGCCTGCTGTAAATCCGCAAGCATTCTCTTATTGTTGATCAAATCATCAAACTCTGCCGATGTGATCCATTGCGCATCATGCAGGTCCTCAGAAAGCTGCACAGCGTCTTCTTCCATCTCTGTCAGACAAAGATACGCAATGCCAAGATTACATTCTGAACCAATCATAAAGGTCCAAGTATACAAAATCCGGTCAACAACCGCGATCAACCCTGTCTGCTCCTGAATGATACGCAACACAGCCGCATCCGGTGATTCTCCAAATTCCGTTTCACCATCAACAAATTCCCACTGATACGGATCTATGATATTATCATCATACCATTTCTCCACCGCCAGAAACTTGTCATCCTTTTGTACAATTCCTTTTACCAAAATACGATATCGGTTCATCCTAATAACCATGCCTTTCTATAATTGATTATTTGGCTGTGATGTATTTCTTAGCAGTCAGTAACTCTGCCGTAAGAACAGCACCACCTGCTGCACCACGCACCGTATTATGTGAAAGACCAACAAACTTGTAATCAAATACAGTATCCTCACGAAGACGACCCATAGATACACCAAATCCATTCTCATAATTAACATCCAATGCTACCTGAGGACGGTTGTCATCCTCAAGATACTGAATAAAATGTTCCGGTGCACTTGGAAGTTTCAGCTCCTGTGGAACACCACTGTACTCTCTCCAAACTTTAATGATCTCTTCCTTAGAAGGCTTCTTGCCCTCTTCGAAAGTAACAAATACGGCTGCTGTATGACCATCTAAAACCGGTACACGGATACACTGTGTCGTGATAACCGGTCCCTCTGCCTTAACGATCTCGCCATTCTCGATGTGACCCCAGATACGAAGTGGCTCCTGCTCACTCTTCTCTTCCTCACCACCGATGAACGGAATGATATTGTGCTCCATCTCCGGCCAATCCTTAAAGTTCTTGCCGGCACCGGAAATTGCCTGGTATGTTGTTGCTACTACTGTCTTTGGCTCATAACCTGCTTTCTTCAAAGCATGGAGAGCCGGTGTATAACTCTGAATAGAGCAGTTTGGCTTAACAGCAATGAAACCTCTGGTTGTACCCAAACGCTTCTTCTGAGACTCGATCACTTCGAGATGCTCCGGATTTAACTCCGGCACTACCATCGGAACATCCGGTGTCCAACGATGTGCACTGTTGTTGGAGACAACCGGTGTCTCTGTCTTAGCATACTCTTCTTCGATCTTCTTGATCTCATCTTTAGTCATGTCAACTGCACTAAATACAAAATCTACGGAAGAAGCTACGTTCTTAACATCGCTAACATCCTGTACGATAATCTTTTTCACTGCTTCCGGCATTGGTGTTGTCATTTTCCAGCGTCCGCCGATAGCTTCCTCATAGGTCTTCCCAGCGCTGCGTGGGCTTGCGGCAATCGTAGTTACCTCAAACCAAGGATGATACTCCAAAAGTGAAATAAATCTCTGTCCTACCATACCGGTACCGCCAAGGATACCAACTCTTAACTTCTTGTCCATAGTTTTCGATTCCTCCATTGATTATAATGTGTAAATCTGCAGATAAACATCAACTGTGATCTGCCATTTATCATCAGACTTATACATGCCATATTACACTATTCTGCGAAATAAGTCAAAATGATATTTGCCCACTGTATTAAAATATGATAGACTATTACTGCCGTAGAACAATATAATACAGATTATTCTATCTGTCTTTCTACTGTTTTGCGTCAATACTTACCAGAAAGGAATTGAAATAATGAAAGCAACACCGGTAAAAGGAACGAGAGATTATCTGCCAAAGGAGGTTATGATCCGCGACCATCTGCAGGAGATCATCCGTGAAACATATCAGGAAGCGGGTTTTGAACGCATCACAACCCCTATTATAGAAGATGCTGTAAACTTAGATAAAAGCGAAGGTGGCGAAAATTTAAATCTGATCTTCAAGATCTTAAAACGAGGCAAAAAGTTATCCTCTGCCTTAGAAGCAGAAGCCCCTACCGAACAGACGCTTGCCGATATGGGGCTGCGTTATGACCTGACACTGCCACTCTCCCGCTATTATGCCAACAACCGCAATGATCTGATGAATCCTTTCAAGGTTATTCAGATGGACCGCGTTTACCGCGCAGAGCGGCCACAGAAGGGACGTCTTAGAGAGTTTATGCAGTGCGATATCGATATCATTGGCAATGCCTCTCCAGATGCCGAAGTGGAATTGATCCTTACAACAACAAAGGCTCTGACCCGCATTGGTCTATCTTCTTTTAAGGTCAAGATCAACGACCGCCGCATCCTCAAGGCAATCTTTACTTATGCAGGCTTTGCCGAGGAAGATCATGAAAAACTGGCGATCATTTTTGATAAATTAGATAAGATCGGTATTGAAGGTGTGCAGAAAGAATTAGAAGAAAATGCATTTGATGCTTCTGCTATTGAAAAATTTATTGCCTTGTTTGAAAGCGGCGCTTTGGATCTGGATTCTGTTGCAAAAGTATGCGATGCCGACTATGTTGCTTCTCTGAAATACATTATGGATACCGTAACTTCTGTCTCCGGCAATGCCTTTCCGATCGAATTCACACCGTCTCTCGTGCGTGGTCAGGGCTATTACACCGGAACGATCTTTGAAGTAGAAGCAGAGGGCTATAGTGGCGCCGTTGCCGGTGGTGGACGTTATGACAATCTGATCGGTAAATTCTTAAACGAAGATATCCCGGCAGTTGGATTTTCCATTGGCTTTGAGCGTATCTTTGGTATTTTGATGGATAACGGTTACGAAATCCCGGGACAGAAAAAGCGCATTGCGGTATTCTATGATCCGGATACTTATGCAGCTGCATTGCAATATGCTGAAGAACTCCGCAGCGAATATCTGGTTTCAACGATCGCCCGTCCTAAGAAACTGGGCAAATTCTTAAATCGCCTGGAAACCGCCGGATACGATGGATTCGCTGTGTACGGTCAGGAAGATGGTGTCAAATTGTTTTCCTAAGGGATAACACCACACTACGATAAGTTTCCTATAAAGTAAAAAAAGTGGCTGGGGCCCAAAGATTGCTCCCCCTGTTTATGTTGGAACAGCCACTTTGTTATCCTCTAAAATCATCCGCTAAAGATCTACCGAATGAAGTTCGTCCCGATACGTTCTTCCAGCTCCGGCAGACCAAACATTTCTTTACCCATAGCAATACTCTTGATCAAAAATGCCATATTATTTCCAAGTGTTCTCATAATCTGAAGGCCCTCTCCATCCTGCTTTGCCTCATCTGCGTTATTGCCATGAATGCTGTTCCAGTATTGGCTGGATGCTACCGGCATACCGGAGATTGTAAAAAATTTGTTGAGCTCATCAAACGATGCCGAACATCCGCCTCGTCTTGCAGACACTACAGAAGCACCAACTTTCATACGTTTATCAAAGTGTGTACTGTAAAACAATCTGGTCAGGCACGCCACAAGCGTTGCATTGGCAGAGGCATAATATACCGGGCTTCCAACTACCAGACCATCCGCTTTTTCAAACTTTGGTGCAATTTCATTGACAATATCATCAATAACACATTTACCGGTTTCTGCGCAAGCCCCACAAGCCATACAACTGCGTACCGCCAGGTGACCGACCTGTACAATTTCTGTGTGCACGCCGTTGCGTTCTAAGGCACCTGCGACTTCCTCAAGTGCTGTTGCTGTCGAACCGTTACAATGTGGCGATCCATTCAATAGTAACACATAAGATGGTTCTGCGTTCTTCTCAGAAGACACTTTTCCTGCAGCAATCGGCTCCTCTGTCTCTGCAGATACCTTCTCTGCAGTAATCGGCTCCTCTGTCTCTGCAGACACCTTCTCTGCAGTAATCGACTCCTCTGTCTCTGTAGATACCTTCTCTGCAGTAATCGGCTCCTCTGTATCCGAAGATACCTTCTCTGTGGTTATGGGTTCTACTTTCTCCCCTAAATAGATCACTGTTCCACAATTTGCCGGCAAAGTAACCTGCAGTTGTCCATTCTCATAATGTACTTGTTCTGCCTGTCCTAACATATCTGTAGCACTTGTTGCTCCAACCGGCGCCTGTACGGTAATTGTTGTCGGCTCGTCATCGCAATTGAGTAACGTGATCATTGCCGTTTCTGAAAGTGCTCTCGCATATGCAAATTGACGATTAGTCAATGACAGTTCCTGATATTGTCCCTCACTCAACTCCGGATACTGTTTCTTTAATTCGCCCAATTTCACGCACAATGCTGTAATCGGATTATTGGTATATGCATCCGCATAATCTGCAAGTTCCAGATGAGGACGCAAGTTCCAGTCTGATCCTTGTTCCTTTTTCCCTTCGATACCAAATTCTGATCCATAGTACATGGAAGGGATTCCGTATAATGTATAAACGAGCAGCGTTACCAAACCCATATGCTCTTTATTGTTCAATTTCGAATAAATGCGCTCTACATCGTGATTATCCATAAATGTATACAAGCGGTAGTCTCCGCAAATGCCAAGTAAGCGTTTTACGGAATGAGCGATCTCAAAATAATTATGATCGTTATGTCCGGAATACAAGCCTTTATGCAGCTCATAATTTGTTACCGAATGCAGCATGCCATCGTTTACCCAACGACTGTAATCGCCATGGATTACTTCACCCATCAACCAAAAATCCGGTTTCATAGCATCTGTCATCTGACGCATCGCATGCATAAATCCATGATCCAGTACATCTGCCGTGTCCAAACGGATTCCATCAATATCAAACTCAGCCACCCAAAAACGGATCGCGTCAAAAATATAGTTCTGCACTTCCGGATTCTGCTGATTTAACTTGACTAACAGATTATATCCGCCCCAGTTTTCATAAGAAAAGCCGTCATTATACTCGTTATTTCCACCAAAATTCAGGTTACAAAACCAACTGCAATATGGAGACTGCTCTCTATTTTGCTGCACATCCTTAAACGCAAAAAACTCTCGTCCGACATGATTAAAGACACCGTCTACGATCACGCGAAGCCCTAACTTGTGGCAATATGCTACATAATCTCTGAAATCATCATTTGTTCCCAAACGACAGTCTACTCTGCGATAATCTGTCGTCTCATATCCATGCCCCACTGACTCAAACAACGGTCCGATATAAATTGCCGTACAATTTAACTTAGCGGCATGTTCTGCCCACTCCTTTAACTGATCAAAATGGGATTCAGCAATCCCTGTATTTTCTTTGGCGCATCCACAAAGTCCCAGTGGATAAATGTGATAAAAAACTGCCTGATCATACCATTTCATCATTCTTTTGTCTCCTTCTGTGTTAAACGCTTGTGATGTTCTTCTTTATCCGCATACATCTTGTCATCTGCCTGCTTCATAATACGTTCTATATCGGACGCTCCGTGAATCTCTTCCCAGATCACACCACAACTGGCACCAATCCGGTAAGGCTTACCACTGTCTCTGTCAATCTGCGCGATCCGCTCCTGAAGCATTTGACGATATTTCTCATAAAACGTAAGATTTGCCTTGTCATACTCTTCTACCAGACACATAACGTATTCATCCCCACCGAAGCGTGCACATATCCCATCTACCTCAACGGCAGTATCGGATATCGCCTGTGCTATGCTGCGAATGGCAAAATCTCCCTCTATATGTCCATAATGATCATTGATCAATTTGAGCTGATCCAGATCTACCGACGCCATAAACAACATTTTGCGCTTGCCGGCGAGCTTTGCAATCCGATTGCGTAATTCGTCATAAAATCCGTGTCGATTATAAATCGCTGTCAATGCATCTTTGACATATAAGCTATACAACTGCGCCTGCTTACGTACTGTACCAAACACCTGATCCAAACTCATGGAAAACTCATATAACATTCCATAATCCATCTTGGCTGCATCATGTGAGACCACCATATAGCCATAGATCTCCGATTGCCAATGAATTGGCACGACAATTACCTGAGTGGTACAGGCTCGGATCCTGTCAAAACACTGTAATTGCTTTTCCAGTGGTATCCGTTCTAATGGCATCGTAAATGTTCCATCGCATATTTCGACCAGCTTAACCAAGTCAGTCACGTCACTCGCACAGCAAATGTCAGAATCATGATAGAAATTATAATTTACTATAATCATAAAATTATCCGCCGGAAAACAATCTTTATATTGTTGGAACGACTCTGCCAGCTTGACCAGAGAATGACCATCTGACATGCTATTCGTCATCATGAAAAAGTCATATGACTGATATCTGGCTATCTCTCTCTGACCATACCAGTGCATCACTTCCTCACTTAAATTGCGCTGTTGGACCGGCTCACAACCACACGATTCACTATAATCGACATAAAAAGGAACAACAATGTCATATACATTTGTACATTTCCCATTTTGGTGATCATCGATCATCTGTATGACATTCCACCCAATCTGTGCCGCATCATTCTTGGCAGAAGTCAGCTTTGGCATGCAACATTCACCTAATAACAGCCCGTCAAAACCGGTCACAATAACATCTTCCGGTACTTTCAACCCATGATTTTGCAACACATTACTCGCCGTAATTGCCATCATATCATTTGCACATATGATAGCCTCCGGTCTTCTGGACGTACCAGCCTCCCATTCCTGCACCCATTTTTCCATTGCAGCGCGAGACGGAAATTCCCAAAAATCTCCATAAGCAATGTACTCTTCTTTGACGGTACATCCATTTTCTTTCATAACACGTCGATAAGTCTCTAATCTTTGTTCCGAAAAATCATTATCTCGAAATCCTGCAATAAAATTCACTTCTTGACAACCATGGTATTCGATAACATGACGTACGATCTGTTCAAATGATTTCTCATAGTCAAATTTAATATTATAGCATCCCTTTTTGTAACAATCGAGCATAACTACCGGAACATTGTTCTTGTGCGCTTTTGCCACCAGATCATCACAAACTGCATCATTCCGAATAGATTCGCCCAATACCACCAATGCAGCTAACTGATCATACTGGATGACAGAAAACACACTCAATTCACCCCTGCTATGACTCGTCTCAACATCCATCTTGACAGACAAATTGCAGATCATAACCTCATATCCGCGTTCCCTGGCACAATCACAGATCGCGTGGATCTGACGCTCCTGTTCCCACAGATATATCTGCGCTGCACAAATCGCAATAATCTTGTTCATATCCCTCTCCATCTCTCTTTATTACCATCAACAAATGTCAGTATTTTCTTGTATTATCGTGTGTACTGCAACACCACAAATTTATTATCTGTTACTCGTTCTTTTTATTCTGCTCATACCTATTTTTAGTATACCATAATCCATCTGCAAATAAAAGGGTTGCAAGCAAGTATACACCGGCAAATATTACGATCGAGATCTTTTGCCCTGATGGAAAAACAAGTTGTAATACATAGCTAGTTGCATTAAAGATAATATGTGTTCCTATCGATGCAAATATCGTTCCGGTACTGACACGCACCAAGCCTAGAACTGCTCCCAGTACAAACGCATAAATCCCCTGTACGAGATTCATGTGGTATATGCCAAACAATAGTGCCTGCAGCAAATTAGCTGCCCAAAATGGAAATGCCAAATATAAGCGATCCAATATCGCCCCACGAAAGATCAACTCTTCGGATATCGGACCGATCAACAACACATAGCAATATGTCAGCCAAGGACTGCTGGTCGAAAAGTTGGACATCACATTTGAATACTGCTGAAACTCTCCCGGAAAGATTGTCTGCCATATCGTAAGTGTAATGCTAATAAAAACACAGCCGCCTACTGCCACCGAGATCAACGCAATGAGCTGGCATAGCTGTAATGCATTGCGATATGAAAAATCTCGTTTTCGCCAATCTGAACGCCAATACCAATAGCCGGACCACACAGCCGCCATGAAAGCACTTAACATAGATACAAACATCACATAATTCGGTGAATTCGGTGTAATTCCTGTCACCTTAGACAGAGCAAGCGTTATGACCGCTGCAAAAATCTGCAGAATCAGCACGGACAAAAAGATACCTAACGCACCAATTGTCTGCCTCACCTGAATTTTCGTCCATTGTACGTTTTGTTGATTCATTCTTACCTCATTTCTTTGTTACAAACGGAAAAGGATTTGGACAAACAACTCTAGTCGGCCCAAATCCTTATTTTCTCTTGTTTTAATGTCCTTAACGCTTACGCTGTAAAAATTCCGGAATCTTGATTCCATCCTCTGCCTGACGGCTGTAGGAAGGTGTCTGAGGTCTGGCAGTATGACTGCTTCCCAAAGCGGATGGTGCAACCGGACGTGAGCTTGCAAGCTGTCCCTCTTTGGTTGGGAAATTCGTCTTTGGTGCTGCCGGCTTCTTTAAGAATGCCGGTGTGTGCTCCTCTGTAAGATGCATGCCATCATCTTCCAATCCTGTAGCGATAACGGTAATCTTTACGCTGTCATCTTCTGCCTCCGGGAACATAACACCGAAGATAATATTGGTATTCTCACCCGTAAGCTCTTCTATGTACATAGCTGCATCATTTGCTTCCTGTAATCCTACATCACCGGAGATATTTATAATAACATGAGATGCACCCTCGATCGTCGTCTCAAGCAATGGACTGGAAATTGCTTCCTTTACAGCTTCTACGCACTTATCGTCCCCACTGCCGGTTCCAATTCCGATATGGGCGATCCCCTTATCTTTCATAACCGTCTGTACGTCTGCAAAGTCAAGGTTGATAAGACCAGGTACATTGATCAGGTCAGTGATACCCTGCACACCCTGCTGCAACACTTCGTCTGCTTTCTTCAAAGCATCCGGCATAGAAGTGCGTCGATCTACGATCTCAAGCAGCTTGTCGTTTGGAATGACGATCAATGTATCAACATTTTTCTTTAACTCGTCAATACCGGAAGTTGCATTGTTCATACGGCTTCTAGCCTCGAAACGGAATGGTTTGGTCACAATACCAACCGTCAGAATGCCCATTTCCTTGGCAATACCTGCAATGACCGGTGCTGCACCGGTTCCGGTTCCGCCACCCATACCACAAGTTACGAATACCATATCGGCACCCTTTACCAGCTCTGTAAGCTCTTCTCTATTCTCCTCTGCAGCTGCCTTGCCTACCTCCGGATCTGCGCCCGCACCCAATCCTTTGGTAAGTTTCTCGCCGATCTGAATACAATTGCCGGCTTTACAATTTGATAAATGCTGCTTGTCTGTATTTACACAAACAAATTCAACACCCATAATTCCTTCATCTATCATTCGATTGACTGCGTTATTTCCACCGCCGCCAACACCAATTACAATTATTTTTGCAGCCAAGTCTGACTCATTTGTCTTAATCTCTAACAACGTTGCTCCTCCTTCACCTTGCATTCTCACAATCCCCTAAGTTATATAATAACCATTTAAGGCTCAATAATCAAGAGAATGTTTGTTCTTTTTTGCTAATTTTCCTCTTTCTTTTTCGTTTTTTTGACATTTTTGTTTGTTTTCTTGGGAGGATCCACTACAATACTGTCTCCAGCCTTGTAATTTTCCATATGAATCGTACCTTCCAGCGTCAATTTTTCCTTGACTGCCGTCTCAAAAACACGTGCCAGATTGTTCATTTCGTCATCGTATCTTTTTTTCTTGCCAAGATAGATCTTAAGCTTGCCGGAATACAATATTAACGCCCCGGATTCGATATGAAGCTGTTTCGCGGAAATATTGTAATGTGAGATAAGCTGCGAAACATTCATGATGGATTCAAACACACCCTCATCTGCCGTTTTGAATGCCTCTCCCACCGTAAAATTACCAAAGTTGCCACCGGTTACGACCGGAATCCCCTTTTTCTTTTTAGGAAGCGTCTGCAGCACAATACCATCTTTATCAAAATATACATATTGACCTAAGTATTTGATACATCCACTGATCGTTTTGTCATATACGTGCAGTGTTACGCTACGCGGCCCATGATATTCCACCTCTATCGTTTCAATAAAAGGAAGGGAACCAAGCCCCACTGTTTTTTCATAAAGCCAAAGCACTACTTCATTGCCTGACAGTTTCTTTTGAAAAACCAGATTTTTAATCTCAGAATCCGAGTAATACTCCGTTCCTTCCACTGTCACATTATCGATATGAAAGATAAAATATACTCCCACCAACAATAATGCGATCACTGCCGCCACTGCGAACAGTCTCTTTAGTACACGCATAATTATCCCCATTTCTTTATTTACTTCCGGCTGACACCGACAACACCAGTCCCATTTCCGCCATCATGATCGTCGCAGAAGTTCCACCATAACTGATCAACGGCAATGGAATCCCGGTCGACGGAATCGAATTGGTCACTACAGCCACATTGATCACAACCTGTATTGCCAATTGGATCAATACTCCGACACAGATCATTGTTCCAAACAAATCCGTTGCCTTGATCGCAATCCACGTGATCCTCCAAAACATTACCAAAAAAGCGATGATAAGTCCTGCAGCTCCAACAATTCCAAGCTCTTCACAGATCACAGCAAATATCATATCGTTATATGCCTCCGGAATATAGCCGAGCTTTTGCATACTATTTCCCAGCCCTTTGCCAAAAACACCGCCGGTTGCAATTGCATATAATCCCTGCTTGATCTGATGTGCATTCTCATTCGTTTCTACATGCAGCCAAATATCAATGCGCTCTGCACGAAATCCCTCTCCCAAAAAGATATAGCAGGCTCCGCCGCAGATCAACAGCACAAGACATACTGCGAAATACAGTTTCTTGCGGCTTCCCACAAAGCACATCCCGACAACGATACCGGAAACAATAATCGCAGAACTCATATTTTCCACTAAGATCAGCACAATACTCGGTCCCATAAAAAGCATTACCCGCAAAAAACCGGCAAAATGATCTAACGACTGTCTGCTCCGATAGATTGCATATGCTACAAACAATATTGCTGCGATCTTAGAGATTTCAGACGGCTGAAACTGTACAAACCCAAGATTCAGCCAGCGTTTTGCGCCATTTTTTTCAACACCGACAAACAAAACGGCAACCTGCATAATAATTGCTGCCAGATAGACCAAATATACAAAATTGATCTTTTTTCCAAAGATCGGTTTGATAAACAGGCGATAATCTATCCCGGATACAAGAATCATTCCGACAACGCCGATCCCAAGGCCAAGCACCTGCTGCGTCACATAACGCCACTGTGACCCTGTCAGCACTGCGGTATAGTATCCGGCACTGTAGATCATGAAAACGCCAAAAACAGCGATCCCAATTGTCATAAAAAGTAATACATAATCGTAATTACGAATTTTATAACTTTTTGACATATTCCTTAAAAAGGTCGCCTCTCTCTTCAAAATTTTTGAACATTCCCCAGCTTGCGCACGCCGGAGATAACAGCACAGCATCACCATCCTGTGCCTGACGGGCACATTCAGCTACTGCCTCTTCTAAAGAATCCACTTTCGTCACTGCAGTAAATCCCGCCTTAGCGGCTGCCTCTGCGATTTTATCTGCTGTCTGCCCAAGCAATACCAGACTTTTTACTTTCGTTCCGAACGATGCGATCCATTCATCATAAACGGACTCTTTGTCATAACCGCCGCCGATCACGATCGTTGGACGAACCATTGCTTCAACAGCCTTGATCGCTGCATCCGGGTTCGTTCCCTTAGAGTCATTGTAATATTTTACACCGTTCACTTCTTTTACAAACTCGATACGATGCGGCACAGCCTGGAACTCACAAACCACTTTACGGATCACATCCCACGGCACGTTCATACCATGTGCGATTGCTGCCGCTGCCATTACATTCTCGTAGTTATGCATACCTAACAGTTTCAGATCATGTATGTTGCAAAGCGTGATCTCTTCGCCGTCGCGGCATACGATCTCTTCTCCACGCAGGAAAATGCCTCGTTCTAATTCTCTGGCACTGCTAAACCAAAATACATCTGCCGACATATTTTTTGCAACCTGCTGCAAACGCTCATCTTCATAATTGAGTACGCACATCTGCTCTTTGGTCTGATTCATCGCAACACGTGCTTTCGTCTCTGTATAACACTCCATCGTATGATGTCTGTTGAGATGGTCCGGCGTTATGTTCAAAATAGCGCTGACCTGAGGGCAGAATTTGTGGATTGTCTCCAGCTGGAAACTGCTGACCTCTGCCACCGTAACTGTATCATCACACATCTGCATTGCATATTGTGTATACGGCAGTCCGATATTTCCTACGACAAATACACTGTCATAGTATGCTTTCATGATCTCACCCGTCAATGCTGTCGTTGTCGTCTTACCATTGGTTCCTGTGATCGCAACAACTTTTCCTTTACCACATACATAAGCAAGCTCGATCTCGCCCCAAATTGGAATGCCTGCCTCCTGCATACGTACCACAAACGGCAGATCCGTCGGCACACCCGGGCTTAACACTGCCAGATCGATCCGATCCATCACCTGATCCGGCAGATCTCCCAAAATCAGATCATAATGAATATCCTCTGAAAACTTCGCCGCCACTGTCTCCGGTGACAGCTCTGTATTGCCGTCTAATAAAATAATATTGGCACTCTGCGTTGCTAACAGATTTACTGCTGCTATGCCACTAATTCCTGTACCTACTACTAATACTGTCTTTCCTGATAATCCCATTTCGCTATCCACTTCCGTTCCTCCTTTTGCTGCTCTTTCCTAAACAATTGTAATGCAATCCACCCGAGAAATCAACCAAATGACGTTTATTTCTTCGTTTGTTTTTGCGGTGTTTTTTTGACGCCCAAATATGGCAGGGCATTATCTAACAGTTCCGATACGACCGGTGCGGCAATTGTTCCTCCATAGTAGATTCCTTCCGGCTCATCGATCAAAACGACTGTCAAAACCTTCGGATTGTCTGCCGGGGCAAAGCCAATACAGGATGCAATGTATTTGCCACTGCGGCGCGGAAGCTTTTCTGAGGTTCCTGTTTTGGCACCGACCTGATATCCTTCGACCGAAGCTTTGGAACCGGATCCTTCTGTTACCACACTCTCTAGGATCATTTTCATATTTTCCGAAGTTTCCTTAGACACTATTTTTTTCTTCTGCGGATATGATAATTTGCGTACCGATCCGTTCGATGTATTCTCGATGCTGACGCCGAAATGCGGTACAATACTGTGGCCACCATTGATCACGGCACTAACCGATGTTAACAGTCTGATCGGCGATAACTGAAACGACTGTCCAAAAGACATCGTAGCAAGTTCCACCGCTCCCACATTTTTTTGCTGATGCATGATCGTTGATGCCTCTCCCGGAACGTCGATGTTGGTTTTTGAAAGGATACCAAGCTGTCTCATTCCACGAAACATCCCACCGACTCCAAGTCTTGCTCCAACCTCCATAAATACCGGGTTGCATGAATTTTGCACCCCCTGCACAAAGGTTTCACTACCATGCCCACCTGCCTTATGACATCGGATACGCCGATCCTCAACAATCTTAAAGCCCGGGCAATAAAAAGTATCATTCAAGGATACTGCCCCCGCCTCCAAAGCTGCCGTTGAGGTGATGATTTTAAATGTTGATCCCGGCTCGTAAGTATCGCTAACACAGCCATTTCTCCACATTTTATTCAACTCTTCATTTTTTTGTTTCTCCGACAGATTTTTGCTCTGATCCACTAATTCGTATGGCTTAGTCAATGAAAACTCTGGTGAATTGACCATCGCATAAATCTCTCCATTTTGCGGATTCATCATGATAACCCGCACCCCTGCAGCATTTTTTGCCTCGCGCACTCTCTCTGCCGCCTGTGTTGCAAATTGCTGCAGATTACTATCAATACTTGTGTAAAGATTTTGCCCGGCAACCGGTTCTCTTCTCTCTTCCGCCTTCCCGTCAATCTCCAGGCCACGCGCTGTCGTCATAGTTAATATTGCGCCGTTTTGTCCCTGCAATATATCATCATAGCTTACTTCCAAACCGATAATTCCCTGATTATCCGCACCGGTAAATCCAATAACACGTGACGCCAAGGTATCATACGGATAATACCTTTTGTAGTCTTCATCCACCATGACTCCCGCCAGATTCTCTTCTCGGATCTTATCGGAAGTTTCTTTCGGCACATTTGCCTTGATACGCTCGATAGATGACACCTTTTCAACGCGTTTTCGCACTTCCTGTTCATCCAGATTTAATAGCTCAGATAGTCTGGTGATCACCTTTTCCGGTTCTTTAATCTGGTTGTGAATAACAGAAATGGTGGACACCGGCTTATTTCCAGCCAATATCTCACCATTTCTATCGTATATCACACCGCGCTTTGCCTTGATCGCGCGCTCTCGTTGTTGTACATCTTTTGCTTTCTGTCCGTAATAATCTGCTTTGGCGACCATCAAATATGCCAACCGCCCTGTAAGCGATAATGACAACAGACAGACCATAATATATACAAAAAGGATTCTCTGCCGCTGCGGTGTTTTGCAATTTTTCATTATTTTGGATTTTCACTGTTTGGTTGCAATCAGTATATGAATCCGTTCGACAAAGTATACCTTTGCCGGGGTCCCACCACTAAACGATCATTGTAATTTCTTATAATCTTCGGTGCTGTAACCACCTTTTGGCACTTCCAACGGAAGATTGCCGTTTTTGGTAGACGGAAGCTGTACTTTCGTTTTTCCTCCGGAAGAGTCGTTTTTATAGACACCAAGCATTGGAAGAACGTCTCCCATAACGGAACTGGCAAATTCTGTGGCATAGGTGCTATGCGCCTGATCCTCCACATGGGGCTGATCGATCACGACATAGATCACAACCTCCGGGTGTTCTACCGGTGTGAATCCAATAAAGGAAACCAGATAATTTTTCTTTTTACGCGGATACTTCTCTGCAGTACCGGTTTTGCCGCCAACTTTATAGCCTTTCACCTGTGCCGCCTTCGCAGTACCCTCTTCCACAGTTTTGTATAGATAACCGCGAAGCAGCTTACTCGTTTCCGCGGTAACTACTTTATGAACCGGCTGTGTTTCTATTTCAGAAACAGTAGCTCCATTTTCATTTTGAATTTCCTTCACAACGTGCGGAGTGTAATAATACCCACCATTTACTACCGAGGAAAACGCTGCTGCCATCTGCACCATGGTCACCGTCTGGCTCTGTCCAAAACTTGACGTAGCTAAGTCGGCACTGCGCATCGTATCCTCTGTAAAGATCTTGCCGGTTGCCTCACCAGGAAGATCAATGCCTGTTTTTTGTCCATATCCAAAATCGTTTACATATTTTAAGAAACGCTTGCCCCCTAATACATCTCCCATCTGCATCAAGGCATCGTTACAAGATTCCATCAACGCCTGACATATATTGATCGTTCCATGACCGCCTTTGCTAAACGCCACGCACTTGATCTTGCTTCCACCAACTTTCTGATAACCATCGCAGACATACGTTCTGCTTGGAGAAGTCGTTCCCTCTTCCAAACTTGCCGCTACCGTGATCGGTTTGAAAGTTGATCCCGGTTCGTAAGCATCACTGATGCAGAAATTACGCCAGATCTCATTTAATTCCTCCATCTTTTTCTTGTCACTCATACCGGCAAGCTTGTCCTCTGAGTAATACTTACTCAGATCACTTGGATCATTCAGGTCATACCCGGGTGATGATGCCATCGCATATATTTCTCCATTGTTTGGATTCATAATGATGACACCCATATTTTCAGATCCGGTATCCGTCTGAAACTTCTGCATATGCTGTTCCAACACACCCTGCACATTAACATCAATCGTAGAAATGATCTTTTTACCATTTTCCGGTTCTTTGACATTCTCTACAAGATTAAGATCCGAATCATAATACCCATACTTTTTGCCTGTTTTACCACTAAGCTGGCTGTTGTACTGATTTTCAATTCCCCATATTCCAACATTATCCGAAGAACAAAATCCGATCACATTACTTGCTACTGTTGAATACGGATACTGTCTCACATATTCTTCTTCAAACCATACTCCCTGAATGTTTTTATCTTTATCAGCAAGCTCATTAAAAGCATCCACAACATCTCTGGATAATCCCTTATACTTCTTCACGACATAATAATGAGAATCCGGCTTTTTGTCGATGATCTTACGAACCGCACCTTCTGACATTCCAACTGTCTGTTGCAACGCTTTGGTCGTCGGCTCAAAATATGCGCTGTCCAACGTCAGTGCCTTTGAATCCAGTACTAAATTATACACCTTCTTACTGGACGCCAGCTTATTGCCATTGCGATCCAAAATATCTCCTCTACGGTATGCGATCGTATTACTCACATAACTTTGCTGTGATAACACGATCTTCTCATATTCATCCCCTTTACTCTGCCCCAGCCAGATCGTCCAGCCCACACAAACTAACGCAAATAAAACAATAGCACCGAGCGCAATAAATGTTCTTTGATACATCCTGCGGGTGCTAAATTTGTATTTTGTGTGTACTTTTCGGCGTCTCTGAGGATTGCCGGCTCGGTTTGTCTGTCTTCTCCTACTTTGGTTACTCTGCGTTCTTCTGCTCATCCGTGCCTCCATGTCCTGCTGTTTCGCATATACCGAATGCAAAAATTACTTTGCATCCGGTATCTCACCATATTGTTTTACCATATCACTCTTTTTGTTCTGATAGGTATATACCTGATCCTTTTTGGCGCGAACCATGCCAAGTTCCTGTGTCGCCTTGCGATAAACATCCGCAAGATCTACAGAGTCCACTACAGTCTGGTACTCCTGTTCATTATCTTCTTTCATCTGTGCAATGTCAGACTGGATCGCTACGACCTGCTGACGCTGCTCATGGAGCTGATTCTGTGTCTGAACATAAGAAAAACATACATAAAACACTGCAGCAACTGCCATGATCAAAAACAACACAGATGCACGGTGTACTCCCGGAAGTTCAACCGTTCTGCTATACGGATTTCTTCTTTCGCGCTCTCTTCGCTGATATTCCTCTTCACGTCTTTTGCGCTCCTGCTCTCTTCGAAGCGGTTCTACATCATATGCTCTGGCTGCACTGCCCTCTACATATGCCTGTCCACCACGGCCGGAATATCTGCTGTGGCTGCTTACAGATCGACTTCCACTCCCTGTCTGCCGACTGTATCCATATTGTCTGCTGCTATAACTTCCTTGTCTGCCTGCCATTCTTTGGCCCCCTTTTTATATATGCTCAAATACACGTAACTTTGCACTCTTCGCTCTCGGATTACGTTCCATTTCCTCCTCTGACGGAAGAATCGGTTTTCTTCCTACCATATGTCCTTTTGATCGGTTGCCGCACACGCACACCGGAAAATTCGGTGGACAGGTACACGGATCCTGCGCCTTCTTAAACGCTTGTTTTACAATTCGATCCTCCAAGGAGTGAAATGTGATAATGCACAATCTGCCTCCCGGATTTAACAGGTCGATCATCTCTTCTAATGTATTTTGTAACACGGATAATTCCTGATTCACCTCAATGCGTATCGCCTGAAAGGTTCTCTTTGCCGGATGTCCTCCCTGTTTACGAACTTTCATTGGTATCGCCTGACTGATGATCTCTGCCAAACGTCCTGTTGTTTTAATCGGTTCCTTTGCCCGTTCTATCACAATATGTTTTGCAATATTTTTGGCAAATTTGTCTTCCCCATAATTCTTGATCAAATGAAACAGATCACTTTCGGAATATTCGTTGACCACGTTATATGCTGACAACGCCTGTCTGTCATCCATACGCATATCGAGTGGTGCATCAAAACGATAAGAAAATCCTCTCTCGGATGTATCTAGCTGAAAAGATGAGACTCCCAAGTCTAAAGTAATGCCATCCACGCCTGCAATACCAAGCTCCTGCAATACCTGCTTCATCTCTGCATAATTACTGCGAACGATCGTCACCTTTGAACCATACGGTTTCAAACGTTCTGTGCTCGCTGCAATCGCATCTGCATCCTGATCGATTCCTATAAATCGTCCCTTGTCCCCTAGCATGGAGCAGACAACACTACCATGTCCTGCTCCCCCTAAGGTTCCATCCACATATATGCCATCCGGTTTCACCGCAAGTCCATCAATGACTTCCTGCAATAACACCGAAGTATGCTGAAACTCCACGGTTACACGCCCCTTTCTTAACGATGGTTTATAAGTTTATAAAGAAATATCCAAAGTATCCATTGCACTTGCAAGAAGTTCTTCGTCCTCTTCTGTCTCCTCCGTGTTGTAACGTGCCTTATCCCAAAGCTCTACACGGTTCATCATACCAACAAAAACGACATCTTTCTCCAGATCAGCCATCTCACGATGCAGTGCCGGAACCAGAATTCGTCCCTGCTTGTCCAGACTCACCTCCATCGCTTTCGATAGAAACTGTCGTTGAATTTTACGATTTTGTAATGTAGATGGGAGACTTTGCAGCTTGTCTGCAAACTCCTGCCAAGCGTCTGACGGGTATAGATATAAGCAGCCATCCAAACCTCTAGTGATAATAAAAGTCTCTCCAAGCCCTTCTCGGTACTTTGCAGGAATGATAGTTCTGCCCTTTGCATCAATGGTATGTTCGTATTGACCCATGAACATTGCTATCACCACCCTTCTTTCAAAATACACGAATCATAAGCTCGGATCTCCGTGATTTACTCCCTCATAAAACGCTGTTCTGACGCTGCGCCTGGATCAAATCCTGTTCTGACACTGTGTCATCAACTCCCCAGTTGAACTTGCAGTTGCGTCATCAACTCCCCAGTTGAACCTGCAGCGGTCTCATCAACTCCCCAGTTGAACTTGTAGCGGTCTCACAAAATCACTTCTCACCACTTTTTAGGTTTTTCTAACCACCTTCCCCCACTTCGCCCCACTTTTCCTAAAATTCTATCGCTTTTTTGGGAATATTGCAAGTATTTTTTTATAAAAGTATGTAAAAAAGGACAAAAAAAAGATCTCAATTGTAATTTTTGAGATCTTTTTACAACTTATCACGTTATTCTATTGTGTTTGTTTTGCTTGCGTTTGTTTTGCCTTAAAGATCAACATTCCAACGGCAAACAGGAATAAAACTCCCGAAAGAAGCTGTGATACTGCAATTCCACTTTCAAACAGCATCAACTGATCTGTACGTAATCCTTCGATCCAAAACCGTCCCAGACCATATCCTGCCAAATACAGTAAAAATAATTGACCATTATATTTTTTATGTGGTGTGGCAACCAAAATGATGACAAGGACCAAGAGGTTCCATACAGATTCATACAAAAATGTTGGATGCACTTGAATATACTGCATACCGCCAATCGTCACCAAATGTTGGTTGACCGCATGCGTGATATTCGCCGGTGCTACCGCATCTTTTGGGATCTGCATCGCAAATAATCCATCCGTATAACTGCCAAACGCCTCTCGGTTAAAGAAATTGCCCCATCGACCAATGATCTGTCCCACCAAAAGTCCGGCACAGGCCGTATCCACCAAACACAAGAAAGACTGTTTACGAATTTTTGCAAAGATCAACGTCGTGATCACTCCTGCGATCACACCACCATAGATAGCTAGTCCGCCGCCCCTTGTATTTAATATCTCACCCGGATGTTTAGCATAATAATCCCAACTAAACACGACATAATAAATTCTTGCTCCTATGATTGCAAAAATAATATCCCATACTGCCAGGTCCAAATACAATTCCTGATTTTGTCCGGTGCGTTTTGCTTGCGAGCTCGCCATCAAAAAGCCAAGAATCATGCCGAGTGCAATGATCATGCCATAGTATGCGATTGAAAATCCGCCTATCGTGATCGACCGCCCCAAATGTGCAATTTCAATCCCCAAATGTGGAAATCGTATATCCATAATCTTCTCCATTCTTCCCTCTGTTTCAACCTTCGCTTGTCACTTATACGTTAAAACGGAACAAGATAACATCTCCATCCTGTACTACATAATCTTTTCCTTCGGAACGCACCAATCCCTTTTCTTTAGCTGCATTCTCACTTCCCTGCTCTACCAGATTGTCGTAGCTGACAACTTCTGCACGGATAAATCCACGCTCAAAATCTGTATGGATCTTTCCTGCTGCCTGCGGAGCTTTCGTTCCCCGCTCGATCGTCCAAGCACGGCTCTCATCCGGTCCGGTCGTCAAATAACTGATCAATCCCAGCAAGTTATAACTTGCTGTAATAAGCTTATCCAATCCGGACTCTGATAAACCTAAATCCTCAAGAAATTCTTTCTTCTCATCATCTTCTAACTCTGCAATCTCCTGCTCGATCTGAGCACAGATCACAAACACCTCAGAGCCTTCCTGCTTTGCAAACTCACGAACCTTTGCTACATATTCGTTGGATGCAGCATCGTCTGCCAGATCATCTTCCGCAACATTGGCAGCATAGATCGTTGGCTTGTAAGTCAGCAAATTAAAGCTTTCAAGCAATTCCTTCTCATCATCATCTTCCGGCTCATAAGTCTTAGCTAAATTGCCATCTTCCATATGCTTCTTTAACTTTTCAACCAATTCCGTCTCTTTTACAAGGGTCTTGTCATTTTTGACACTCTTTACCAACTTAGCATAGCGTCTTTCCAAAATCTCCATATCAGAGAACAATAACTCCAAGTTGATCGTCTCAATATCACGAACCGGGTCAACACTGCCATCGACATGCACGATGTTAGTATCGTCAAAGCAGCGAACCACATGAACGATCGCATCAACCTGT
>ERZ791659.155-NODE-155-length-55249-cov-9.17935_pt1 | contig 55249 bp, 46 predicted proteins | sample MGYA00510053_ERZ791659 | MGnify/ENA primary metagenome ERZ791659 (study PRJEB30046, sample SAMN00715192) | human gut metagenome | study: EMG produced TPA metagenomics assembly of the A metagenome-wide association study of gut microbiota in type 2... | reverse complement strand
AGTTGCGTGGTCGTGCAGGACGTCAGGGTGACCCGGGTTCTTCTGTATTCTTCGTTTCATTGGAAGATGATTTGATGCGCTTGTTCTCGTCAGACCGTATTGCCAGTGTTATGGATAAACTTGGTTTCAAGGAAGGCGAGATGATTGAACACAAGATGATTTCAAATTCCATAGAACGTGCACAGAAGAAGGTGGAAGAAAACAACTTCGGTATCCGTAAACGCTTGCTGGAATATGATGATGTGATGAACAAGCAGCGTGTGGCTGTTTATACCAAACGTCGTCACGCTTTGATGGGTGAACGTATCGGTATGGATATTGTGAATATGATTTGGGACCGTTGCGTTTATGCTGTAGAATTGGGTGACTTTGATAATGTGAAGATGGAGATATTGCAGACATTGGCAATGGAAGTTCCGTTCACAGAAGAAGAATACAATAAGATGAAGAAGGAAGACCTTGCTGAGAAAACATTCGAAGCGGCAATGGCTAACTTCAAGCGTAAGACGGAACGTATGGCACAGATTGCCAATCCGGTTATCAAGCAGGTGTATGAATTGCAAGGACACATGTATGAGAACATCATGATTCCTATTACTGATGGTAAGCGTCTGTATAACATTTCAGTAAACCTGAAAGCTGCATACGAATCAGAAGGTAAGGAAATCGTGAAATCATTCGAAAAAGCGATTCTGCTTCATACCATTGATGATGCATGGAAAGAAAATCTGCGCGAACTGGATGAATTGAAGCACTCCGTACAGAATGCAAGTTACGAACAGAAAGACCCGTTGTTGATCTTTAAACTGGAATCGGTCAATTTGTTTGATAACATGGTACACAAGATCAATAACAACACCATTTCTGTATTATTGCGCGGACAGATCCCTGTTCAAGAACCGGAACAAGTGCGTGAGGCAGCTCCGGAACCACAGGCTCCCCGTCAGCAGTACAGAGAAGAAAAACAGGATTTGAATGATCCTCGCCAGCAGGCTGCTGCCGAACGTGATACCCGTGAAGTGAAACGCGAACCGATTCGTGCAGAAAAAACAGTAGGTCGTAATGATCCTTGTCCATGCGGAAGCGGTAAGAAATACAAGAACTGCCACGGACAAAATGCCTGATAACTAACTCTTATTATAGAAACGTCTAAGTAGAATTTACTGCTTAGGCGTTTTTTTTATTCCTTTTAACTAACTTCTTTCATAAATAAGCGTATTTTTGTTCCATGAGAGAAAACGATTATATGAGAAAGTCTATTTTGTTAATGATTCTGGCTGCCGGAACTGCATTAGTTTCCTGTAGTTCTTTACAGACTATTTCTTTTGACCAGCTACAGGCTGCCGATGTCAGTTTCCCGAATGCTGTCAGAAAAGTAGCTGTTATTAATAATATGCCCGTGATAGAAATAAAAGATGATCACGGAACGATTAGTGCAGAAATGGAAGGGGATGGTAAAATAGCCACAGAGGCATTAGCAGAAAACATTGCTAATGTGAACTATTTCGATCAGGTTATTATCTGTGATTCCGCTTTCAGGGCAAATGATACTGTGCCCCGCGTTAATGTAATTCTGACTCAGGATGAAGTACAGAAACTGGCAGACGATTTGGGAGTGGATATGGTACTTTCTTTTGATAGAGTGCATATCCAAACGAAGCCGGGAATACTTATTTTCCCCGATTATCCCATACCTGTAGATGCGGTAGATGCATCTATATCTCCCATTGTGAGGGTTTATATTCCCAGCCGTGAAAAACCTTTGTTTATTGTAGCTAAACAAGATACGGTTTCGTGGGAGATAACCTCTGCATTATCGAATAAGAAAATAATAAAGGACGGTTCGGAGTATGCCGCTTCTATTCCGGTGAAATATTTGTTGCCTCATTGGGATGAAGTAGTCCGTTTCTATTATGATGGAGGGAGTGTAGAAATGCGCGATGCCGGTGTGTGCCTCCGTGAGAATGATTGGGACGAAGCCTATAAATTGTGGAACGCAGCGTATGAGAAGAAAAAAGGACAACAGAAGATGAGAGCCGCTTTCAATATAGCCCTCTACTATGAAATAAAAGATGAGGTGACGAAGGCAAAAGAATGGATTGAAAAGGCTCGTCAATTGGTAAAGGCCGGGTCAGAAAATGAACGGTTGATAAACTTCTATTCTTCTGAATTGGATAAGCGGGAAGGCAAATTATCGAGCCTTAGGATACAAATGAAGCGTTTCGATGATAATTTTTAAAGAATAAGTGTTGGGGGAAAGATTTTTTTTGTACTTTTGGATATAAATAATCGTAAAATAGATTTTGGTATGAAACTCAGTGCACAGTCACATGCTTCTATTGTATCTTCACTTCGGGAAGCAATCGATAAATACGTTGCGGATGGAGAAAGAACAGTTGTCACCGATATTCACTTACAACCTAAGCAGGATAGCGGCGAACTAGTTATATTTAATGATGATGACGAAGAGTTATCGCGTACCATAATTGAAGAGTGGGTAGACTATAGTGATGATAATTTTTATGTAATTGCAGAACGTATTCTTCGGGGTGAAATCAGTACTTTGAAAGAAAAGGGAGTTTTGGATAAATTGTGTATCATGAAACCATACTCATTTGTTCTGGTTGATGATGATAAAGAAACTGTGGCAGAACTCTTGTTGATAGATGATGAAGATACCCTGTTCTTGAATGATGAATTGCTGAAGGGGCTGGATGAAGAACTGGATTCATTCTTGAAAGACTTGCTGGAAAAATAATATGATACAATAAAAAAGAAAGGCATTTATCGGAGAGCGATAGATGCCTTTCTTTGTATTATACATTTCGTTTAAAGTATTGCTTCCTCATCCACCGATCAAAAAGCAGGAGCAATGTAATGGTAGCAATAAACAGCAGGTAGGGAGTAGGAAAATGTGTAATCGGACTTTCCACCTGTGTTATACTTTGGCTGAAAGACTGCTTAATGGCATTTCCAAAGAAAATAAATGTGCAGGTAATGCTACCGGTAACTAGGAATATAGATGCCAGGATGGTAGCCCATAATGTGCGGCGTTCTGTTTGTCTTTCCCGCAGTAGGGCAGTTTCCTCTACTTTTTGCATAGTGCGGTAGACGAAGTTGGAAGGCAGACGGAACTGTGGTTGTTCCTTCATAGCCTTTCTTATTCCTTTATCTTTTTCTTCTTTGTTCATTCTTCTTGCGTTATTAGTACATATAGCTTTTTTCGTATACGGTGCAATTTCACTTTGGCATTGCTTTCCGTTAATCCCAGGATAAGGGCGGCTTCACTGATCGATTTTTCCTCATCATAGAATAAAGTAATAAGGGCACGTTCATCAGTATCCAGTTTATTGATAGCATTATTCAGTTTCCTTATTTGTTCTTCACCCTCATCGTTCAAGGCATTGTCTACCTGTTGGTCAGAAATATTGGCCAGCAGGGTATCATCCATTGCAAATATATCATATTTTTTCTTTCTGGTGGCCGATATGGCAGTATTATATGCAATACGGTAAATCCAGGTAGAAAAACTACTTTCCGCTTTAAACGATGAGAGATGTTCAAAGGCCTTCAGAAAAGTATCTTGTGTTAATTCTTCCGCATCCTCCTGATTCTCTACAATGCGCACAATCAAGACAAATACCTGTTGGCTGTATTTATCCAGGAAATATTCGTAAAGAGATGTTTCTCCTTCCAGTATCCGATGAATGATATGTGCTTCGTCGTTTTTCATTTCGTTTGTTAGACGCGCAATTCTGTAGGAGGTTACAATCATGAGGAAAATATTTTTTTTATTCTCTAAAGTGTAACCTCAAGTGTAACCCTGCGTCTAAAGGGTACAAAGAAACAAAATTAATAACTTAAAAACGAATAAATTATGGGTTACATGACTGCGTGGATTGTTGTAGGTATTATCACAATGGGTATCTACAAATTGTTTGAACTGTTTGTGGGAAGAAAAGAACGACTGAGTATTATTGAAAAATTGAGTGAAAATAAGCTGGATGCTTCTATGTTAGGAAATAAATTCAAATTTCCGATAACGTCTTCTCCAGTGTCTTTCTCTGGCTTGAAACTAGGTAGTTTATTGCTGGGAATGGGATTGGGGATATTGGTTGGCTACATTATCTGTGCTGCTACAATACCTGATTATTTCTCAGATCATAGCTGGCGTATAGATGATCTTACTTCATTGATTTATGGTTCCAGTGTCTTGTTTTTCGGTGGCCTAGCTTTGATTATAGCTTTTGTAGTAGAACTGAAAATTACACGAACAGAGAGAACAAAGTAAGATATGCTTTTAATGTAAGAGCCGGGAAACTTTCAAAATCTCCCGGCTCTTTTACTTTTATTCTTATAGAATTATTTTTTCAAAGCGGCAATGCTTTCTTTCAATGACGCGATTTTGCTTTCAGCATCAGCTTGTTTTTTACGTTCCATGTCGATAACGTTAGCCGGAGCCTTGCTTACGAACTTTTCATTGCTCAATTTCTTTTGTACGCTCAGCAAGAAACCTTCCTGATATTTTAAATCAGCTTCCAGTTTGGCCAGTTCTTCTTCTACATTAATCATACCTCCCAGAGGAATGAAATATTCAGTGGTACTAACCATGAATGAGGCTGCACCTTCCGGTTTCTCATTAACAATGGTGATAGCAGAAAGATTACCCATCTTCTTTACCACTTCGGCAAATGACATTAAACTGGTATCTTCACCCATAACCTGCATTTCCAGTGTCTCTTTTTGAGCAATGTTCTTTTGTAGGCGGATATTGCGGATTCCGGAGATAACCTCTTTCAGTTGGTCGAAAGCATTGCACAAGTTGGTAGAGCTTTCCAAACTTCTGTCTTCATAGCGTTCCATTTGGGCTACCATTATGCTTTCCCCTTCATTGCGGTCATAGATGTGCTGCCACAGTTCTTCTGTAATGAAAGGCATAAACGGATGCAGTTGTCTCAACAATACATCAAAGAAATGAAGTGTTGCTTCGTATGTCTTTTTGTCGATAGGCTGGCCATAAGCCGGTTTCACCATCTCCAAGTACCAACTTGAAAATTCGTCCCAGAACAGTTTATAAACTACCATCAAAGCTTCACTCAAACGATATTTGCTGAACAAGTCATCAATTTCAGCCGAAACTTTTACCAACAGGCTGTCAAACCATTCTGTGGCTAATTGTGCATATTCAGGTTGTTCTATATCAGCCACTTCCCAACCTTTTACCAAGCGGAATGCATTCCAAATCTTATTGTTGAAGTTACGTCCCTGTTCGCATAATGCATCGTCAAATAAGATGTCGTTTCCGGCAGGAGCAGCCAGCATCATACCCATGCGTACGCCATCTGCACCATATTTTTCGATCAGTTCCAATGGATCGGGAGAGTTACCCAATGATTTGGACATCTTGCGTCCCAGTTTGTCACGGACAATACCGGTGAAATAAACATTCTTAAACGGCATATCACCTTTATATTCGTAACCTGCCATAATCATACGTGCTACCCAGAAGAAGATAATATCCGGCCCCGTTACTAAGTCGCTGGTAGGGTAGTAGTAGTTAATTTCTTCATTATTAGGATTATTAATACCATCGAACAAAGAAATAGGCCACAACCATGATGAGAACCAAGTATCCAGACAGTCTTCATCCTGACGTAAATCCTCCATCTTCAAATTAGCATTACCTGTCTTTTCCTGAGCCAGTTTCAATGCTTCTTCTTCAGTTTCAGCTACCACATATCCACCTTCGGGAAGGAAATATGCCGGAATGCGGTGCCCCCACCACAACTGGCGGCTGATACACCAGTCCTTGATGTTCTCTAACCAGTTCTTATAAGTATTCTTATACTTTGCCGGATAGAATTTCAGTTCATCATTCATAACGGGCGGCAATGCCATATCTGCAAAATGCTGCATTTTCAGGAACCACTGCATAGACAGTTTCGGTTCGATGGCAACGTTGGTACGTTCAGAGAAGCCCACCTTATTAGTATATGCTTCCACTTTCTCCATCAATCCGGCTTCCTGCAAATCTTTTTCTATCTGAGTACGTACATCGAAACGATCCATGCCTACATACAGTCCGGCAGCTTCGCTCAGCGTACCATTATCATTGAAAATGTCAATGCTTGGCAAGTTATATTTTTCGCCTAGCATATAGTCATTCACATCGTGAGCCGGAGTGACTTTCAAACATCCTGTACCAAATTCAATATCTACATAATCATCCTCAATAACCGGAATAACACGGTTTACCAATGGAACAATCACTTTCTTTCCTTTTAGCCATTGGTTTTTCGGGTCATTCGGATTGATACACATAGCGGTATCACCCATGATGGTTTCGGGACGGGTGGTTGCAACCACTGCATAGCGTCCTTCTGCATCACCTTCTACTTTATAACGAAGATAATATAGTTTGCTATGTTCTTCCTTGTAGATAACTTCTTCATCACTGAGGGCTGTCAAGGCTTTGGGATCCCAGTTCACCATACGCACACCGCGGTAAATCAATCCTTTTTTGTAGAGGTCTACAAAAACTTTGATAACACTTGCGGAGCGTTCTTCGTCCATGGTGAATGCTGTACGGTCCCAGTCACAAGATGCACCCAGTTTGCGGAGCTGCTTCAAGATAATGCCTCCGTGTTCATCTGTCCATTCCCAAGCGTGTTTCAAGAATTCATCACGGCTCAAGTCTGTCTTCTTAATGCCCTGTTGAGCCAGTCTGTTTACCACTTTGGCTTCGGTGGCGATAGAAGCATGGTCAGTTCCCGGAACCCAGCAGGCATTTTTGCCTTCCATGCGGGCACGGCGTACTAATATATCCTGAATGGTATTGTTTAGCATATGTCCCATGTGGAGTACTCCGGTAACATTAGGGGGCGGAATGACGATTGTGTAAGGTTCACGTCCGTCGGGTTTTGAACTAAAGAGCTTGTTGTCCAACCAATACTGGTACCATTTTCCCTCCACGTCAGCGGGATTGTACTTACTTGCTAATTCCATCTTATATTTTGTTTATTTAATTGATTATCGGATAATTGGTTGCAAAATTAATAAAAGTCGTTGGATAATTGTGTACTTTTGCACTACAAAATGATACTAATAAACTGATTATGCATACAAGAAAAGAACAAATGGAAGCATTCGGTCGCTTCCTCGATATTTTGGATGAGTTACGCGAGAAATGTCCTTGGGACAGAAAGCAGACTAATGAGAGTTTGCGCCCCAATACCATTGAGGAGACTTATGAACTTTGTGATGCTTTGATGAAAGATGACAAGAAGGATATTTGCAAAGAATTGGGTGACGTACTGTTACATGTGGCATTCTATGCAAAGATAGGTAGTGAAACAGGTGATTTTGATATAAAAGATGTGTGTGACCGTCTTTGTGAGAAGTTGATTTTCCGCCATCCGCATGTGTTTGGGGAAGTAAAGGCCGATACAGCCGAGAAAGTGACTGAGAATTGGGAGCAGTTGAAAATGAAAGAAAAAGATGGTAATAAGATGGTGCTGAGTGGAGTACCCTCTGCATTGCCTTCGCTGATAAAGGCTTATCGTATTCAGGACAAGGCTCGCAATGTGGGTTTTGATTGGGAAGAACGTTCACAGGTGTGGAGCAAGGTGAAAGAAGAGATCGGCGAGTTTGAGGCTGAAGTGGAGAATATGGATAAAGAGAAAGCAGAAGCGGAATTTGGCGATGTAATGTTCAGTCTGATTAATGCAGCCCGTCTTTATAAGATTAATCCGGATAATGCATTGGAACATACCAATCAGAAGTTTATCCGGCGCTTTAATTATCTGGAGGAACATACCATTAAGCAAGGAAAGAATCTAAAGGATATGACGCTGGAGGAGATGGATGCCATTTGGAATGAGGCAAAAGCGAAAGGATTATAGTAATTGGTTTCCCGCCCATATGTCGGGCGGGTAACTATTATTTTGCTACTATTATTTCTACCGGGTATCCCATGAATAATCCACTCTCTATTACTCCGGTGATAGATTTTATCTCTTTCTCCAATGAATCGGGAATTGAATTAAATCTGGCATCCAGTATGAAGTTTCCATTCTCTGTCAGGATGGGGCCATCTTTACCTGTCGCCAATCGTAATTTGGTTTCCGAAGCTCCTAATTCTTTAATCTGATTTTCTACATAAGGCAAAGCATTTGGAAAAACTTCAATAGGTATAGGAAATTTGCTGCCTAAGTGCTCTACCAATTTGCTTTCGTCTACAATAATAAAAGTATGTGTGCTATTGCAAATTAATAACTTCTCTTTAAACATAGCACCTCCCCTTCCTTTTATCAAGTTGTGCAAAGGATCTACTTCATCTGCACCATCAAATGTCCAATCAGGTTTCTTTTCCCAAAGGGTAGTTTGAGGAATTCCCAGTTGAATGCAAGTCATTGATATTTCCATAGAACCAGGGATGACCTGAATTTGTAATCCTTCATTTTGAATCCTTTCGGCAATAGCAAAAAGAGCGAGGTAAACGGTAGAGCCTGAGCCTGCTCCTATAATGTCACCATTATGTGCACGTTGTGCTATTTTTTGGGCTACTTTCTCTTTGCTTTCCCGATTGGTGATGGTTGCAGACCATGATAGTTGGGTGATGATACTATTTTTCCATTCCATATATTTCTTTCCTCTTTTTATAATAAACAAATAAAGGGTGGAATGTGTTGCAGCACAACTCATTTATAGAATAACCTTGTGAGAAGGCTGGTTGGTACTTGTTAACTATTTCCTCTATAAGAAAAACACGGAGTTTTGTGAGACTCCGTGTTTCCTTTTAGTTTCTATTGATCAATATTCGTACTTAATGTTATTCTACCCATTCATTAATAGCTTGTGATGGGTCTGGATTCAGTATCGCACCTTTATTATATACATTTTCATAAAGACTAATAAAGATATTCATCCATGGAGCACAGTGACCTTCTATTGAGTTAAAACGATACCCGATAGGAGCATTGGTACCTGGGTATCCCCGAACTACTTGAAGTTCCAAACGTTTATAATCCCAGAAAATAATACCTTCTCCCCAGAACTCAATACGTTTTTGTTCAACAACTTTCTTCTGAAAGTCTTTCAAATCATTTACTTTGCAGGTATAAGTACCTGAGGAAGTATTATAACGATAAGTATTCACAAAATCCTCCAGTTTTGAGATGCCAGCAGCTAGCCCTTGGCTCATACCTACGGCTTCTGCTTCAATCAAATACATTTCTTCTACTCGCATTAAAGGATAGTCAATGGCTGCTCCAATAGTATAATCATTCATTTCACCATTTTTGGGACGGAATTTAACCCCTGTATACGGAGGCATATCTTCAAAGTCTTCATCTGTTAGTAATGTTTTATATTTATTGCCAGGAGCTTTATGTGCATCTTCAGGGGCAATCCAAGTCGTTTTACGCCAGTCAGCATCCGGTATTTGATCAAATAGCTTTTTGCTGATCATTTTATAACCTTGCCATTTTCTGTTGCCATAGCCAAATGTCTGTTCAGGACATATGCTGCCGGCAAAGTTGAGCCACGAGCTGTGTACATCTTCGGTAGTCATGATAGATCCCCAAATCCAAGAACTTGTCAATACACTATTGAACCCTGTGGTATAACTATCGCCACCAAACCACTCTTTTTCTGTTAAGGGGGTAGCTCCGCTCTCATTTATGGCTTTCCGGGCATACTCTGCAGCGTAAGTAAAGCAGGCTTCCTTGGAAGCAATACTTTGGTTAGTGTTACTATTCAATGTATTTAAATCTTCTGGGTAAAGTTCCAGACGAGATCCTATTTCTAACCACATTCGTGCCATTAATCCATGAACGACTGCTGTGCAAGGCATATTCTTGGTTGGACGTTGATAGTCAGCTAAAAGTTCCTCTGCTGTAGCTAAATCGTTCAAGATAAATTCATATACAGTATAGTATGGGGCACGCGGATTATTACGTCCTTCTTCTTCTGTTGTTTCGGCAGTGATGATAGGCACTGTTATTCCATATAAATTATTACTTGCGGCTTCTGCATCTAACCTTTCAACTCCTGTTTTCTTATACTCATACATGCGGACTAAATCCATGTAAATCATAGCCCTATAGGAAACACAAATACCTTTATAATATTTGTTTTCTGGAGTTTCGTCAGCCTTTTCCAATGCGCTCAATGCATTATTTACGTTGTTTAAGAATTTGTAATTGTAATACCATATTGTGTTCACAACGTCTGCGTCTCCCATTTCATTACATACTCCATAAGTATCAAAGAAGTCAAATTTAGGTTCATAGCAAAAAAAGTCTTCGCATGCAGCTTCTCTAATCAGATTATAACCACTATATCCAAAATCATGATAAAATTGAGGTCCATAACTTCTATACGCATTGATAAATGCTACTACAGAATTTACCATTGCACTAATTGCTTGATCGGATTTTCCAATTTGATCTATAGAAGCTTTACTATTTTCAGGAAACACTTCTTCGATGCAGCTATTTAAACTCAGCGCTGATGAAATACATGCAGCGACTATAATCTTAGTAATATATTTATTTTTCATAATTTCTTTTATTTATGTGTTAATCAGAATTGTATACTTAAGCCTGCAGAAAAAGCACGTACGGCTGAATATGTTCCTGATGAATCGCCATCTCCTTTCCATGTGACACGTGAATCAAATCCTTTTCTTTTAGACCAATAATAAACATTATCACAGGCTATATAAATGCGCAAATTATTAAGATATAAATTTTTGAGTGTATTTTGAGGGAATGTATATCCTAACTGAATATTTTGTATGCTTAATGAAGATGCATTTGTTAAGAATCGATCGGAGGTCTTAACACTATACAGATCATTGAATTGCCATTGGGGAATATCTGTATTGGTGTTTTCTGGTGTCCATGCTTTATAAATATCCTTATGGAAATTGTATCCCAAATGAGTTGAGGTCGGAGGTGACATTAAAGCTTCATATCCATAATCGTATGCTTGTCCACCGATGCTGTAATTTATTTGGGCTGAGAAATCGAAACCATACAATGATAAAGAAGTATTGATGCCTCCATATAGATCAGGAGTAGCATCACCACACAAATAAAGGTCTGCCTGTGAGTAAGTGGTGGTAGTTTCCATCTTACCAGTCTTTTTGTCTGTATAGTACCATTGTGGTTTGCCGTCTTCAGATACACCTGCATATTTTTGAACATAATTAGTGTACATAGGAAGTCCTTCGCCATAATAGTATAATCCATTTACATAACCGGCATGACCGTCTATAACGTCGGTCTTTTTACTCTCTGCCAAACGACTGATTTCGTTTTTATAGTGAGTTGCATTCAAACCAATATTCCAGATTACATTTTTTGTCTTAATAGGAGTGTATTTCAAATCAATTTCCACACCTCTATTATTCATATCGCCAATATTATCATAGTAACCTGAATATCCTAGAGACAATGGTACAGAGAAACGATTCAACATATCAGTAGTTCTACGGTTGAAGTACTCTATACTGCCACTTAGTTTCCCTTTGAGGATCTCAAATTCTATACCTAGGTTAATATTAGTATTGGTTTCCCAAGTAATATTTTTATTTCCTTTTCTATTGAAGCCTAATGAAAGCTCATTGTTGCTATTATTAATGCTATAAGTATCTACATATAAAAAGTCATCAATTTTATCATTACCTTGCTGGCCTACTGAGAATTTTAGTTTTAATAAATCAAGCCATTTGATATCATTGAGCCAATTTTCTTTGGTGAGTATCCATGCTATACCTACAGAATAGAAGTTACCCCAACGGTTATCTGGATGGAAGCGAGAAGAGGCATCGCGTCGGTAAGAAAGTTGAAAGAAATATTTGCCATCATAATCATACATGCCGCGGAAAAGATAGCCTTCAGTATTGTACTTGTTTTTATAAGAACCTTCATCATTTGTTCCGCTGATGGCACCATTCAATTCTTGATTTTCAAAGAAAGAGAACATGCCGTTCTTTGTGGCAGTTAGTTCTTCATAGACATTGTTAAAACTTTCATGACCCGCCATCAATGATACGTTGTGCAAGCCAAAGCTATGATTATAGTTTAATAACTGCTGTAAGTTCATTGTTGTTCTACGCCAATGTTCCACTTTTATACTTCCATTTAAAGACTGGGCACTACCGTAAAATGGGTTGCCGGCAGATTTATATCGGCTATCACGAATGGAGCTACCAGCGCTGAAAGTAAATTTGAAGTCTTTTAAGAAGTTAATGTCCACAAATGCGTTACCGTTCAGTGTGTTGGCAGAGGTATTGTTTGTGTCTAGTTGACTTAGCTTTATTCCGTTAGTATTAGAATTAATAGGTCTATTCAAAGGTCCTTGATTAGAAACACCAAAATCATATATATCACCATTTTTATCTTGCATGATGTTACCACTGCTATCACGCAAATAGAGTGGATAAATAGGAGCAGTGTTAAAGGCCTGTGAAAAACCGCCAGATGCAGCATTCTGAATAGAATGTGTATAGCTGATGTTTGCGCCGAATTTCATCCATGGTTTAGCTTGATAAGTTGCTTTTAAACGACCTGTCATACGAGTATAATCTGAACCTTCGGCAATACCGTCTTCGTCCAAGTAACCAAATGAAGCATAGACTTGTGTCTTATCACTTCCACCTGAAATATTAACATTATATTCTTGACGCAAAGCTGTGTGATATACTGCGTCTACCCAATCATCTGGGGTTAAATAATAGCCATTAACTATACGCCCTAATTTAGCATTGGGATTGAGAAGTCCATTCTTGCCAATCAAGTATTCACCTTCTGGATATGAATAGACATTATATGATAGTCCTCCTGTTTGGCTGTTACTACCTACCATATTAGTATTGGCATTTAGATATGCTTGATCAGGTGTTTGTTTTTGTGCATTTAAATAATAGTTGTACAGTGCTTTATAATGTGCCTGATAATATTCTCCCGGATCTTTGATGTAATCGTATTCTATTTCGCCACGGGTATTTGCGCTCCATTTAGCATCTATCGTTATTTTGGCATCTCCCGCTTTGGCTGATTTAGTAGTAATAATGATGACGCCGTTGGCACCACGGGCACCATATAGGGCTGTGGAAGCTGCATCTTTTAAAACAGAAACAGATTCTACATCGGATGGGTTAATATTGTTCCAACCTCCTTCATAAGGCATACCATCTAGTACTATTAGAGGATCTGTATCTGCGCTCATGGAACTGATACCACGAATTAGTATGCTGGGAGTTCCTCCTGGTTGACCATCTGTTGTTGTCATTTGTAGACCGGCCACTTGCCCGGATAAACTCTCTATGACGTTAGATACGGGACGTTTAGTCAATTGTTCAGTGGTAATCATCTTTGCAGAACCAGTAAAAGATGACTTTTTAGCTGTACCATAAGCAACAACCAGTACTTCTTCCATTACTTCGCTGGTTGGAGAAAGAATAATTTTCATTTGTGGCTTAATTTCCACCTCCTTTGTTTCCATTCCAATGAAAGAAACAACAATGGTTTTGTTGGTAGGTGAGATGTTTGTGATAGTGAACTGTCCATTGATGTCGGTGATTGTTCCGTTGGTAGTCCCCTTTACCAACACGGAGGCACCAATAACCGGTTCGTTGTTTTCACTTGAGATAACAGTTCCTTTCACTGTTACCTGTGCTTGTGCAAAGTTTATTCCCGCGAATAAACACGTGAATAGTAGTAATAGTGTCTTTTTCATAATGTTTGTAATAGATTTGTGAGTTTATGGTTTTTCGCAAACCTATGAATAAAATTTAAGAAAACAAAATATTTGGAGGGGTAAATGTTTAAAAATGAAAGTAAAATGCAATATATGTAATAAAATATAAAATAAAAGCTTGTGTATATTGATATTGAAGAGCTTCAAAAAATATCATTTTGTTATTTTGAGAAACATTTATTAAATAAAAATCCCCAAATCTATCAGATGAGATAGATTTGGGGCGGAAAACGAAACTATTTATTGTTGCTTTTATTTTTTTTGCGGCTGATGCATAATTTTCAAAATATCACGATGAAACTTCATCTCTGCCCGTTGCAACTTATAAATCTTTTTGGCGGACAATATCTTTTTGAACTTTTGTAGATATTCCAAATCAAGCTTATCAGCATCTATACGTGTTTTTACTATATTATCTACTATTTGTTCATATTCGGCTTCTGTTGTTTTAGGATCTTTGCCTTTGCGTATTTGATTCCAACCTTCGTCATTTACAGCTTTCTTGCGGTCCTGTAATTCAAAATAGATTGGAAAGAATTTGGCAGCTTCTTCTTTGGTCAATTCAGCTTTCTGCGTCAGGTATGATTCCTGCCTAGCTCTGAATTCTTCTTTAGAGAAACCGGATTTCTTGGGGTCTTGTGCCTGTATAGAGATACCTATGCACAAGATGATAAGCAATGTTGCCAGTCTTTGTATCATGTGGTTATTGTTTAATTATACATATCTGAATCAGCATCTGTCAAATACTGATATAGAGCGTAATCATCCAACATGGAATGATCTAATATAGTTTCAATATATTCGTCGGAGAATTGCTCTGTCTCTGCGGCTGTAAAAATAGGAGTGTCTTGCTTAGGTGGACCTACAACAACTCTGACAGTGAACATCAACCCACAAAACATGGCTGCCATGTACACCCATGGCTTGATGCGCTGCCAAGTGGTAATGGTGGCGGTTGCTGTAGGCGTATATTCTTTCTCCGGCAGTTTATCCATCAACTTCTTCGAGAAGTTTTCAAAATAACCTTCGGGTACGGTGAACGGATTTTGTGTTCCGTATTTTTTTAATAATTCATCTTCCTCCTTCATAGCGTGGTCTCCTTTATTTCTTAGATGTGTTTCTTTTAAAAAGGTTTAAAGAGATTCTTTCAAAAAGTGCTCTATTTTTTTCACTGCATGATGATATGATGCTTTCAGCGCTCCGATACTTGTTCCCAGGATTTCGGACATATCTTCATATTTCATTTCTTGAAAGTATTTCAGGTTAAATACCATACGTTGCTTTTCGGGCAATGTCAATAATGCTTTTTGAAACAGTAATTGTGTTTCATCTCCATTAAAGTAAGTGTCGCTTTCCAGTTTATTTATCATGTCGGCATCGGCATCATCTATAGATAGCTGGGTAGTGGCGCGTTGTTTATTTAGGAAAGTCAGGCATTCGTTTAAGGCAATGCGATAGAGCCAAGTGGACATCTTGGCTTCGGCGCGGAAATACTCTATGTTGATCCATGCCTTAACAAATGTGTTCTGTAACAAGTCATTGGCATCTTCATGAGAAAGTACCATTCGGCGGATTTGCCAGTATAGCTGTTCGCTGTATTCGTTGACGATACATTCGAAGGCTGCTTTTTGTCGTGCCGGATCTTGTAACAGAGTTATTATTTCTTTCTCATTATACGTGTTCATGCTTCTGCTTTTATATTGGATCTCAGATTCGTGTTATGGTTTAATGGGTTCTATTGAAAGTTTTAGTGTTTCTTTGGCTAGTACAGTGTTAGGAAACACCGAAGATGCTTCCTGCAACAAGATGCTTTCATCCTCATATCTGGCAGAAAAATGCCCGATAAGAAGCTGTTTCACTTCTGCATTGCGAGCTATTTCGCCAGCTTGGATGGCAGTGGTGTGATAGGTTTCTTTGGCTCTTGCCAACTCGCTTTGCGCAAAGGTTGCTTCGTGGAATAGCAGGTCTACTCCGCGTACCTGTTCTATGATACGGGGCAGATAGATGGTGTCCGAACAATAAGCATACCGGCGGGGCGGGGCAGAGGGGGTTGTGAGTTTATCGTTAGAAATTACTTTGCCATCCGGCAGGGTATAATCGGCACCATTCTTGATCCGGTTCAGTTCATATACAGGTATTTCGTAGAAATCAATCATATCGCGGCGGATATGGTTGGGAGTTTGTTTCTCTGAGAACAAGAATCCGCAGGTCGGAATCCGGTGGCGCAGAGGAATTGTTTCTACAGTCAATGAACGGTCTTCGTAAACTACTTCGGCTTTTCCAGGGTCGAAAGTTTGAAATACTACTTTGTAACTCATTCCTTTGCAAAAGAAGTCAAGTTGTGGCATGAGCAACCGTTCCAACTCAGGATGGCAATGGATATAAAGCGTAGCTGTCCGTCCCAGCATGCCGAAAGTAGAGATGAGTCCCATCAATCCGAAACAATGATCGCCATGCAGGTGTGAGATGAATATATGATTCAACCGGGTGAATTTCAGTTTTGATTTGCGCAGTTGCATCTGTGCTCCTTCACCACAATCTATCATAAACAGTTTCTCGCGGACGTTCACAACTTGTGACGTAGCAAAATGCCGTGTAGTGGGCAACGCCGAACCGCATCCCAGTATGTGTATTTCAAATTTCTCCATCGTTACAAAGATACTATCTTTTTTGAATGGAAAAATAAAAAATGCCGTAAAAACGGCATTATACGGGTGAACTATTTCTTTAACTGTATCTTTACGGCATTCATACCGCGCGATCCTCTTTCCAGTTCAAATGTCACTATATTATTTTCTATTACACTGTCTATCAGTCCGCTGATGTGGAAAAAGTATTTCTCGGTGTTTTTCAGGTCTTTCACAAACCCATATCCTTTGGATACATTGAAATGCTCTATTCTTCCTTCGTGTACCAGCTCTACAGGTTCATCTTCTCTTCGTGGGGTAGAAATTGCGATGGTTGACATATCCACTTCCTGAGGCTTTTCACTGGGAATAGGGGGAGTATCTGAAATCATGCCATTCTCGTCAACGTAGGCTATCATATCTTCAAAAGATGATGTGCCGCTACTTTTTCTTTCTTCTTTTTTCTGCTGCTTTGCTAAACGTTTTTCTTGTTTCTTTTTCTCTAAATCTCGTTTGGTAAATGAAATAGGTTTCGCCATTTGATTCTTTTTAAATTAGTATATATACAGCTTCCCTTAAAAGGAGAAACTATACGAAATTAGTAAATAGGGTAATAAGAAAACGGGGGAGAAGTCGTGATGAAATGCTAACTCGAAATTTTATTACTCTATAAAGATACGATTATTCACCGGATATTCCATGAAATCATCCTCTTTTTAAGAAATAATGGCATAAAAAAAGGATGCATCTATTAAAATGCATCCTTTCAGCTTATCTTAAAGTAGTAATCAGATTACTTCTTTTTGTTTTCCAACTGTTCTTTCAAAGCAGCCAAAGCATCAATGTCGCCCAAAGTTGTAGAAGCAGCCTGGTTTTGGATAGCAGGAGCATCTTCTCTCTTAGAAGCAGGTTTGTTTGCTTTTGCAGTTGCTTTCTTTTCAGCTCTTTCTTCTGCCTTAGCAGCATCTTCAAAGATACGGCTGTGAGACAGGATGATTCTCTTAGCGTCTTTGTTGAATTCGATCACTTTGAATGAAAGCTTTTCGTCCAACTGAGCCTGTGCGCCGTCTTCTTTTACCAAGTGCTTCGGAGTTGCGAAACCTTCTACACCGTAAGGAAGAGCTACAACAGCACCCTTATCCAACATTTCGATGATAGTACCTTCGTGTACAGAACCTACAGTAAATACAGTTTCGAATACATCCCAAGGATTTTCTTCCAACTGCTTGTGACCAAGGCTCAAACGACGGTTTTCTTTGTCGATTTCCAGTACCTGAACATCGATATCTGCACCAATCTGAGTAAATTCAGAAGGATGTTTCACTTTCTTAGTCCAAGAAAGGTCAGAGATGTGGATCAATCCGTCTACACCTTCTTCGATTTCTACGAATACGCCGAAGTTAGTGAAGTTACGAACTTTTGCAGTGTGCTTAGAACCTACAGGATACTTTTCTTCGATAGTTTCCCATGGATCTTGTTTCAACTGTTTGATACCCAAAGACATCTTACGTTCGTCACGGTCCAGAGTCAGGATAACAGCTTCTACTTCGTCACCTACCTTCATGAAGTCCTGAGCAGAACGCAAGTGCTGTGACCAAGACATTTCAGAAACGTGGATCAAACCTTCTACGCCCGGAGCGATTTCGATGAATGCACCGTAGTCAGCCATAACGACAACTTTACCTTTCACCTTGTCACCCACCTTCAAGTCAGTATCAAGTGCATCCCATGGGTGCGGAGTAAGTTGCTTCAAGCCAAGAGCGATACGTTTCTTTTCGTCATCAAAGTCAAGGATAACAACGTTCAACTTCTGATCCAGTTCTACAACTTCCTTCGGATCGCTTACGCGGCCCCATGAAAGGTCTGTAATGTGAATCAAACCGTCTACGCCACCAAGGTCGATAAATACACCGTATGATGTGATATTTTTAACAGTACCTTCCAGTACCTGTCCTTTTTCAAGTTTACCGATGATTTCTTTCTTCTGCTGTTCAAGTTCAGCTTCGATAAGAGCTTTGTGAGAAACAACAACGTTTTTGAATTCCTGGTTGATCTTAACCACTTTGAATTCCATTGTTTTGCCTACAAATACATCGTAGTCGCGGATAGGCTTAACATCGATCTGAGAACCCGGCAAGAATGCTTCGATACCGAATACGTCAACAATCATACCACCCTTAGTGCGGCACTTGATGTAACCCTTAATAATTTCTTCGTTTTCAAGAGCAGCGTTAACACGATCCCAAGAGCGAGTAGCACGTGCTTTCTTGTGTGACAGGATCAACTGTCCTTTTTTGTCTTCCTGGTTTTCGATGTATACTTCTACAGTATCACCAATTTTCAGTTCAGGATTGTAACGGAATTCACTCAATGGAATGATACCGTCTGATTTGTAGCCGATATTAACAACTACTTCGCGTTTGTTCATTGCGATAACAGTACCGTCTACAACCTCGCGGTCGTTTACTTTGTTTAAAGTACCGTCATAAGCTTTTTCAAGATCTTCGTGGCTCATGCCTGTTACAGCTTCGCCGTTTTCGTAAGCTTCCCAGTTGAAATCTTCAACAGGAGCGATGTTTTTTAAATTTTCCATTAATAAAATTGTTAATTTTCTCAGTTAATTACGTTAGACATTATATTGTTTATCTAATTTCGGGCGCAAAGATACAACAAATTACTGAAACACAAACACTTTTGCAAAAAAAACTTGCAAATGAAAATTTAAGCCCAATATTCTAGCAAAATTTAATTTATGTTTGTACTTTTGGGCAAACTTAACAGCTTAATGTATGATTGTGCCCATTTTGGTTTGTCTGGTTCTGTTTTTAGGTTTTTTATGGTGGAGAGAAGCACGGCAGAAGAAGAACTTGGAAAGAGAAGTTATAGAAGAAAAGAACGAAATACGTTCAATAAAAGAACTTTCGGATTCTATATTATATAATGTGGATGCTTATATAATTTTAGCCAACCGGAATTTTTTGGTTGAAAAGACCAATTATTATAATCTGACTAATACTACAGAAAGTCAGGTGATGTGCAGAGTGGGGGAGTTGCTTCATTGTAAGAATGCTTTGGATGCAGGAGAATGTGGCGCGCATGAAAACTGCAAGATGTGTCCGGTGCGTAATGCCATTGAAAAGTGTTTCAGGGAAAATGGACATTTCTCTCAGCTGGAAACCCCTATGAGGCTTTATTTATCTGAAAAAACCGATAACTATATTGATTGTGTGGTCAGTGTCTCGGGAACTTATCTGCAATTAAACAACGACGATAAAGTATTGTTGACCGTGCGTGATGTTACTCGCCAAAAGAAGGTAAGGGACGAGCTGGAAGCTGCCAAACAGGAGGCAGAACTGGCGGGCGAACAGAAAACAGCTTTCCTTGCCAATATGAGCCATGAGATTCGTACTCCCTTGAATGCGATTGTCGGTTTTGCGGGGTTATTGGCTACGGCTACGGAAGAAGACCGGAATTCTTATGTAGAGATAATCAAAGGAAATACCAATATGCTGCTTCAACTGGTAAATGATATTTTGGATATGTCCAAGATAGAGGCAGGAACTTTGGAGTTTATTTACAATGATGTAGATGTAAATCAGATCATGCGCGAACTGGAAGGTATCTTCCGCTTGCGACTGGAGGAAGCGGATAGTCCTGTGCGTATTGTCTTTGAACCAAAGTTGTCCGTCTGTTTCATACACACGGAGAAGAACCGTGTATCCCAGGTATTGTCCAATTTCCTTTCGAATGCTTTTAAATATACTTCGGAGGGATACATTACGATGGGATATGAGGTACGCGAGAATGAGCTGTACTTTTATGTAACCGATACCGGCACCGGTATTCCGGAGGGAAAAGTGGAACGTGTATTTGAGCGTTTTACCAAGCTGGATGCCAAGCGACAGGGTACCGGGCTGGGATTGTCTATCAGTCAAACCATCATAAGGAAGATGGGAGGTGAAATCGGAGTTGTGTCCGAATATGGCAAAGGCTCTACCTTCTGGTTTACTTTACCCGTGAAACCTTTTGATTTCCTGCCTTTGCAGCATGAAGAGGAAACGGCGGTTGTAGAATTGCTTGAAACATCGAATGATGCAGAGCGCAAGACGATTCTGATAGCAGAAGATATGAATGATAACTATTTGCTTTATAAGATTTATCTGGAAAAGAAATACAATCTGGTGCGTGCCGAAAACGGTGAAGAGGCTATCTCGCTGTTTTTGGAATGCAATCCGGCCCTTATCTTAATGGACATCGGTATGCCTGTAGTGGATGGTTATCAGGCAACGGAAGCTATCCGTCAGTTGGCGCCTAATGTGCCGATTGTGGCAGTTACTGCATTTGCTTACGATGAAGATAAGCGGAAAGTAATGTCCAGAGGCTTTAACGGCTTTTTGCCCAAGCCTCTGAACAAAGAAGCTTTATTCGAGATCCTTCATAAGATGGGCGTTTAGTCTTCCAGTGAATAATCAATGGTAGTCACCACGCGGATACGTTTTATATAAGGAGTATTGGCATCACGGTCATTAATGCTGAACTGGCCTTGATAAGCACTTTTAATCTTACCGAGTTTGCTATCTGAATCTTTGGCAAATTTGATAGCGGCGGCACGTGCATTCTTAGTCGCTTCTTCTATCATCTGAGGTTTGATGTCATTCAGACCCGTATAATCGTATTGCACACTGTAGCGATAATCTCCACCTGTGATGGCGATACCTTGCTTTAACAGTTCGCTTTGCTCGCTGATCATCTTGCGTACCAAGTCTACCTTACTTGAAGTGACGGTGATGACCGAAGTTACGTTGTAGCGGAAAGGTACATTATTGTTGTTGTATCGTTCCGCTTGCATATCTATGATTTCAGGAGCATTGATACTAATTTCGTCCTCAGTGATCCCTTTTTGTTTCAGGAAATTCACAATAGCTTGGTTCGTAGTGTTTATCTTATTATATAAGGTAGGAAGATCGTTGCCCAAATCCTTGTACATCAGAGGCCAAGTCACTTTGTTGGCGGGAACTTCCGTTTCGGCCAATCCCTTTACATTCACCACTCTGTCTTTGCTAGAAAAAGTGTCTAATCCTAATTTGATAAAATACCCCATCATCAGCATGCCTATAGCAAGGATAATGGCTTCCAGTTTCCAGTTTTTCATACTTCAGTCGTCTTTTAAGTGATACAATTATTTTGTTTTAGAAGCGTCCAGTGCTTTCTTTACAGAACCATATTGTTGCAGCATTTGTTTTGCTTCCTCCTTATTTATATGTAATTCTTCAATCAGCATTTGTACTCCTCTGTCAACTAATTTCTGATTACTGAGTTGCATGTTCACCATTCGGTTTCCCTTTACCCTGCCCAGTTTTATCATCACGGTGGTGCTAATCATGTTCAGTATCATTTTCTGTCCCGTTCCGCTTTTCATGCGCGAACTACCTGTTACAAATTCCGGTCCCACCACCATTTCTATGGGAATGTCCGCTACCTGTGATAGTGGCGAGTCGGGATTACTGCCGATGGCGGCCGTCAGTATTCCATGTTTGCGGGCTTCCTGCAAAGCGCCTATCACATAGGGAGTTGTGCCCGATGCTGCTATGCCGATTACGGTGTCTTTGTCCGTTATGTGGTATGTTTCCAATTCTTTCCATCCGCTTATCACATCATCTTCCGCATTCTCTACCGGATGCCGCAAGGCTTGCTCTCCGCCTGCAATGATACCTATTATATAGGTATCGGGCATGCCGAAAGTGGGAGGGATTTCAGATGCATCCAGCACGCCGAGGCGTCCGCTGGTTCCGGCTCCGATGTAGAAAATACGTCCGCCTTGTTGCATACGTTCTACAATTTCGTTTACCAGCGTTTCAATTTGTGGGATGCAGGCTTGGACGGCTACGGCAACTTTTCGGTCTTCCTCATTAATGCCTTCCAATAATTCTCTGACGGATTGCTGTTCCAAATCCTCGTGCAGAGAAGGTTGCTCGGTTATCTTCATAAAACTCATACTCCCAAATGATATTCAATTAATCCTTCCATCGGGCTCTTCAAAAAGTTTCCCGTTAATACGTTCAATTCCCGGGCCGCTTCTTTTACTTCTTCTTGAAAGTAAAAGGCTATAGATCCGGTGAAATGGGCAGGAATGCCATGATACTCATATTGCATTACATTGCGCCGGAAGAAATCGTTGAAACAAGACACTAACAGTGCATGAATCTCAGCCCTTTGCCTGTGCTCCGAAAGAAAAGGGGTGAGGCTTGCCAGAAAACGGTTTGCTAACGGTTGCCTGTACACTTTATCCAAAATCATTGCCGGAGTCAGTTTGTATTCATCTAAGAATTTCCGGCAGAGATCATCGGGCAACTGATATTTCAGGCAGTCGCCGACGAGCCTTTTTCCTAATACGGCTCCACTTCCTTCATCTCCCAGAATGTATCCCAAGGGAGAGATGTTGTCGGTAATCTTTTCTCCGTTGTAGGCGCATGAGTTGGAACCCGTTCCCAGTATGCAAGCTATTCCGGCAGATGTACCGCATAAGGCGTGTGCAGCTCCCAGTAAATCACTTTCCACAGAAATATCAGCTTTGGGAAAGCTTTGTAGAAGGGCTTGTTTTACTATATGGCTTTTTTCGGGAATGCATCCCGCGCCATAGAAATAAATATCTGTAAATTCTGTGGTATCTCCCAGTTGCGGAACAAGTGTGGAAGCAATAACCCTCCCTATCTCATCAGAAGATTGATGAAACGGATTAATACCTCCCGTCTGTACTATTTGACAGTCCGTTTTCGTGTTGCCTATGCACCAGTCTGTTTTGGTGGAACCACTATCTGCTATTATTATCATATTGGATAATAGATGGTTATTATATCTACAAAAATAATACATTTTATCCGATTGTTGTGGTAAACTGTATTAATTTACTGTGTTTTCTGAAAGATGTATCTGATTTATACCTTGTTTGCGCCAATGATTAAACTATGAATGGGCACAAAGATAAGGAGTTTCAATGAGTTCCAAAAGGCTGGAACTAAAGTTCCAACAGGACGAAACTTTAGTTCCGACAGGGTGAAACTTTAGTTGCGACCGTATGAAACTTTTGTTTCGACCGTATGAAACCGATTTGAAGACAGTATGATAATAATGAAATGACTTAGTCATTGACTGTTACACTACTAATCAAAGATGCGAATTTTGCAGTAGCTTTGCTCTCTTTCTATAGAGAAATTGCATAAAAGTGGTGGTAGTAGCCACTTTTTTCTCTTTGAAAATTCTACTACCACCACATATGCAAACCCTTTATCTATCAGCATTCTGAGGTAAATAGTGATAGTAGTGGTAGTAGAAACGATAAACTCTGAGAGCACAGAATTTTGAAATAAGAAATTGGCTTTTACAGACTGACTGTTATAATTGTGTTTAGAAAGACCGTCCCTTGAATACATTGGATTGTTCAAGCGGAAGCAGTGTTCCGGATAAAGTCAATCGGTTGGAATTAAAATTAGGACGGATATCTACAGTAGCATTATTGCTTCCATTAGGTAATGTGATGCTAACTTGAGCAGATATGCCCACACCCATTACGCTCATTGACAGATATATGGTTCCTTTCTTATCTGTTTTAATTTTATATCCGGAAACGTTTCCATCTACAGTGACACCTCCTAGTCCGTTAGGTCCGCTTACCGGAATGTTGAAGGCTACTTGTACAGATGCTCTATCACCATCTACCATCACAAAATTGGTGTTAGAAGAAACAAAAGCACTTCTTCCTCTTTTGAATATCACTCGGTCCGCTTCCAGTGTGAAAGTCTTATTTTCTATTGCCTGTTTGGCTTCCTCAAACAGAGCTTGCTCCATAGCCTTTTGTGCTTCCTTCTTTTCCTGACGGTTCATCTTCTTCTCTGCTGTTTGTGCCTGTGAGTATCCTGCACAGCAAAACAAAGCAACTAGTGTTAGTAAAATTACTTTTTTCATAAGCCCTATGTTTTTATGTTACTTTTTGGTAGTAAAACAAATATAGTAATCATTTTGTTGAATGAACCTCTTTATTCTGAAAAATAAATGATTATTAAGGTCTGATTGTTTCAATAATCTTATTCAAGTCGTCCTTTGCCCTATCATCATTATATAAGGCAGAGATGGTCAGGATATATTCTTTACTGTCGGGGAAATGAAAAAGGATTGTTTGATCTAGTTTGAGGCCGGATACTTCGTGAACTCCTGTCAAGACTTCATATTGTATTCCATTGATATTGTTTTGGATATGCTCATAATCTTGAAAATCCGGTAAGTGCAGCAATTCTTTCTTGGCAGTTTCAAACTCATCACTATTCGAACAAGTTGCTTTGGTGATGGTAAGTGAGTTTACTCCATTAGACAGTTCTAGCAAAGGGGGAATAAGATCGGAGCTACCGGCCGGAGTATGTTCTTTGGTCCAGTTAGAAGGGTATTGGCAGGCAAAGTTGCTTTCCGTATCAATAAAGTGATACCAATCCGTGTTTGTGGCAACCTGATAGGGAGGGAGTTGTTCTTCTTCATCCCCGTCTTCACCAAGGTAAGCCTGAACTGTACCATCGTTCCATAATTCGCGCACTTCTTTATAATCAGAAGGAACGTTCTCACACAGGGTGATGAAGCCTGCCAGGAAAAGAAGAAAGAGTCCGATTTCTCCTGTCGAGGTTATTATTCTCTGAGTGCTGCTTTTTTCTTGTCTATAAGCGAATACATAGGTGTATCCTAGTATCAGACCGCTGATGAGTCCGCCCACATGGGCAGCATTGTCAATTCCTTCTGTCAGCCCGTTCAGCAGATTATAGCCTACAAATATCAGAATGCTGGCAAGCAATGCTTGTCGTTGGTTCTTCTCTATGCGATGTGAAAACAAGAAAGCCAGGAAAATGCCATAAAGTCCGAAGATGGAACCGGAAGCTCCGGCACTGATTAAATCGCTGTGCATGAACAGACTGACGGCAGCGGAACAAAGTCCGGTCAGAATATAGGAAACAAACATGCGCCGTGTCCCTATTAAGGGTTCCAGCCACAAGCAGATGAACAGCAGTGCATACATATTCATTATCAGATGGAGGATGCCCAGATGTATAAAGTTGCAAGTAAGTGTACGCCACCAATCCCCCGTCAGCGTAAGCGGGCCGAAATCGGCTCCCCATTGCAGTAATCCTAATGTGTCCGGCATAAAAATTCCTACTCCGGCAATAGCCATCAGTATAAATATCAATATGTTGCCGTAAATAAGTGTGGCTGTTGCCATAAAACCTTTACGGGGTAGAAATACAGATAGCAGGGAATCGTACTTCTTGTCATTGCATTGTAGTATTTCTTCTGTTTTTTCTTCTTCTTGTTCCATATCATAATTGTGTATCAGATTCTACTTGTCGTTGTGTCTGTCTCTATATTGGGCAAAAGTATGGATTAATAATGAGAAAATGAAGGGAAAAGTAGAATATGTCTAATAAATAACGGCTGGCATACTCCGGTAAGGGGGAGCAGCCAGCCGTGTCTCTTTTTATTCAGAGCATTCAGTTTGCTGTTTACTTTTTCAGATCCGAATATCTTTTCAATGCTTCCAGATAGTAATAGTCGGCATAGTTTAGTGGCGTATCTATTTCTGAAGCATGAGGCAGGGAGCCTGTGGAATGTTTCAATATAAATCCTTCGTTTTCTCCTTTTGCGGCAAGATAGTCCGGAGTGGATAAACTCTTTAATTGTTTCTCTGCATAGTCAAAGTATTTCTGTCCATCGGGCACCATCGTGCTCAGTTCCAGCATGGCAGAGGCAATGATGCAACCGGCTGAGGCATCACGCGGAGTGTCTTTGCCGGCAGGTGCGTCAAAATCCCAATAAGGAATGCAATCTTCCGTGGTTATACGTTTCATTATCATATCTGCTATGTTTACAGCTTGTTGCAAGAAGCGGGGATCTTGGGTTTCACGATAACATATCAGGTATCCGTAGAATCCCCATCCTTGTCCGCGAGCCCATGCAGAGGCATCATTCTTTCCTTGGTTGGTTTCCTGGCGCTCTACCGTACCATCGTCGTTATAGCTTACTACGTGGAAGGAAGTATAGTCGGGGCGGAAATGATGTTTCATTGTCGTCAGTGCATGGGTGATGGCTGCATCACGATATTTATTATCTCCGGTCAGTTGGCTGGCTTTGAATAATAATTCAAGGTTCATCATATTATCAATGATTACCGGGAAGTTCCAAGTCCCGAAGTCCCAGGAACGGATGCAACCTATTTGAGGATTGAAGCGGTGATAAAGGTTCTCTGCTGTTTCTACTAATACACTCTTAATGGTATCATTGGGGGAGAGGCGCAAGGCGTTGCCATAACTGCAATTTACCATGAATCCCAAATCATGTGTGTCCTTATAATATCTGACCGGATTCAGCAGGTTGGTAAATTTAATAGCTTGTTCTTTCAGTTCAGTATCTCCGGTCATTTCATAGAGATACCATAAACTGCCGGGAAAGAACCCGCTTGTCCAGTCATAAATATCGCACAGGCGGCGTTTACCTAATTTTTCGGCAGGCGGGTTTTTCCCGGAACGGTCTTTGAAAGTGTTGACATCTCTCTCTAACTGGCTGGCGAGAAGTTCCACCGTGCATCCTGTCCATGTAGAGCGTGGCAGTTGGGCAGAATCTGCTATTTCGGTTGCAGTAAGTTTTAATTGGTAGGATGCCACATCCAAAGCGTTGTCGGTCCATGCCTCTTGTTGGGAGGCGTTGTTTTTGCAAGAAACCATTCCTATGGCAAAGGAAATGGCTAAGATACATTCTTTTTTCATACTATTATACTTGTAGTTTCTACTTGGTTTCTGCAAAAATAAGGATAAATCAGCTAAGAATTGCATTAGTCAGTAGAAAAAAGTTTTAGTCTGACTTCTTCTTCCCGAATTCCGGATCAATCTTTAATAAGGCAGTGACTCCGAAAGTAGCGGCGCAGCACACCATAATCCAGATAAAGAAATGATTATATCCCATCAACTCCTGCAACCATCCGGCAGCCATGCCCGGTATCATCATCCCCAGAGCCATGAAGGCTGTGCAGATGGCATAATGTGCCGTTTTGTGTTCTCCGGCGGCAAAGTAAATGAGGTAAAGCATATAAGCAGTAAATCCGAACCCGTAACCGAATTGCTCGATAAAGATGCAGATGTTAATTAGTAACAAAGACTCCGGTTGGGCATAACTGAGGTACACATAGACGAAATCGGGCAGGGAAATAGCCCATACCATGGGCCATAACCATTGTTTCAATCCACCTCGTGCTACGGCGATGCCTCCCAAAATGCCTCCCAAGGTGAGTCCGATGATGCCCACCGTACCTTGCACGAAGCCTATTTGTTCGGTGGTGAGTCCCAAGCCTCCTTTGTTAACAGGATCGACCAGGAAGGGGATACACATTTTTGCCAGTTGCGCTTCGGGCAAACGGTAGAGCAACATAAAAAGGATAGCGATGCCTGCCTGCTTTTTCTGAAAGAAGCTGGCAAATGTAGCAAAGAACTCTTTTAATAAGGTGGAAGCTGAAACTTCCCGGGCGGCATGATCCGAGGAGGGACGGGGGAGGATGAACTTATGGTAAACCCATATACCCAGGAACAGTCCCGCCAATACGAAGAAGGTAATAGACCAGGCAAAAGGAATGTTTCCGGTCACTACTTCCAGTCTGCCTGCCAGCATGATGAGCAGCCCTTGCCCGGCAATGGTGGCGATGCGGTAAAATGTGCTTCGGATCCCTACAAACAACGCTTGTTCGTGTGAGTCCAGTGCCAGCATATAGAAGCCATCGGCGGCAATATCATGCGTGGCAGAACTGAATGCCAATAGCCAGAAGACGGCAAGGGTGAGTTGGAAAAAGTGTTCGGTGGGGATGGTGAAGGCAATGCCTGCCAGTCCCGCACCGATAAGGAGTTGCATGGTGACAATCCACCAGCGCTTGGTCTTGAACAGGTCAATGAAAGGACTCCACAGTGGTTTGATAACCCACGGAAGGTTCAGCCAACCGGTATAGAAAGCCAGTTCGGCGTTACTGATTCCCAGTTTTTTGTACATAATGACCGAGATGGTCATTACGGCTACATAGGGCAGCCCTTGTGCAAAGTAGAGGGTGGGTATCCATGCCCACGGTGATGTCTTTTTCATATGTAAACTTCGCCCGGCGCGTGGGCCGGTTAATAGAAGCGGCGGATGTCCGCGCCTTTATAATAATGTAATAATATCTCGTCATACGTATAGCCTCGTTCTCCCATCACGGCGGCACCTATCTGGCAAAGGCCTACTCCGTGCCCCCATCCGGCGCCGGTCAGTAAGAACCATTCGGGTATGCCGTTTTTCAACGGCCCTTTATCTACCACAAATGCAGAACTGAACAGGTGGGAGGACGACAAGGTGCGGCGAATTTCCAGCTCCTTGCCGATGGTCAGTGTCTTGAGGCTTCCCACAAGTTTCAGTTTGCAGATACGTCCCGATTTACCCCGTTGAATGGGGATCAGGTCGATGATGTCTCCATAATCCGTCTTGGTGTTCTGGCGGATCAGTTCTGCCAGTTCTTCTTGTGTGTAGCGCACTTTCCAACGATAGAAATCGGTGGTTTCCTGATCGTAGTTATTTAATATCTGAGAGATCACTTTCTTGTCGTGCGTGTCACAGAAAGAAATAGGGGAGGTGCGTATCCATCGTTCCGCTTCCTTTTCTTGGGTAAGGTCGGGGAAGGGGCGTTGTTCTTCTTCCTCTACATCGCGCACGGCGGTGAGATAAGGATAGTCCTTGTCTTCCCAGCAATAACCGAACTCTTCGCTCACTCCGCCGCAGCACTTGGAAAAACGTGCATCGCATATTCCCTTTTCGTACATTAATAGCTGTCCGCGGGTGGCTTTTACTGCCTCGGTCACGGCGGCGCTTGATGCTTTGGTTATTCCCTGGTAACGCTGGCAATGGTCGTCGGCGCATACATCGAAAATGGTATGGTCTTCGCGGTCATACCAGCGTATGTACTCGGTGTCGGTCTTTACAAAAGAGAAGAAGCCTTCGCTCTTTTCGCTCAATGCTTTCCGCTTCTCTATTTGTGCAAACAGCCAACTGCGTGACACAACGGCATGCGCTTTCAGAAATTCCAGTGAAGAGGTGGCGTTCATCTCCGAAGAGATAACGCTTATCAGATAATCTTCTGCCGAAAGGATGTTGATAGCGGTTATCTTTCCTTCGTCCACCACCAGTTTCAATGTTCCCATAAAACACTGTGTCTCTTGTCGCTCCCAGTGGAAATTGATTCCGATAGTCACATCATACAGGGAGAAAGAGGCGGTTTCATCTTGCGGGGTGAATGTCAGTTCGCGATACAGGTTGTCGTTCCATAGGATACCTCCTTCGCTGAAGGCTACCACTTGCTCGCCGCACACAGTTTCTCCTTTGGCAAAGTAATTGCCGTTTAATGAAAAATGTATTTCTTGCGCATTTACTATTCCTACGCTTATTTCGGGCTCTTTCATCATTCTGGTTCTTTCTTAATTTCTCTTTCTTGGTTCTCTCAACCGTTTTTGTATGGCTTCTTTTTCTATGAAATATTGTTTGGGTACTTTCGCTGCTTCTTCTTTGCTTAATCCCACTTCTTTAAGAATATCAACTATATCCTCTGCTGTTATCTTCCTGAAGTCTTTTTCTCGTATGGCAACAATTAGTCCTGCCATATCTAGGGCTCCCGGACTGATAAGCATTTGCTTTTCACCTTCGGCAAAATATCGGTCGGGGCGATGCTTGCTGCGTGGAAAAATGGCGGTGTAATATGATTCTTCTTCCTTCCAATAGAAAAGGTTAATCATGGGTTCTGCATCATGCTCGTCTTTGGGCAGGGATGCCATCAGGTATTTGAACATTTCTAGTGATTCGCCTACTCCGGTGTCTTGAATAAGGAAGAAGGGGCACGCATAACTTTTCGAGTTGATGTAAAGCCGCGTAACATTCATTTCAGGACCATCGTCTTCGCATTCTTCATCAAAATAGCTTATTTCCGTGGCGATTAGTTGAGATTCAGCCAACCACGTTTGTATGTTTTGTATGAAAGGAATATTTTCTGCTTTTACTCCTTGAAAGTGGTGATGGTCGGGGGCGGAAGCACCGCAACGTGCACCGTTATAAAATATGGCGTATGTAGGCATATTTTGTATAAGTTCATATAGGTTATAAAAGAGATCATCATCCTGCAAGGTTTGTGGAATATGTTTCCTGTAGATTAGGGTAAGATGTCCCGGCAAAATAGGATAGGGGTTTACACATGCTCTGTAGGCTATGCTGACGCAAGGAATCAAAATTGACTCTTGTTCTTTCGGTTGATTATTCTCGCATAGAAAGCATGGACGTGCTTCGATACTTTCTTTATCAACCTTGGCTGTGGATGAAATGGCGCGTTGGGAGTTATATTGCACCACAAAGAGATTACCGTTGACATTGAACTTTTTTGTTTTCTGCTTCTTTAGTGCCTGATAGTTGTCATGAGCCAGTTTCCAGGACTTCAGTTGTTTCGAGAAAAGTGTTCTTATGCTAGAACTAACTTGTTGCTTTTTTATTTTCCACTGATCATTCCGATCGATGCGTTTCTTTATTTCCAAGCTACGCAAACTATCTTTATAATGGTTGTTGGCATTTATCTGCCCAATGTTCAGAGCTGCATCCGAGTTTCCTTCCCAACGGCGGCAAAGGTAAAGCACTTCATAAATGCGTCCTATCTTGTATTGGCGTGAGAAAGCAAGCCCCAGTGCATAATCTTCGCCATAACTCACGTTAGGAATACCTATCTCACGCAGCAATGGAGTGAAGAAAGCACGTGGAGCACCCAGCCCATTGATGCGCAAGGCATTGTTGTGCCCATTTTCTTCGGTCCATTCGCGGTGGTCTATGACTCCCGGAGCAATAGTGTTCAGATTGAAATCCGTCATGCGGTAGCTGCCTATCACCATGGCGCATTGTTCTTTATAGAATGTGTCTACTATGGTCTGCAAGGTATGGGTGTCGCTGTATAAATCATCACTGTCCAGTTGCACGGCAAAGCGTCCGCACAGCGCATGGTTCACGGCAATGCTCCAACAGCCGCCTATGCCCAGATCGGTACGTTCGGGCTGAAGATGGATAATCTTTGGGTTGTCGCTGTATTTGTGAATGATTTCAGTAGTTCCGTCTGTTGAGTGGTTATCTACTACAATAATATTGAATGGGAAATCTGTTTCTTGGGCAAGTGCCGAGCGAATGGCATCATCAATGGTGCGGGCACGGTTGCGTACCGGAATAATAACGGAAGCCTGGTAGGCGAAATCTCCTTCTTTTAAGTCTATGTCTGTAAATTCGGGTCGCAGGTAGGCATTCGTTTTTTTCAGATAGGTAGTGAAGACCTTTTCCATCTCTATCTGCACTTCCCTGTTGCGGGGATTCACATAGTCGAATTGTTTCTCGCCGGACCGGCGATTGTCGTCCTCAATTTCCGTATAGAGGTATTCATTGATATGTGTTATCGCATAATAAAAGCTGAGATACAGGCGAATATCATAAAGCGCGGCATATTTGCTTTCCTTATCCATATTATAACAGCCTGCAATGAAATACATGCTTTTAAATAAGATCACGGAACCAAAATCAAAATCATCCCGCACACTGCCCGGTTGGTAATCATTAACCGGATGTTTTCTCTTTTCTCCGTTTTTCCATTCAAAGTGGTCGGAATAAACCATACCTGTATTCTTTTCTTGCAGGAAAGCAACCATACGCTCCAATGCCATATACCCCAGTTCCAAAGGAGAGGTTTTAGTATAAAGTAATGTGTATGTGCGATCGGCTCTATCGGCTATCTTTTGCATGGTTGCACTACTGGTCAGTGAGTCTACAGGCAATATTTCGCATCCTTCGGGAGTGGATAATGTCTTGTCGGGATTTATAGCCAACAGATAAATCTTGTTTACTATGCTACTTTCTTTCAGGGTAGCGATTGTCTGTTGGGCTGCTGTGCTTTCCACATAGGGAATAAAGCAATTAATTGTTTTTCTCATTATAAAAATAGATTTCTCGCGGCAAAGATAGGCAATATATCTTATTTTTTGCCTACCTTTGTACGCTAATTGTCTTAGAATTAATAAATGGATACTCCGAAAACAGCTTTACTGGGCAGGACACTGGGTGAAATTCAGCAGATTGTGAAGAATCTGGGAATGCCTAAATTTGCTGCAAAGCAAATAACCTCCTGGCTATACGATAAAAAAGTCACATCAATAGATGAAATGACAAATCTGTCTTTAAAGCACCGCGAGGCATTAAAGGACGGATATGAGGTAGGCGCGTCTGCCCCGGTGGAAGAAATGCGTTCGGTGGACGGTACGGTGAAATATCTGTTCCGCACTCCTTCGGATAATTACATTGAGGCGGTTTACATTCCGGATGATGACCGCGCTACCCTTTGTGTGTCTTCACAAGTGGGGTGCAAGATGAACTGCAAGTTTTGCATGACCGGCAAACAAGGGTTTGCAGCAAACCTGACAGCCCATCAAATCCTGAACCAGATATTTTCCATTCCTGAACGGGATACATTAACCAATGTGGTCTTTATGGGAATGGGCGAACCATTTGATAACCTGGACGAAGTATTGAAAGTACTGGAGATTCTGACAGCCGATTATGGTTATGCCTGGAGCCCGAAACGCATTACTGTTTCGTCTGTGGGATTGAAAAAGGGCTTGGAACGCTTCCTGAATGAAAGCGATTGCCATCTTGCCATCAGTATGCACACGCCTTTCTCATCGCAACGCAAGGAACTGATGCCTGCTGAAAAGGCTTTCTCTATCACTGAAATAGTAGACATTCTCCATGATTATGATTTTAGCAAACAACGCCGTTTGTCCTTTGAATATATCATGTTCAAAGGAGTGAATGACTCCTTGCTTTATGCCAAAGAGGTTGTAAAACTCCTGCGTGGCATCGAGTGCCGCATGAATCTGATTCGTTTCCATGCCATCCCCAATGTCGATTTGGAAGGAACGGATATGGAAACCATGACCGCTTTCCGTGATTACCTGACGCAGCATGGCGTATTTGCCACCATCCGCGCTTCTAGGGGAGAGGATATTTTTGCCGCTTGCGGAATGTTGTCCACGGCTAAACAACAAAAAGAGAAAGGTGTTACATTACAATAAACTAAATAATAATACCATAGAATTATGAAACGAATAGCATTTTATCTGAGTCTGGTGCTGGTGGTTCTGGTACTGGCTTCTTGCAAGAAGGGACAAAAGAACTTGTTTACCCCTACGTCCAGCGGTAGAGCTTATGAGGTATTGGTTGTAGTGAATAAAGCAATGTGGGATCGTCCGGCAGGACGTGCTTTGTTTGATGTACTGGATACAGACGTACCCGGATTGCCGCAGTCGGAACGCTCTTTTCGTATTTCTAATGTAGATCCGGCACACTTTGACCGTGTGTTGAAGATATTCCGTAATATTATTGTTGTTGATATCCAAGATATTTATACCCAGCCCAAGTTCAAATTCTCTCGTGATGTTTATGCATCTCCCCAGATGATAATGACTATTCAGGCTCCCAATGAAAAAGAGTTTGAAGAATTTGTGGAGAAGCACGGGCAGGTTATCATAGATTTCTTTGTGAAAGCGGAAATGAACCGTCAGATTGCCTTGTTGAGGAAAAAGCATAATGATGTGATTTCAACCAAAGTGGGCAGTATGTTCGATTGTGATATTTGGGTACCGGCAGAATTGTCCAATTATAAGGAAGGAAAAGATTTCTTGTGGGCATCAACGAATCGTGCTACCGCAGATATGAATTTCGTAATGTACTCCTATCCTTATACAGACAAGGATACCTTTACCAAAGAATATTTTGTGCACAAACGCGACTCGGTAATGAAAGCGAATATTCCGGGTGAACGCGAAGGTATGTACATGGCTACGGATTCTATGTTTGTAGATGTGAAAGACATCGCAGTGAAAGGTGAATATGCACAGGAAGCCCGCGGATTGTGGGAAATGGAAGGCGACATGATGGGTGGCCCGTTTGTGTCTCATGTACGTGTAGACCGTGCCAACGGCCGCGTGATTGTGGTAGAGGCCTTCATTTATTCACCGGAAAAGCTGAAACGTAACTTGATGCGTCAAATGGAAGCGTCACTATATACATTGAGATTGCCTAATGAAAGCCTGATTGATGAAATAGTGATAAGCGGTAATGATATCTCGGAAGAGAAGATAGATACCACTGCTTCGGCAAAATAAGAATAGACAAAACATATAATATAGATGGAAGACAATTACAAAATAAAAGTTGGTATTACCCACGGGGATATCAACGGGGTAGGATACGAAGTAATTCTGAAAACCTTTTCAGATCCTACTATGCTGGAGCTTTGTACCCCCATCATTTACGGTTCTCCAAAGGTAGCAGCTTACCACCGTAAAGCGATGGATATACAAACCAATTTCAGTATTATCAATGCGGCGGGAGACGCCCAGCCGGATAGACTGAGCATAGTGAACTGTACCACGGACGATGAATTGAAAGTGGAACTCTCCAAACCGACGCCGGAGGCGGGAAAAGCCGCTTTGGACGCTTTGGAAAGAGCTTTGCAGGATTACCGTGAAGGATTGATAGATGTGTTGGTTACAGCACCGATAAATAAACATACCATCCAGTCGGAAACTTTTCATTTTCCCGGTCACACGGAGTATATAGAAGAACGCGTAGGCGAAGGGCAGAAGGCTTTGATGATTCTGTTAAAGAATGATTTCCGTGTGGCATTGGTGACGGGCCACATACCTGTACGCGAAATAGCACAAGACATTACGAAAGAACTGGTCATGGAGAAACTGGCTATTTTCCATCGTTCCCTGAAAGAGGATTTCGGAATAGACAGTCCGCGTATTGCGGTGTTCTCGCTCAATCCGCATGCCGGTGACGAAGGTGTGATTGGTACGGAAGAAACTGAAATCATTATTCCGGCAATGAAAGAAATGGTTGCCAAAGGCGTTCAGTGTTTCGGCCCCTATCCGGCAGATGGATTTATGGGATCGGGCAATTATACTCATTTTGATGGTATCTTGGCTATGTATCATGACCAGGGATTGGCACCTTTCAAAGCGCTTGCTATGGATGAAGGGGTAAATTTCACGGCAGGTTTGCCTATTGTCCGCACTTCTCCGGCTCATGGAACGGCTTATGACATTGCAGGACAAGGCGTTGCTATGGAAGATTCCTTCCGCCAGGCTATATACGTGGCGATAGATGTATTCCGCAACCGCATTGTGGAAAAAGAAATCCATGCACACCCGTTACGCAAGCAATATTATGAGAAGCGTGACGATAGCGACAAACTGAAGTTGGATACGATTGATGAAGAGGATTAATTAAGAGAAATGAAATTTGCAATTATATCAGCGGGCGAAGGTTCTCGTCTTTCACAAGAAGGGGTCGCTTTGCCCAAACCTTTGGTGCAACTGAACGGAGTTGCCATGATTGACCGCCTGATACGGATATTCATGCGTAATGGAGCTGACAAGGTAGTCGTCATTATTAATAATGAAAGTCCGTTGACAAAAGAGCATTTGGCAAAACTACAGGCAGAAACGGAAATACCATTGGAGGTAGTAGTGAAAACCACACCCAGCTCTATGCATAGTTTCTATGAACTAAGCCCCTACTTGCAGGATGACAAATTCTGTCTGACTACAGTAGATACCATTTTCCGTGAGGATGAATTTGCGACCTTCATAGAGGCATTCAAGCAATCGGACAATGACGGGTATATGGCGGTAACAGACTTTATAGATGATGAGAAACCGCTTCATATCTCTACGGATGAGGCTTTGAACATTACCGGATTTCATGATGTGGCTACACCGGAATGCCACTATATATCGGGAGGCATTTATTGCCTCACTCCGGCAGCTATCAAGACCTTGCACGGATGCATGGAAAAGGGAATGTCGCGTATGCGTAATTTCCAACGCCAACTGGTGGCGGATGGTTTGAAGCTGAAAGCTTACCCGTTTAAAAAAATATTGGATGTGGACCATGCCGGTGATATAATCAAAGCAGAGAACTTTCTGTCCGGCAAAGAGTAAATTAAAACAGAACAAAAGGAATGGATGTATTTTCAATAATAGGGGTAAGCCGTGGAAACGAATATTCGCCCAATCATGTAGACAATGATGCTGCTATATTTAATAAGGTGGCAGAGGAATTGCGCCTGTTGGGATGCAAGGTCGATATTTATGCGGAAAAAGATTTCGTTGCCCGTAATGTTAAAGCCGATATTATATTTGATATGGCTCGCGACAGGGCTACTATCGCTCATTTGAAATCTTTGGAAGATGAAGGAATATTGGTGGTCAACTCTGCTTACGGCATTGATAATTGCGTGCGTAAACCCATGACGGAATTGCTGTTGAAACATGGCGTTCCCCATCCGAAAAGTTATATCATTGCTACCGATCAGACTTTTGAAGAAGATTGTTACCCCTGTTGGATCAAGCGCGGAGATTCTCATGCGATGGTGAAGGAAGATGTATGTTATGCCACTTGTAAAGAAGAAGCAGAACATATCTTGGCAGATTTTCGCAACCGCCGGATTCCCACAGCAGTAATCAATGAGCATTTACAAGGAGATTTGATAAAATTCTATGGTGTGCAGGGCACGGACTTCTTCTACTGGTTTTATCCTTCTCCCTGTTCGCATAGCAAGTTCGGACTGGAAAAAATCAATGGCGTTGCCAAAGGAATACCTTTTAGTGTAGAGGATCTCAAAAAATATAGCGACAGGGCAGCCGAGGTACTGAATGTCCCCATTTACGGAGGTGATTGTGTGGTATCAGCCGATGGCGAACTCAGAATAATCGATTTTAATGACTGGCCCAGTTTTGCCCGTTGTCGCGAAGAAGCAGGGGGAAAAATAGCAGAATGTATATACAACCGGGCAAAAATGCAAATGAAATAATAAGGACATGAGTAAGGAGAGTGAGAAGAAAGGAATAGAGGCTTCTTTCAAATCCATGGATACGGAGGAGTTTCTGGATATCTATTTTAATCGTCCCATAGGATATGCATGGGCATTATTTTTTAAGAAACTAAAGGTACACCCCAATGTGGTGACCATTTTTTCAATAATCTTAGGCGTGGGTGCGGGAATCTGTTTCTACTATCCCGATATGAAACATACCATTATAGGCATCCTTTTGCTGATGTGGGCCAACCACTATGACAGTGCCGACGGACAGTTGGCGCGTCTTACCGGGCAGAAGACCCAATGGGGACGTATGCTGGATGGATTTGCCGGTGATATATGGTTCTTTACCATTTATGCGGCTATCTGCTTGCGACTAATGAACCAACCGATGCCATTCCATATAGGTGGCGGTATGCATTGGGGTATCTTTATATGGATATTGGCAGCCTTTTCGGGGACTATCTGTCATAGCAAGCAATGCACTTTGGCAGACTATTACCGCAATATTCATCTATATTTCTTGAAAGGAAAAGGTGGCAGTGAACTGGATAACTTCAAGCAGCAACGTGAGAAATTTTACAGTCTGCCGTGGAAGGGAAACTTCTGGTGGAAAACTTTCCTTTATTTCTATGGCAACTATACTCGCCAGCAGGAGGAAATGACTCCCAATTTCCAGAAATTCTATGCATTGATCAGAAAGAAATATGGAGATAATATTCCTCAGGAATTACATAATGATTTCCGTATCGTTAGCAAGCCATTGATGAAATATACCAATATCCTGACTTTCAATACACGTGCTATTGCTTTGTACATTAGCTTGTTGATTGGTGAGCCATGGCTATATTTTATTTTTGAAATAGTTGTAATGACTTCTATTTTTATATATATGCGCCATTGCCATGAGGCCGTTTGTGCGCGATTGTATCATAAATATGCAGCACAGTGAAAAGTAAGTATAGAAATATATTCCTGATATTTGGAATTGTAGCTATCGTAGTAATGCTCTGTACTTTTGATATGGAGTATGACGAATTGCTGGCAAACCTGCGCAGGGCAGGGGTTTGGTTGCCGGCTGTGGTGGGGTTATGGGTAATTATCTATTTATTCAATACCTTTTCCTGGTATATCATTATCCGTGATGGAAAAAAGGGCACTCCTATTCCGTTCTGGAAAGTTTATAAACTTACCGTTTCAGGCTTTGCCCTGAATTATGCCACTCCGGTGGGACTGATGGGAGGGGAGCCTTATCGTATTATGGAATTGACTCCCTATGTAGGGGCAAGCAAGGCTACTTCGTCCGTGATACTTTATGTGATGATGCATATCTTCTCGCATTTCTGTTTCTGGTTTTTCTCCATCTTCTTATATTTGGCTATACGCCCGGTAGACGTGGCAATGGGAACGATGCTGGCTATTGTCGGTTTTATCTCTTTGTTGGCTATTTATTTCTTTATGAAAGGATATAAGAATGGTATGGCGGTGCGTACACTGAAACTGCTGCAACATATCCCTTTTGTTAAGGGATGGGCGAAGCGCTTTTCGGAGAACAAGCGTGAGGCATTGGAACGTGTGGACAGTCAGATAGCAGAACTGCACAGGCAGCGCAAATCCACTTTCTATGCATCTTTAAGTCTGGAATTTATGGCTCGCATCCTGGGATGTCTGGAAGTTTATTTCATATTGAATATTTTGACTACCGATGTCAGTTTCCCGGCATGTATCCTGATTATGGCGTTCACTTCCCTGTTTGCTAATTTGTTTTTCTTTTCCCCCATGCAGTTGGGTGCCCGCGAAGGAGGCTTTGCCTTGGCAGTGGGCGGACTGGCTATTCCGGGAGCATTCGGTGTTTATACCGGACTGATTACCCGCGTGCGCGAATTGATTTGGATTGTTGTCGGTGTGTTGCTGATGAAAGTAGGCAATGGTGCACCTGCTAAAAAATAAGATTTTTATGGAGACATTGAAAGATATTAAAGGAGTCATATTCGACTATGGAGGTACAATAGATACCAATAGCCGTCATTGGGCAGAAGTATTGTGGAGCAAGTATGTGGAGCATCAAGTTCCTGTGGATAAGGAAAGTTTTCGCGAGGCTTATGTATTCGGTGAACGAGCCTTGGCTAAGTATCCGTTTGTGCAACCCCGGCATAATTTTCATGATGTGCTTTCTATTAAGACCAAACTCCAAGTGGAATATCTTGCCGAACAGAGAAAACTGCCGTTGGATGAAATGCAATTACAATCTTATGCAACGAAAGTAGCGGATAGCTGCTATCAATATGTATTGGATGTATTGAAAGTTACCCGTCCGGTGGTAGAGGAACTGGCAAAGAATTATAAACTGGTCTTGGTTTCTAATTTCTATGGCAATATACAGACTATTTTAGAGGACTTCGGACTATTGGGTTTCTTTGATGACATTATTGAGTCTTCTGTAGTGGGAGTTCGTAAGCCCGATCCTGCCATTTACAGATTGGGAGTGGAAGCTATGGGCTTCGATGCAAAGAATGTACTGGTGGTTGGAGATTCTTTTTCTAAAGATGTAGTTCCTGCAAAGGCAGTAGGTTGCCGGGTGGCATGGCTGAAAGGCGAAGGCTGGGGAGGAGAAGTCATAGATGAATCCCTTCCCGATGTGATTATTACTGACCTGGCACAATTGCCCGCTTTATTATAAAGTATGGAAAAACAAAGATATGCATTGGTAAAAAGGGACTATTTAGTTCCTTTTGTTTTAGTAACCTCTTTGTTCTTTTTATGGGGATTTGCCCATGCTATACTTGATGTGTTGAACAAACATTTCCAAGAGGTAATGGATATTACCCGCACCCATTCGGCAATGGTGCAGGTTATGTTTTATTTGGGATATTTTGTAATGGCTATTCCGGCGGGGCTGTTTATTACCAAGTATGGTTATCGCCGCGGTGTGGTTTTCGGATTGTTGCTTTATGGCATTGGTTCGCTGATGTTCATTCCCGGAGAATATTGGATGTCGTTTGACTTCTTCCTCTTTTCCCTGTTTGTCATTGCCTGCGGATTGGTATTCCTGGAAACTGCTGCCAATCCTTATATGACTGAGTTGGGAGATCGGGAAACTGCTGCCAGTCGCTTAAACCTGGCTCAGTCTTTCAATGGGTTGGGATGTATCTGCGGGCCGTTGGTGGGTGGTTTGTTGTTGTTCTCGGAGGGTGGGGAGTCGAATATTTCATACCCTTATATGCTGATGGGCGTTGTGGTGCTGGGAGTTACTTTGATTTTCTCCCGGATCAAACTTCCCGAGATTGTGCATGCTGAGGATATGTCTGGAGAGGTTGCTTCCAAACGAGGACTTTGGTCACATAAATTGTTTGTATTCGGTGTTGTCGCCTTGTTCAGTTATGAGATAGCAGAGATTTCAATCAATAGTTTCTTTATTAATTATGTGGTGGATGATGGTTGGCTCAATGCCCGCGATGCTTCTGTGGTATTGTCTTTTGGCGGACTGGGATTATTTATGTGCGGACGGTTTGTCGGCAGTTGGATCATGCAGCATATTCGCGCAGAACGGGTTTTGCTTTGTTGTGCCATAGGGACGGTGCTTGCCACTTTTCTGATCGTTTGCAATTGGGGAATTGTATCTTTGGTTTCCCTGTTCTTGGTATATGTCTTCGAGGCTATTATGTTTCCTACTATTTTTGCCATTTCCTTAAAAGGTTTGGGCATCCACACCAAGCGTGCTTCTTCTTTTCTGATGATGTCTCCGGTAGGAGGGGCCATTGGTCCGGTGCTGATGGGGTATGTGGCTGATAACAGTAATATGTCTTTGTCGTTTATTGTGCCGTTTGTATCTTTCTGCGTGGTGCTGTTCTATGCGTGGTATGCAGACCATAAATGAAAGATACACGGTCAATCATAGTATAAAGCAACTTTATCCCCTTTAAATTTCTTCCGCCTTTAAAGGACTATTCTGAATAATACTCCATACATCTTCTTCCGTTCCACTGAATGGACCCGACGCTTCCAGTTTCAGCGTAGACATAGCTGCGGCAAAACAACCTGATTCTTCGTAAGACGCCCCTTTATTTCTCATATACAGATATCCTGTAGCATAAGTATCTCCGCATCCTGTAGCATCAACAATCTCTTTGGGAGGATAGGCAGGTATCTTGTGAAATTTACCTTCGGCATAAATCACTGACCCCAGGCTTCCTAAAGTAATCAGCACCTCTTTTACTCCCCATGCTGCCAATTGCAAAGCAGCCGCTTTCACTTCTTTCTGCCCCGTCAATACTTCCATTTCGTGTTCATTCACTTTTAATATATCAATATACTTCAGTGCTTCCACCTTTTCGGTCCAGTCTACGGGATAGACTTTGTCACCTCTCACTTCCCGCAAATATCCTTGCGCATCTACGGCTAAAATGCCCTTTGTTGACAGATATTTTACAACCTCCAGCGAAAAGTCGTCTGCCAGAAGGCTTCCGAGATGAAAGATATGTGCATTTACATTTTGTAACTGCTCCACGGTGAAAGGATCTGCTTTCGCCAATACCCGTTGAGTGCGGTTGTCTTGATTTTCTCCATATGTATTTTCAAAGAATACAGTCCGGTGACTGGGGATTACAGTTACTTTTATACCCTTTGCACGTATATCTTCCACAGCTTTAAATTCACTGGGAGCTAGTGCAGTTACTAATTGATAGTGCTTGGTGTCTTTTAAGTGACTGATTCCATGTGAGAAATAATAAGATGTCCCTCCGGGCATATAAGTTGTTTTCTTCGGCGTTACTATTTTGTCTAATGTAATGTGGCCTATGCAACAAATCTCGTTCATATCTAATTTTCTATTTTAACGGCTGCGAAGGTACAAAAAAAACTAGAAAAAGCATGGTAGTTTTCAAAAGAAGGTGTAACTTTGGCGCAAATTATCTTAATCTCTACTATGAGATGCAATTTTAACAAAGAAATTAGAATGGAAAAAATGAATGTAAAACCGGCAACCGGTAAATTGGGCGTTCTCTGCGTAGGATTGGGCGCTGTTACTTCAACTTTTATGACGGGAGTTCTGATGGCTCGTAAGGGACTGGCAAAACCTGTCGGATCTATGACTCAATATGATAAAATGCGTGTTGGCCGTGGAGAGAATAAGAAGTATTTGCATTATGGTGAAATCGTTCCCTTGGCAAACTTGAACGATATTGTGTTCGGTGCATGGGATGTTTATCCGGCAAATGCTTATGAATCAGCAGTAAATGCTGAAGTCTTACAAGAAAAAGACATCAACCCCGTAAAGGATGAACTGGTGAAAATCGTTCCGATGAAAGCTGCTTTCGATCACAACTATGCAAGCCGTTTGGATGGTGACAATGTGAAAGATTGCAAGAACCGTTGGGATATGATGGAACAGGTTCGCGAAGATATCCGTAAATTCAAGGCTGAAAATAATTGCGAGCGCATTGTAGTGCTTTGGGCTGCTTCTACTGAAATTTATGTGCCCGTTAACGAGGCTGTGCACGGTACTTTGGCTGCTTTGGAACAGGCCATGAAGAATGACGATAAAGAGCATATCGCTCCGTCTATGTGCTATGCATATGCAGCATTATCAGAAGGCGCTCCTTTTATTATGGGTGCTCCCAATACTACAGTTGATATTCCTGCCATGTGGGAATTGGCCGAAAAAACAAAGATGCCTATCGCTGGTAAAGACTTCAAGACCGGCCAGACTTTGGTTAAATCCGGTTTCGCTCCGATTATCGGAACTCGTTGTCTGGGCTTGTCAGGTTGGTTCTCTACTAACATTTTGGGTAATCGTGATGGTTTGGTATTGGACGAACCGGCTAACTTCCGTACTAAAGAAGTCAGCAAGTTGTCTACATTGGAATCAATCCTCGTTCCCGAAGATCAACCGGACTTGTACACAGATTATTATCACAAAGTACGTATCAACTATTATCCGCCTCGCAACGATAGCAAAGAAGGTTGGGATAACATTGATATATTCGGATGGATGGGTTACCCCATGCAGATCAAGATTAATTTCTTGTGTCGCGACTCTATCCTGGCTGCTCCTTTGTGTCTGGACCTTGTATTGTTGAGCGACTTGGCAGCACGTGCAGGACGTTTCGGCATTCAGCGCTTCCTGAGCTTCTTCTTAAAGAGCCCGATGCACGACTATGTAGAAAACGAAATTCCTGTTAATCATCTTTTCCAGCAATATGCTATTCTGAAGAATGCTATCCGCGAAATGGGTGGTTATGAAGCAGATCAGGAAATAGACTAATTTCTATCAAAAAATATTTTTCAGGCGCGGATTACGCGGGTTTCGCAGTGCTTCTTTCTAAAAGACTGTGATAATCCGTGAAATCCGCGCCTTATTCTTTATTTTTCTGCCATAATTGCTTGTTCTCTGCTGGGGAATTTGTAATTTTGTCATATAATAGAATGAATATGGTTAGGTCAGAAATACAAAATGTAAAACTCAGATTTGGTATTATTGGTAATGCCGAAGGGCTGAACCGTGCCATAGATGTGGCTATACAGGTGGCACCCACCGATTTATCCGTATTGATAACCGGTGAGAGTGGTGTGGGAAAAGAAAACTTTCCCCAGATTATTCATCAGTTCAGCCGCCGGAAACATGGACAATATATTGCAGTAAACTGCGGAGCTATACCCGAAGGTACGATAGACTCGGAACTTTTCGGTCACGAAAAAGGTGCATTTACAGGAGCTATAGGCGATCGTAACGGATACTTTGCCGAGGCTAACGGCGGAACTATTTTTCTGGATGAAGTGGGAGAGTTGCCTCTTGCCACCCAGGCACGCCTGCTGCGTGTGTTGGAGAGTGGTGAGTTTATAAAAGTAGGTTCGTCCAAGGTGCAAAAGACCGATGTACGCATCGTTGCCGCCACTAATGTGAACCTCACACAAGCCATTGCCGAAGGGCGTTTCCGCGAGGACTTGTATTACCGTCTGAACACAGTGCCTATCAAAATACCACCTTTGCGTGAACGTGCAGATGATATTACATTGCTTTTCCGCAAGTTTGCTTCAGACTTTGCCGAGAAATACCGTATGCCTGCCATCCAGTTGACGGAAGATGCTAAAGCTTTGTTGCTTGCCTATCCTTGGCCGGGTAATGTGCGTCAGTTGAAAAATATTACAGAGCAAATCTCTATTATTGAGACTCATCGTGATATTACTGCCGATATTCTGCGCAATTACTTGCCGGAACAGCAGGTAAATTCCGGTCTGCCTGCTTTGTTTGGAGTGAAGGCTTCTGCAGGAAAGGCTTTTGAGAGTGAACGCGAGATACTGTATCAAGTATTGTTTGATATGCGGCGTGATGTAACCGAACTCAAGAAACTGGTAAATACATTGATGGCAGAGCGCGGAGGGACACCTGTTCCGGTTCCTGCTCCCGCCCCTGCTACCACGGCTGTTTCTTTTTATCAGGAACCGCCCCGCATGGTTGCAACGGTAGTTCCTACCACTACAACACCTGCCATTATTTCGACCACCAAGGCGCAACCGGTGGAAGACGATATACAGGACACGGAGGAAGTGATAGAGGAGGAAACTTTGTCCCTGGACGAAGTAGAAAAAGAAATGATACGTAAAGCGCTCGACCGTCATCATGGAAAACGCAAGAATGCGGCTAAGGATTTGAACATTTCAGAGCGCACACTTTATAGAAAAATAAAAGAATATGGATTGGATTAAACAACTGAGAGTAGTTAGTGTGTTGATGGTGCTGGCGGGGATAGTGACTGCTTGTTCCATTTCCTATAAATTTAACGGTTCATCTATCGACTATACCAAAATCAAGACCATTTCGTTTGAGAACTTTCCCAACCGTTCCGATGCTTTCGTCTGGGGCCCGATGGAAAGTATGTTCAACACGGCACTGCAAGATATTTATGTACAGCAGACCCGCTTGAAGCAAGTGAACCGTGGGGGAGATTTGCAACTCTCGGGTGAGATTACCCGGTACGAGGCTGTCAACCAGGGAATCAGTTCGGACGGACGTTCAAATATGGTAGACCTGCGCATGACGGTAAAAGTGAGATTTGTTAATAATGCAAATCCTACGGAGAACTTCGACCAAACTTTCTCGGCGAACCGCCCGTATGAATCTACTCAGGCGTTGACTTCCGTACAGGATGAATTGGTAACCCAAATGATTAAAGAAATAGTAGAACAGATATTCAATGCCACTGTGGCAAACTGGTAACCGGTCTTTCCCATCATGACACAACAGCAATTATATGAATGGATAACGCATCCCGAATTATTAAACCGGGATACCTTGTACGAGCTGCGCACGTTGCTTGCACGTTATCCTTATTTTCAGACGGTAAGGCTGCTTTATCTGAAGAACCTGTTTCTGCTGCATGATATCACATTTGGTGAAGAACTCCGGAAAGCTGCATTGTATGTTGCCGACCGTAAAGTGTTGTTTTATCTCATCGAAGGGGAACGTTTTACGATTACCCCTCTTGAAAAGCAGGAGAAAGACGCGGAACAAGCAGGACTGGATCGTACTCTTTCATTGATTGATGCTTTCCTTTCTTCCTTGCCCGAGGAGCCTGCGGCTATGGAATTGCCTATGGATATCACAACAGACTATACTTCTTATCTGCTGCACAAAGAGGAAAAACAGACCTCGGATGAAGATACTCCTCAGATGAAAGGGCAGAGTCTGATAGATGATTTTATAGAAAAATCGGCAGAAGAACCACTTTTGCCCCAGTTGGTGGTGAAAGAAGCGGAACCCATCCGGGAGGCGAAAGAAGAAGAAACCGGTGAACCGGAAGAAAATGAGGAAGATATAGAAGATGAAAGCTATTTTACGGAGACTTTGGCAAAAATATACGTTAAACAGCAAAGATATTCCAAGGCTCTTGAAATTATTAAAAAATTAAATTTGAAATATCCAAAAAAAAACGCTTACTTTGCAGACCAAATAAGATTTTTGGAGAAATTGATTATTAACACTAAATCAAAATAAAGAAAATGTATTTATTATTTGTTGGATTAATTGTGCTTGCAGCTCTTTTGATGTGTTTTGTAGTACTGATTCAGAACTCGAAAGGCGGTGGCTTGTCTTCTAGCTTCGCTTCTTCAAATCAAATTATGGGTGTTCGCAAGACTACTGATTTTATTGAGAAATTAACTTGGGGATTGGCTATCTTTATGGTTGTATTGAGTGTTGCTACTGCTTACGTGGTACCTACTGCTCATGCAGAATCTTCTGTTATCATGGAAGAAGCAGTGAAAGAAGGAGCTACCAACCCGCTGAATGCGCCGTCAGGTTTTGCTGCTCCGCAGACAAACGATGCTGCAACAGAAACTGCTGCACCTGCTGACTCAGCACAGTAATTAGAAAGATTAATTCCTTGCAAGGATAGAAGGCAGTTTGTTTCTCACTTTTGAGAAATAAACTGCTTTTCTTATATTTAAATCAATGGGATATATGAGGGAAATGTTGTTATTCACATTGGGATTGTGCCTTTTCTCATCTTGTTCACGCAACAGGGTAAGCGTAGAAAAGCATACTTTTACCAATGACACGGTGTATGCCTGCACTCCGGTTATGAATCAGGGGCGTACACAGACTTGTTGGGCTTATGCTATGGCCTCGTTTATAGAATCCGGGTTATTGGCGCGAGATGGGAGAACGGTTCGTTTGTCGCCCATGTATGTGGTGCGTCAGAAATACCTGAAACAGTTTGATGAATATTACTATTCGCATGGACGTGAAGAAATAAGGGAGGGTAGTTTAGGACATTCTTTTATAACCGTGATGCGCGAAGACGGTTTGCTTCCTCTGTCGGCATATCGTGGAGCTCGTCCGGATGCAAAATGGCACGATCATCGCCAGTTGATAAAAGAGATAAGGAGCTTGGCAAAGAAGGCTGTGAGTCGTCGTAATTTATCTTATTATCGTAAACAAGCTATCGTGCTGTTGGACGAACAAATGGGAGAAGTGCCCGATACCTTCAGCTATAAAGGAATAACATACACCCCTCGTTCTTTTGCCGATTCCCTACGCATAAATACGGAACATTATACCTTGTTGACCAGCTTTACACATCATCCTTTCTATACTTCTTTTGTGCTCGAAGTACCCGATAATTGGGAACACGCCGCATATTACAATCTTCCTTTAGACGAGCTGGAAAACCGAGTTCGTGAAGCTTTGAAGAATGGATGGACCGTAGCTTGGGACGGTGATGTGAGTGAAGCGACTTTCTATGTTGATAAAGGCTTTGCCGTCTACCCGCAACATCCGGTTACTCAGGAAATGCGGCAGAAGGAATTTGAGCAATTTGTGACGACGGATGACCATATGATGCATATTGTAGGCACGGCACATGATGAGAATGGAGCTTTTTATTACCTTCTGAAAAATTCATGGGGAAAGTCCGGGCCCTATAATGGCATGCTTTATATGTCGGAAGATTATTTTCGTGCAAAGACTGTTTCGGTAATGTTATCGGGAGTTTGATACTTTCATCAGAGATTTTGATCTATAAAGAAAGGTGAAGAAAAAGCCGCAGAGGTTTGGAAGAAAGCCCGTGTGCGTTGGTGTAAAAGCCCGCGTCCTTTAGAAACAAACGATGCGGGCTTTAGAAATGGGTGGCATTTTTCGTTTTTATATTCCAAATGTATTATCTTTGTTTTATCATGTCAAACCCAATGCAAATGAATAATATTCCTGCAAATGAAGGATTAACAGTGGAGTTTAAATCATCTTTTAATATAGAGGTGATAGAAACTCTGGTAGCTTTTGCTAACACAAAAGGTGGAGTCGTATATATAGGTGTTAATGATAAACGAAAAATAATAGGTCTTTCTTTGAATAAAGAAACCGTTCAGCAATTAATTAATGAAGTGAAATGCAAAACGGCACCTATTTTGATACCAGATGTGGAAGTCCTGGACTGTGAAGGAAAAAAAGTGGTAGCATTGACGGTACAGGAATATCCCATAAAACCGGTTGCTGTACAAGGACGATATTTTAAGCGTGTAGAAAACTCTACCCACCAAATGACAGTGAGCGAGGTAGTAAATATGCATTTGCAAACAATGAATTCCAGTTGGGACGCTTATATAGACTCTTATCACTCTATAGAGGATTTGTCCTTAGAAAAGGTGCAGAAGGCTATTGATACATTGCGTGCAAGGGGGCGGGATATTGCAGAGGATCCGCTTTCTTTCTTGGTAAAATATGATATGTTACGTGGAGATAAAATAACCAATGCGGCATTTTTGCTTTTCCACAAGAATGATAATATCATTTCCACTATTGAATTAGGATTTTTTCAATCGGATATTATTATAAAAGATTCGGCTCGCTCTAAATCTGATTTGTTATCACAAGTGGGTGAAGTCATGGACTTTGTGAAAAAGCATATCAATAAGGAGGTTATTATTACCGGTAATCCCCAGAACACAGAGCGCTGGCAGTATCCCTTGGAAGCTATAAGGGAAATTATAATGAATATGATTATTCATCGTAACTATCAGTCCTCTGCAGATTCTATAGTAAAAGTTTATCCTAATAAAGTGGAGTTCTTTAATCCCGGTTTATTGCCTGATGGCATTACGGTTGATGATTTGTTGAGTAACAACTATAAGTCAACTCCCCGTAATAAAGTCGTTGCTGATTTTTGCAAAGATTTGGGATTGATAGAAAAATATGGATCGGGCATTCGCAGGGTGATGAATTTGTGTAAGGAAGAGGACAGACCTTTGCCTCAAATAACTCAAATGTCGGGTGGGGTTAATGTTACTTTCTATGGAGAGGAGAATAGTGATCAAGTTACCCCCCAAGTTACCCCCCAAGTTACCCCCCAAGTTACCCCCCAAGCTCTTGAAACTGCATTGAAGCTATATGAAAAACTTGTAGTGCAGGAAGAATATAGCAGGGAAGACTTAATGCAGCAATTGCAAATGACAGATCGTAAGTATGTTCAAGCTAATTACATAAAACCGTTGATTGATGCCGGGTTATTAGTTTTAAAGTATCCTGATAAACCTAAGCATCCGAAACAAAAATATATTTGTAAAGAAAGGATGAGTTAGGATGACTATCTTTTCTTCAGATCGTTTATTCTTTAATCTCAAAATAATAATAAAAGAATCATGTTGAAATTCATATCATGGAATGTAAACGGCCTGCGTGCCTGTTATGATAAAGGCTTCGTTGATGCCTTCAAGAAATTAGATGCCGATTTCTTCTGTTTGCAGGAAACAAAGATGCAGGAAGGGCAACTGGATGCAAAGTTTGACGGCTACCAATCCTTTTGGAACTATGCCGAAAAGAAAGGTTACTCCGGGACAGCCATCTTTTCCCGCATTGAGCCTCTGTCCGTCACTTACGGATTGGGGATTGAAGTACACGATCACGAAGGACGTGTAATCACTCTCGAACTGGATTCTTTTTATCTGGTGACAGTCTACACCCCCAATTCTCAGGACGAGTTGCGTCGTCTGGATTATCGCATGACATGGGATGATGACTTCCGTGCCTATCTGAAAAAGTTGGAGGAGAAGAAACCCGTTATTGTGTGCGGAGACTTGAATGTGGCACACAAGGAAATCGACTTGAAGAACCCTAAAACCAATCGGAAGAATGCAGGTTTTACTGATGAAGAACGTGCTAAGTTCACCACTTTATTGGAATCGGGATTTACCGATACATTCCGCCATTTCTATCCGGAGCAGGAAGGAAGTTACTCGTGGTGGTCTTACCGATTCAAAGCACGCGAAAAGAATGCGGGCTGGCGTATAGACTACTTCCTCGCTTCAAATTCATTGAAGGATAAACTGAAAGGGGCGTGTATCCATTCCGATATTTTCGGATCAGACCATTGTCCTGTAGAATTGACGATAGAACTATAAAAACAGGTACGAAAAAGCCTGTGATTTTGTCGCATAAATGCTCCCTGATTATTTGTAATTGGCAAATAATCAGGGACTTATTTTGTCGCAAAACTCTCCATATCTTCTTGCGCAGGATGATAAATTCTTCCATACCTTTGTTGCCAGACTCTAAAAAATAAATTATGAAAAACAAAGCACAAGTATGGATGGGGCTATTTATTGCCTTGCAAGTTCTCAGCTCCTGTCACTCTAAATCCTCGCACACAGATGGAATGTGGGTTGCAGATATTCGTTCTGCCATTGGAAAAGAAACACCTGTTTCAATGAAAGAAGATGTGGAAAGTATAGAATACATTCCACTGGAAGCGACCGATTCTTCTTTGATCAGTAACATCACAGACTTGGTAATGAACCATGAATTTATTTTCCTTCAAAATGGAAGGGCACAGCAAATCCTTCAATATACCCGCCAGGGAAAGTTTATCCGCGAAGTGGGCAAAGTGGGGGAGGGTCCTGGAGAATATGCTCCCTACACAATAAATGCAATCAGCCTGGATGATGAGAAAAGAGAATTTTATGCCCATAGACAAGGTATGCCGGGCATGGTCTTTTCCTATGAAGGCGAGTTTCTGCGTACCGATACTACTATAACGGAAGCAGTGGGCAACCGTTACCCTTTGGGAAATGGCCTTAGCGCATTGACGGGAACGCCTTTCACTCCCATTCAGCAATCCCCGTGGCTGGTTGCATTGAAAGATAGGAACAATAAGCTGATAGCTACTAAAGCACCATTTCCGGCTCAGGTTCCCGCTGATGCCTGTTATATGAAAGAGATCTTGTTTGTACCTTTTCAGAACTCTGCGTTGGCTTATACTCCTTGTAATGATACATTATTCCGTGTCTCTGCATCCGGCATTGCCCCTGCCTGCGTGATCAGCAGAAAGAACGGAGCCGATTATAACGAAAGGATTGCAAATATCAATGAATTGGGCAAAGACGACACAAACGCATCTATTATAGACCTCTTTACTTTCTTTGAAACTCCCCGTTATTTCTATTTTAGAGTTCTTCTTTTGGGGGATCCTGTCCGTTGCTTCTTTCAGCGTTTGGACAAGGATACCGGTGAATTATTATCCCAGCCGGTGGCACCGGATTTGGCAGATATTTCTTATGGTTTTAGTGACGGCAATGTGATGGGACTGGAAAACGATTTGGATGGAGGCGTTCCGTTTGCTCCCTGCTTTGCCTGTGGTGACAGGATTTGTGCGCAGGCTGTCAATGCCGAAACAATTGCCAAACTGGAGGAGAAAGGGTATTTAAAAAATAAACCGTCCGCTTTGCAACTGGGGGCGGAGGATAATCCGGTTGTCATGGTATATACATTTAAAAAATAAGTTCCTATGAAACTATTGCATCTACTTTATTTATTGCCATTTATGGCAGCTTGCGGTTCCGGGCATTCCGGTTCCGAAGGATTACTTTCAGTAAATTTAAGGGAAGAAATGAATCATCCGTCCATGCTCCATTTACAGGATGAGATAGAGAGTGTGGAATATATCCCTTTGGAAACAACGGCCGATCCGGCTTCCCTGCTGGATGGGGTATCGGAGTATGCTGTGACAAGTAAATTCATTTATGTATCCCCGGTAAAGGAACAACGCATTGTGTTGTTTGACAGGAAAGGGCATTTTATCAAGACACTGATTCCCTTTGGTCAAGGTCCCGGCGAATTTAGTAATATCCTGGTAGGGATGCAGGCGGATGAAAAGAATGACAGGTTGTATTTATTTTGCGGCAACTTAATTTCGGTCTATACATTGGATGGGGAATTTATTCATAATCTCAATAATGACTATCAAGTGGTCTTTCAACGCATGGTGGACGATGACCGACTGGCTTCGGTCGCATTTCCTTATGTCCCCTTCCAAAGTGGTAGTTATGGGCTGGGTATATTCACTACAAAAGGCGATACAGTTGCTATTAAAAATGATTTTTCTTCACCTTTGGTTCCCCGTGAGAAGGCTGGGTTTACAATCAGCATTGCGGTTACTTATTCGGAACAACAGAAGTCTTTATTGTTTAAAACGGGTTGTAATGATACCATTTTCAGAATCTCGGGAGATAAGATTGCTCCGGCTTGTGTCTTGAATCTGCAAAACTCGGATAAAGAAGTGATCCGCAGTCTGGATGCTACGGATTTCAGCAGCTTGCGGAATAAGTTTGGAGAAGACGGGGATATTCTTGTTTCCGACTTATTCGAGACTCCACAGAATTATTATTTCCGTTGCAGGTATAATGGAGGGGGCTATGTAGCATCTGTAAATAAGGAAACAGGGAAGGTCTTGACCGAGAAATGCGAGCAGCCCGGAGATGTATGGAAATTATCGGATGCCAATCTGCTTTTCGGAATGTTGGGTACACGGAGTTACGGGCACTTCCCCATCTGGGGACGCATGGAGGGCAATGATTTGGTGCAACTTATTACGTCCTATGAATTGAGCCTTTACAAAGAAAAAGCCGATATATCCGTTCCCCATGAATTGAAGGACATAAATGAAGATAGTAACCCTGTTTTTATCATATATAAGTTGCGTAAAAGCTAAAAAGTAATACTTTTGTGGCATGATGAAAAGCCGTTTGTTCATATCGTTATCTATCTGGGGAATGGTGCTGCTGTGTGTCGTTGCATCTTGTAGCCGGGATGAAGGCATTCCGCAGCTGGCATGGGGAAAGCATTACCTGTGGAGTGCGCCCGATTCCGCTTATTGCGTGCTGAAAACAATATCTTCGCCGGAAAAGCTTTCCGAAAAAGAACAGGGCGCTTATGCATTGCTCATGACGCAAGCCATGCATCGGAGCGGGCGGAAGATTTCCTCCGATTCATTGATAGATATTGCCATAGATTATTATTCCCTGCAGGGCACTGCGGATGAACAAGCGGCTTCTTTTCTTTACAAAGGATATATATTGGAGGACTTGGGTAAGGATAAAAAGGCTATCTATGCCTATAAACAAGCGGAAGAAGCGGTGAAAACTGCAAAGGACTTGCGGCTTCATTTTATGGTATATACGGCATTGGGGCGTATCAACGGGCGGTACGCGCATTATGAAACGTCACTGGCATATTACAGGAAAGCATTGGACTTGAATCTGTCTGTCCCTGCCTGGAAGGAGATGGGAGGCGGATATATCTTTGCCCCTCTCTATCTGGCACAGAGAACGCCTCGCTATAATGAAGAAGTGAAACTGGTGCAGGACAAGTTTCTTGGTTTGGTAGACCGGATGGACTTTTCTTCTCAGGAGAAGATTTATTACCAGTTGGCCTTGAAGGAGAAAGACAAGAAAGAGTGGGAGGCTGCCGCTTCTTTCCTGTTGAAAGCCTTGGAGCGTACTTCTACGGAGGAGGCACGATATAAATATGATGCCGAATTGGCTAATGTATATAAACACTCTGGAAAGAAGCTGCAAGCGGACAGCTTGCGGAATGAAGCCTTGAAATCATCCCGCAGATTGCTCCGTGCTTCGGTTTATAAAGATATATACACGGGGCTACTGGCAGACGGACTTGCCGGGGAAGCAAATGAATATATGCAGCGTTACATCAGTGAATTGGAATTGCTGTTTACATCGGCCGACCGTGCCGAGCTGTTGGAGATTGAAAAGAAGTATGATTATTCCGCATTATTGCGTCAGAATAATGATTATCGCAGTCGCTGGTCCATTACTATCTTGATAACGGTGGCTGCCGTTTGTTCGCTTGCCTTGTTGCTGTGGGGAAGCTGGAAGTTTTTCCGCCATCAGAAGTTGGAGATTCTTCGTAATTATAAGAAAGACGCTTCGGTATTGCAGCAACAGATTGATGATTTGCAGGAACGTATTGAAGAAAATCAGGGAGAAGCCAAGAACCTGCAAGAACAAATGCTTACTTTGGAAGCCGAAAAGAGGAGTAAAGAAGTTCGTATCCGTCAGTTGGAAGTAACTTTTCGTTCCAAACATATTTCGCTTCCGGTGGAAACGGTGGAAGCGGCTCAGGCCTATTTGCAAATAGTGTCAAAAGAAGCTGCCAGCTATAATCCGGCTGAAGACCGCACTAAACTGGAGCTTTGGTTGAATATATCCCGCAATGATTGGGCAAGACGGTTGGCAATACTTTATCCGTCTTTGACTAATGGTGAAAAAGATATTTGTTATCTGTTTGCTTTAGGGCTTTCCTTTGATGAAATGGCAGAGCTCTTGGGCGTACAGCCACGTTCTGTAGACCGGGTGGTGTATCGCATTTGCCGGAAGATGGGATTGGGGCAGGGGAGCAAAGAAGAATTTGTGGCGCAAATCAGCCGGTTAGACGATAGCGCCACAAATATATAGAATAATTACATTGCTACTTCAATAGCCAATACTTGGGCTTCCGAGTTGGCTTTGATGCTAACGCTTTCAATGTCCCAGATACCTATTCCGTCACGACGGGAAAGCTTTTCGCCTGCTACTTCTATCTCACCTTCTATGACGAAGATATAAACCCCTGTGTGTGGCTCGTGCATACGATAAATTACACTGTGCCCTGCATCAAGTGTTCCCATAGAGAACCATGCATCCTGTAACAGATGTGCCGGAGTCTTGCCGTTAGGAGAAATGAATGTGGCAAGTTCATTGCGCTTCAGCAATGGGCGGATATCATAGTTATGATATTCGGGCTTTGTTTCTTCCACATTAGGGATCACCCATATTTGCAAGAATTTCAGGTCTTCTGTCTGACTGGCATTATATTCGCTGTGATAGATTCCTGTTCCTGTGCTCATCACTTGGATTTCTCCCGGGGTGATGGTACTTTCATTCTGCACACTGTCTCCATGTCTCAAATAGCCCTGTAAAGGGATGGAAACCACTTCCATGTTCTTGTGGGGATGCATGCCGAATCCTTCTCCGGGTGCAACCGTATCATCATTCAATACACGCAGGGCACCGAAGTGGATGCGGCGTGGATTATGGT